>Ga0105239_10002889_pt1 | contig 21459 bp, 25 predicted proteins | sample KBSC44metaG_FD_92761 | JGI IMG/M metagenome (GOLD analysis project Ga0105239, IMG submission 92761) | Corn rhizosphere microbial communities from Kellogg Biological Station, Michigan, USA - KBS C4-4 metaG | ecosystem: Host-associated > Plants > Roots > Rhizosphere > Soil | place: Michigan, USA... | reverse complement strand
ATTTAGGAATGTAGTACAGTGGGCGAGGAGGAGACAATCTGGGCAAGTTTCCAGTGAGACGGGATGCATGTTCGCGCCCAAGGTGCACTTGCTCCGCACTAGAAGCACGTGATTCGCATCTGACTTAGTGTCTTCTACGGCGGACTGAAGGAGCACTCCTCCGCCACTGGCTCAACATGTCCCCAGTAACTTCTCTACGTTCCCGGAGACTTTGTGATTATCTCTCAAGGTACATACAGTATATACCTCGGTTGCTCGAGAACACACTACCATACTGTGTCGGCTACTCGAGGTGCCGTAAACGAAACCTGGGCGGATGTATTTCAGATGACATCCCAGCATCGAGGTTTTCGGCATGATAGGTGATTCCCCTGCACATGCCATTCTCTCAGCTGGAAAGAATCGTAAATCTGCATTAACGAGCCTGCTAGAGGCATTTCCAGGCACTTTCCTCGGTGTGGGATCCCGGGCCAACATACACATTCCTGGCCGGATACTTGCAGTGCTTCCTGGAAACCACTATCTCTTCCGCGGTGGTCGCATTGGGTCCATAACCCAGGCCTGTGATCGACTCTGGAGCGTGTCCTTCCTCCACCCACTTGACCAGCGCCAACAGGACATTATTTTCCGCATTATTGAGCTGAAGCGGTCGACCTGTGTACGCATTTCCAATGTCCCATGCACCTGGATTCTCTCCACGTGTACAATGGCCTAGACCACTAATGCGGAAAAATCGAAAGAATTCGTCCAGATCTGATGGCGAAAGTGACATGTTTGCCGCAACTCGGTCGTAATAATGTGCGCTGTTGAATGAGGAGATCAATGGGTCGGCTTGCCCGTGGTATAAAAGAAGCTTGCCACCCGCATCTCGGAATGCCGACAAGTCAGGGTTGTACGTCGAGTACCTCTCGGTGTCGTTGGCTCGAATCTTCATGAGCAAGTCAAGTGTGAGGTTGGATGCGTCCCAGTCCGGATCGCCCAAGTACACATATCGTATTGTGTCAGTCGAGTAGCCAAATGTCTGCCCACTTCGGAAGATGGCGGCCGTTGCGAATTCTGTGCCGGGTTGCATTCGTGGGTGGATGAATGTTCCATTTTCCAACCAGAGATCAGAGATCATCGTTTGCACACGGGCTGCCTGCTCTCCAGTGAGGCAACGCTTACGATCGTCAGAGGTCGAGCTCGAATTGCAGATCAGTGGTGTAATTTTCGGTGAACACATCGCCGGATCCTCGAGGATCCCGTCAAGCGCCCCGTCCAAGCCATCGCACTGTCTGACGAATTCCTCCTGGATGCTCCTCCACTGCAGAGGCGTGACAAAGGATGCTGAGCTGTTGAGCCCGGCGAGGAGTCCTTGCCAGCCGTTCCAAACTCCTAACCCTCCGCTGGCCGCCGGCGCGCCTGCGAGGATCCCATCGAAAACATCCGGGAACCTTTGCGCATATTGCAGGCCTTGACGGCCACCCGTGGAGCAGCCGAGCCAGTAGCTATAGCTGGGATCGCGGTCATAGTAAGACCTCGTGAGCTCTTTGCCAATGGCAGCACCGGTGACTGTAGCACGCCACACAAAGTCTCTGTAGACTTCAGGGGCGTGGAAAAAATCCTTCGCACTGCTCCCGTTGTGGCCATTATTTGTGGCCGCCACCGCGAACCCGAAAGAACTGCCGTAAGCAAGATCTTCATAATAGATGCACCCATTGAGGCCTCCATTGCCGACCAACAGGAAGCGACCGTTCCACTCCGACGGCAGCCATGCCTGAAATGTAATTCCTGAAGATTCGCTTGTAGTCACGTATGCAGCAATGCGGCATAGGTCTCCGCCGTAGACAAGCTGACTGGGTCTGCCACAGGTTGGGTCCTACCAGTCGTTAGCTATTAACTACTATTGCGATTCATACGGCTGAACGAGCCGCGCACATTGCCCGGGAATGTAAGGTTGGTTCCATTTGGAACAAACTCGACAAAATTGACATGTAGGTTGGCAATGGCTTCGATCGAGGACTGGATGTTGTCACACCGTCCTTGAGATATGGTGGCTTGAGCGAGGGCGTGGCATGCGAGCCCCAGGGACACGGCCAGGGCCGGGAGAAGATTCACCATCTTCTACAGTTGCGCAACAAGCTGTCCCTTGGCTGAGAGATCGCATGCTCGTATGAGCCAACCGTCCTCTAGCCTTCCATTTAACGGGCACATCAACTCACACCCGGATCGAAGCTCACGCGCTCGTTCTGTTCCAAGTTTGAAGTGCCGACGCAGGATAAACAAAATGTGGGGCAATCAGTTACTAATTCCTTGGTTCCCCAGTGTGACCTCATTGATTTCATTGGATTTGCGACATCGCTTAAGAGAATAACCGTGGTAGGAGAGGTTCAAAACAACTTGGTATTTCAAAGATCCATCGATCGACTTGCCTAGGGCTATGCACCCTGGGCTTTGTTTATGAACCAACACAGATTGATCGCCCACGAGAGCGATATCCACAACCCAAGTCCCACGGCTCATATGCACGGCAGTTACTGTAGCGAGTATATGAACCTGAACGTTATGGTCTGAGGAACGCAGTGTGGGGATGAAGATCAGTGCGAGGTCGGCATTCATAGGGCGAGCGACTATGGACGTTCAGTCCGAGGTATGTATACTAGATGCCTTTTCGGCAAATGGACTGAAAGCATGCGATCTGCCTATACCCCGCTATTCACCGCTATACGCTTTCTAAAGATGAGCCTAACCAAATATACTTGGTCTTCTGCGGCTCCAATAACATTGCATTAGTGAACTGGCTTCTGGTAAGTTCGTCCCAGAGTCACCAAGAACTGCCCCGCATTTTGACCGAGGATAGCCCAATGCGCATGCCGGTGACTGGGTCTTCTCAGTTGGTGGATATCACCGTCAATTCAGCGTTCCCGAGTGGTATCCCGTTCCCAGCAGACTGGGTCTCTCATTCAACATTGGCATTCCGTCAATAACCGGAGAATGATACTTTGCCATCACTCCAAAGACAGCGATGGGTGGAGCAATGCTCCACGCCAGCCTTGCTTTTGGACCTATCAAGGCCTGGCTTGACGCGGCTTTTGATGTCTTGGTCAATTTCCACCCTCTTCATTACATCGTCAATTTCAGTATTTCAGTCGGAGTCGAGTTTGATATCGACGTCTGGTTCATCCACATCCATTTAGTGCATCCGTCGGGGCAGACCTGCACATTGAGGGACCCGATTTTGGCGGTGTGGCGCACGTCGACTTCTCTCTCTTCGGCTTCTCGGTCGAGTTTGGGGCTACAACTCAGCCTCCTCCACCTCTAATATTGCCTCAATTTCGGTCTATGATCTATGCACCTGGTCCAGCCTCAGCATCCTTGGGCAAATCCGATGCTCTGCCACTGCAAAGCTTCTTGGCATACAGCCTTCCTGACAAAACCGGCGACCTGCAACCGGTAAATCTTAATACGCCCGACACACCAGCAGGCAGGGCTCTCATCGCGATGCTGCAGCTCACAAATTCGTTCTCGAAGATGACAACTTTCCTATGCCCAAAGCAGGCAGCGAGACGCCTTCTGACCCACCCAGCACGGCGCCGGATCGGAGTGGCACTTCAAGGGGGGTTCATTCCGCTTCCGGGTCGTCAATGATTTCGCCATCTCCGAAGCTGACATAGACGGGGACGATAGCGACCCGGCCATTGAAACGACTGCAATAACGGCCGATATCTGCTCCAAGCTCATGCGAATCTCTAGACCAGCTCCCGCAGACAAGAAGACCGTTACATCCGTCCTCAATGTCACAATCAATGAAGCCCATGGCGACAACAAGACTGTCGGTGGCTGGACGGCTACCACCTTCATCACTAAAAACGTCCCCGCGCCGTCTTGGGCAGCTACAACGGGGACCCAGACCCGCTGTTGACAAGGCCGCAGGATCAAGGCCCACTCCTCAATGGCAAAGACGCTAGTGTGCCGCTCAGCATGGGCATCGTCCTCGCTACACCCCCACCTAAGATCGCCGAAAGCAAGATTCCGGCCTTCAATGCTGTCGATGCGGCCAAGATGCCGATCAAAGACTTCCGGAATGGAACTCTGGCTGGGGACGACTGGTATGTCCCCGACGTCGAGGATCAGCAGCGCAAATGCCTCGCAGCGACGCCACCGCAGAGCAAGAGACCCCCAACGAGGTCAGCGACAAATGGTCGGATCTGAATCGGCTCAAGCAAGCCGAACTCACCGCGCAGCGGAGCACGCCCGACGGCCCCGAGGATGAATTCAAGCGGTTCAAGGACCAGGGGGTGGATATGGACATGTCCAAATGGGTGGCGATGATGGCGGAGATCGATAAAGAAATGGGCCAGTTGACGATGCAGAAGCTCCAGCTCAAGAAGGGCATGTGGGATGGCTTGAAGCAGGCGTGGCAGGGATTGGATGCGAAAACCGCGTTGGTCAGCGATGCCACCGACGGCGTTGTTACATCGTGCTCGGCGTTGTTTGGCTGGGACAAGCGGCCCCAAGCGAACCCATTTGTGCAGCCAAGCTATGATGAGAGTGATTGGACGTTGAAATGTAAAGGGACGGCGAAGCTGAAGCTCGTCAAGCGGTTGGAGGAGATGTACCTGGCTTTGCCAAGGGTGGCGTCCGTGTGAAGGACAGATTTCGTGGCTTTCTTAAGTGTGTTTACCCCCTTCTTGATTTGCTCATGGAATATAAAATGGTGTCCAGTCCGGTTCCCAGTCCACGGACTTGGACCTTCCCCCCCAAGCCGTGCTAACTTAGCAGTCGTAAGGACTGAAACTCTCAGGATACGAACCCGCTAAGGAGGACAAGTGATATCTACAGGTCCATTATTTCGGTCAGTTTAGCCTCTGGGTAGAGATAGAGTCGTTAGAATTTATGAGGATGCAGTAGTTTGGGAACTTGTTATTTACCAGCAGTGCGGCTGGGCTGACGCCTCGGCCCCTGGGCCCTGAGGGGTGGAGCTAAGCTATGCGGTCCCAGCTGGGGACTGCCGAAGCTTAGCGAGCTTAATATGCGCTAGTTCCACGCCTAATGAATCTTCTGACTCGGAGGTTGAGAGATGGGGTGACAATGCTCCTGTGGGTGTGGTGCAAAAGGTGCCCAATGTCGTGGATCCTTGGATTGGAATGCGAATGGGAACTTGACGCACAAATTGGGACCAAAGAGCACCGCGATGGCTCTGGAAGCGTTGCGAACCGTGTGGCGTTCATGTAGGCAACCTGGCCGAGTTTGTTGACCTGGCTCCTTGTCAACGGTTCGATTCAGAGATGCTGCAAAACGCGTGGAAACGAGTGTCAAAGTCCCCCTGACTTGGACCAAGACACCGTCTACGGCCTTCGTCGCCACCCACCCCCCTTGCCAATGCGTCGAACTTTCACGTTTCACCATTGGGCGTTACCCATCTTCGGCGCTTGCTTGCAGCTGCCCTATACCGTTGAAAAGTAAATACCACTCCGCTCCAGCAGTTGGGTGCTTCTCCCAACCAATCACAGTTGATCTGGGGGTGCTCGTTCGCGCTTGAGCGGCGAGTTGACTAGAATATTCGTTAGGTGTCACGTGACAGTGCAGATACTTTTATCGCGCCCCGCTCAATCAATGCCCGCTAGACTATAAATATATGAAGGAACTACATCTGAAGAGATCGTTGCTCAATAGGTTTGAACAAAAGTCTACCGTTTTCGAAAGCCATGGAACGAAAGTCAACTTATTCTTCATCAGCTCCTACCAAGTCGTCGTTCCTCGAGGGTTATGAAAGTGGAAAGGCGAAGGGTGATCTCGAGAAAGCCATAGGCGTGGAATTGCCTCCGGCGATTGACTTTAAGGTCTATAAAGCTCTAAAACAAGGTAAACCCCTTCTAGAGCCGAAGTCAATAGGGCTGGCAAAAGACCCCGATATATTCCGGGACAACAATCCATATGATTCTCCCGAGGTTGATCTTGGCTACGCAAATGTAGCCCAAGATGACGGTATGAAGCTGCTTCGTGATTATGCCTCGTCATTTAAGAGGCAAGCTTAACTGGGTTCCACAATGCCGCGGGCAAGCAAGACGTAGTGTTAGGTTTGCTGGTCAGCTGCAGAGAGACGAAGAGGGGGAAGACAGGATCGGGGAGCTATTCTAGAAGGTGGCCAACGTTCCTCAGCTGCAGTTCGACCGCACATTAGGGAAGGCTACTGTGCGCAAACAGGCTCTCTGGATGGATGAGGTGACGAGACAAGTACAGCAGGACGGTATGCCCACAGTAGTTGTAAATGGAAGGTATCTTGTCGATGGCGCTAAATTATATGAGCTGGAAGGACATGAGGGCGAGGAGTTTGGAATAAAGGTCGCTAAGCTTGTGGAGAATGCGCTGGAGATGGATTAAATACAGGTTATAAGACTTTGCAGTCACTGGGAGCGCACCGCTCCGCACTCGCTTCATTACACAGCTGGATCTATTTGCGGGCTAGCTGTACCTAGGGTTTTTTTTTCTCCAACGAACATGTCGGGATGTATAGCACACTATCAACAAATCTTAACTGTGAATATATTGTTGCAATGGAGGTATGAATGAAGCGGCAGAAACTCATGAGAATCGCTGATGTAATGGATCATTTCCAAATGAACCAGAATTGAGATTTAGTATTGCTGACTCCTATTTAGATTATTCTCCAATATAGCCATTCTTATGTTCGCTGCTCTCAGTTCCAAGTACTTCTTTATTGTCCGTTCCGTGCTTCAGAGGTGGCGACCCGAGACCCCCCGACCCTATTTGGAAGATCTACGCGTTTCTGTCGAAGAGCGGGAATCCGCAGGCAGGCTGTTTTCGAGACTCGAGGCCTCTGGTCCCACCAAAGATGCCTCCACCTACCTCACGTAGGGCCCCAAGAAATCTGATTCTTAAGAAGCACCCTACCGTGACAACTTGTGTGTCAAGACCACATGGTGTAAATGCACTAACGCTACGCGCCTAATAAGTCGGACAAGGACAGTCTTCCTAAAGATTCGCCTTTCGGGTCGGCCTTCACGAGCACACGAAATAGTTGAGCTGCTTCTCCCAGCCAAGCGGGGAACTAATCCTGTAACCGAAAGCTCCCTAACGATGTGTGCTAAGACAGTGTTAATGTAAGAGTCAAGGCGACTCTTCAAGAGTTCCGTTTTTTGTGCACATCATTCACTAGAGTCAAACGAGACGGGCATGTAGCTGTACGCGCAACACGAAGACTGTCGGGAAAATAGGGAGGATATTTCCAAAGAAGGTATCTAGGTAGTCGGCATATGTCGTGCACGCGGTTGGAGGACGGGAGCGAGTTTTCTATGGTCCTAAATTCAAAACCAAAACAAGCGAAAGGAAAAGGGAAACCGGCAGGGTCGAGGCAGTGTTTCAAGATACATATGTGGTATTATTGTTAGAATTAGAAAGAAACTACCTAAAAAGTAACCTACACAATAACAACCGCTGACGAATGTGACGTGTTATGGGTCCGCTGAACGCTCAAGGGATGCCTTATTAAACATTACATACTTTGGGATGCCCGTTGACTTTTAGTTGAATCCCCTCAGCAGTGGTCGCTTATGGTATTATTGTTGTTGGTTATGACTTCACCTCGTCGTTAAGGCACATGTGGAATGGCAGATATTTGTAGATAAGCAGTGTATGGAGAAGTATTGCGGCCGTATTAGTGCAGGGCGTAGTTGACTACTGATTTTTGTGGTCGGGGCTCTTCATTCAGTCGGACGTGATCTGGATCCGCTTCTGAGGCTTGGCCTTCTCTGTCTTAGGGACGACGACCCTCAGGATGCCGTTCTTGATGCTAGCCTTGACGTTTTCGTGGTCGACAGGGTTGGGGAAGTGGAAGCTGCGGGCGAATTCCCCAACGCTACGCTCTGAGACCCAGTAGTGGTGCTGTGGCTCGGCTTTGGCGACTTCCTTCTGGTCAGTGGTCGTCATATCTTTGCTAGGGGAACCTTCGGCTACCGTGCCGTTGTCTTGGGCTTCGGTGGCAGCTGGTTTCTCGCCTTCTTCTCGGAAGTGTTCAGTCCGGCCCTTGATGGTGAGAGTTTGGTGATCCGCGAATTCGATGATAACATCCTTCTGGTCGATACCGGGTAGCTCGCCCTCTAGGATGTAGTTATCCTTGGCTTCCTTAACGTCGAATTTAGGGGCAAAGGTGCGAGATGCAGTGTCGGATAGCTTCTGCAACTAGGAGAAGGTGTCGTTGAAGAGGTTGAAGAAAGGACCCATCTCAGAGCGGTAGGGGCCGAAGGCGGATGGGATGCGTGGGAACAGAGCCATGTTTCGGGTTTGGGTGTACTTTGGTTTTGAGATTATAAATAGGATTGGAGTCAGACGATGTGAAAGTCTCCGTAAAGTATTAGATATAAAGTAGTTTGTCTACTTTGTTCTGGTCTGGTCGGAGTCAAGGTTGGGAAAGACTAAACAGGAATATTTATAAGTCTGGGGCTAGTTAAGTATTCATAAACAGTATACGTCATCTTATTAAACTGGATGGCGCCCACATGTAATGTAGGAATAGCGTGAAGTTTCTAGAAGTTTCATTTTACATCCTCATTTAGCTCACGAACATACCAGAGACATCACGTTATTTCCATCCCTGGAAAGAACGCTACTTGCAACCGGTTCCGAAAATCTGCAGAACCCAGCGACGATCTTAACATTGGCTGTGAATCGGGCGCAAGCAAGTGAGACAGAAAGGAGAGTGCTGTGACGTGGACCTATCAATCAATTTCGTGAATGGACTTCTTTACAAGCAGATTGTATGGCATATGCCCCAACTTCAAAGCGCCAACAATAGAAAACTACTGGGCGGTCGGATTTGCATTTCCGCAGCCATAGCAGGGCGGGTTCTGAAAAGGGCAAGTCGCGGGGTCGACGGATGGTTCATTGTGCAGGTCTACTGGAGTGTATCTTTTCTTGAGGATCAGTCAATGAAGGGCTTTCACCAATAACGACCGAGATCAGGGCGCCCCCGCTTGTTAGCATGTGCCACTTCCAGGAGCAAGGGCTGGGACAAAATTAGGCAAGACCGTCACACAGACAGCCAAGGTTCCTCTTTTCGGATGGTCCAATGACCGAGCCACACGGGGCCGATGCTGGTTTCTGATTAGGAGCTCCGCGCCAACGGGTTAGAGGACCGCGTTCTTGCAAACCCAAAGCATGTCTTCATCGAGCAAAAGAGGGTGTTGACGTCCGAGGGGCTCTGGCGGAATGGTGCATCTGCCTCCACGTGGGACAAGCGGTGGATTGCGGTGGGAGCAAGCCGGACAGTACATCGTACATTGCGACAGCTAGCAGCAAGACCTACGGAGGAGACATTTTTCCCATGAGCCAGTGGAGAGGACAAAGTCACCGTTACACACAGGGTAGACCTTTGCGCTCGCCTTCCCAGAGAGGGTGGTGATTGGCGGCTCACGTTAGAGGGAGAAGACGGAGTTGGCCAGCAGACGAATGCTGGCTATCTAACGGGCTTCGACCAGGATGTGGAAAGAAATTCCACATCCTTGCACAACATTTCGAAATGCATGAAATACGAATCGTATAGGTACCGTTATAACAGAGAACTACTCACCAACAACTGTTACTAACCAAGACCCTATGAACTATTTACCGAATTTGAGAACGACGTAAACTGGTCCCATCGCACAGGAAAGCCTCGCATTTTTCGGACATTTTTAAATCTAGGAGACTTGTAACCTGAGCAGGTATATTCTAATGCAGCATCTTACGAAAAACAAATTGTAAGAGCTTTCCGTGCCAAGTAAGTGCATGTGCTTTCGTTTCGGTTCGAGGATAAAGAAGCCACGTCATATTAGAAGTGGATACTCGACTTTAACTCAAGCGGAGGATAGGCCCAGGTAATATGGTGAGTATCAGAGACGATCTTCGATTCAGGTGAACTGATTCCAGTGATCGGCACCAAGCTCAACATTCATCCAACTTTTCGTCGCAGAGATGTGAGCACATAGTCCCCGTACGGTGCTTTCGGGTTATTGTCCGTTACATCATATGCTTTCCTGACCCAGATCGACGAAGAAAGTAGAACGAATCTCTCTCTAATCCGAATGATCCTTTCTCTGACCCCGGTCACTATCGTCCATGCTTTTCCTACAGCCAACGACACCAGTCAGTTCGTCCGTTGGAGAAAGAAAACCGGCCAAGGTGCGGCAAGTGTCGGCCGATATAACTTCGTGTACAGGTCCGCGAATATATGCTGAAAACGTTGCGATTTATCGACCAAGGTGTGAAGTCTCATCTACACTTACTCTTTCAAAATGAACACAGCCCAAACTGATCTTAATGATTCCCAAATTTTCAGCAGCGCGTCCTGCCTCGAACACCAGCCTTGGGATGATACAATGCGTCAGAAATCTCAGACAAATCTGCGATGTGACTATCCTCCACGCGCGAGCCGGCGTTCCCTTCAACCCACAGTTGAAGATGCCCCGGACGAACACTGGTTACGACCCAGTAGCTGCATTAATTTGGCTAATTCCTCTCTGCTCTTCCTTTTTCAAAACGATAATCCACCTAACCCTCGGCGGAGATCTCTTGACCAGACTGGATTTGACTCGGCAGTCTCACGCCCCACCAAAATGAAAAGACAAGGTACGAGCGTGGTCCTACCATGTTGCCATATTCTAACGTTTGCCCTTCGTCTTGAAGGCATTTGATCGGACAAGCGCCATCTTACGTTTGAACGGTGCACTTGTCTCCGTGATCGCGAACCCCCTGATACCGGGGTCGCCTCGATGTAGCACTAGGAAGTTGCGGGGGGGTTGCAATATATGGGGAGAGTATACGTTAAGAGATTCGATATGTTGCAACCACATGGCTGTGGTTGGCCTAATGGTCATGGAACGAGAACTGGTGGTAAATTTTTCATGGCTAGAACCGTGCCATCCCGTATTGATATAAAGTAGAGGATTGCTACTAATTTAATCGTGATGTTCATTTCTGGTCTCAACCCACCGCCCATACAATATAAGCCATGTCTTTAAAAGTATTGGCGGCATCTATGGCCTGTCCAAATAGGGTACTATTCTCGATTCGTTACTAAAGTAGCCACGAAGTTTGCTTTGATTGCCACCACAACCTAATCGTAGAGATGGAGCTACCATTAAGCAGTCTTCGTCATCTTCGTCGTCTTCGTTATCTCCGAAGAATACAGCGTCGTCCTCGCCCACTCCATCTTTTCCCAGTCGATCGCCTGACTTCTTCATCGAATAGAACATGCTTGCATTCCGGGGGAGTGGGCAGGTCAGGGTAAGCATAGGAGGAATTTGTCCTGGTGAGTCCGGCCAAGTCGTGCTCAGTAGACGCCTCGACCACAGAGCTGCCGGCGTATTGAGGCAGAGCAACCTCAGAATTGCCTTGTCTTAAGACCGGATGATCTTTGGTAGGGTTTGATTGCTGAGTACTTAATACCCCATCTACACTCTGCAAGCGAGAGTGCAGTGACCTTTCCAGAATTGCTGCTGAGGTAGATTTCTTGAGGATAGACTTTTTGATGATAGAAGAAGACAAAAACGCGCAGCTGAGCGGTGGGGATATATTACTTATCGAATGCGTCTCCTTTCCATTAGTTTGGAGTGGGCTGTAGAGCCATATAAAGTCAGCATCCTTAAACCAGTTCAAGGTCTCTGGTCGCACGGTTTTCAGGTGATTTTTGGCCTTCATCCATGATCTCCATGAGGCATTCTCCAGTCAGACACTATTAGCAATATTTCCCCGCCTATGGACAACATAGCTCCACAATAACTAGATATCTTCCTCCCTCCACTCATTGGAGAGGTAGTCGACATGGCTTGTGGTTTCTGGTTGTATTGACCGATCATCCTGGGTAGTCTTGCGTAAGAATGTAGTGGCCTCGGCGTTAGGGTTTGGTTGGGGCTGGTGAGCGTCTTGCCTCGGTGAGGATTGAGATATCTGTACCGGTATGAAGGAAAGACCTGAGGTCTCGTAAGAAGGAAAAGCTATGTCATCGTATTCGTCCTAAAGGTCTCTGCTGCTCATTGAAAGGTTGCTGGCAAGGGTTGAGCTGTGTGAGACCTGACACGAAGAGCTCGAACAGGACAATTGAGGAGACGGTAGCGTAGTAGAAGAGATCGAGCCTGGAAAGGATCTGTTGGAGGATTGCGGTTGTCGAGGGTTACCCGCCTTCCTATCCAAGATTAATTCTCTTTACCACTTAGCGAGTGGGTAGCGCCTAAGGAGAAGTGCGAGGCTCCAGGGAAAAGAGTCTGCAGGGCCGTCGTCATCAGATCAAACTCCATTGAGCGACGTTCAGACTCTTGATCAAGCGGACCCGTCGAGAAGAGCGGCCGAGGGGGCCGAGAAGAGATGGTTGGAGAAATCCTTCGAAAACAATGGGGCTCCGGAAGATTGCGATAAAGAGCCTTGCATAGATGGAGAAACACAGCAGCGTGCTACTATAGATGATTGAAAATAATCTACAGGATGCAACGAGGAATGGAGGGTGAGCAATTGCTCGCGGCGGATGTTAGTATTGCCCACCTTTTTCTCCATATGTTTCAATGTTTGTCAGCCCAGTCTCCAGTCTCCAGTCCCATAATCTCGAACATAAGCATGTTTGGTCTCGTTTACCTCTACCACCTCATACTCTCATCTCTTAGACGCCCAGCATTCTTCACGAACCCCAGCCCATGCAGTGATGTCAAAGCTGTTGCATGGAGACGGGAGTGGCCCGGAGCCTGTGATTTGTTCGATCTTCATCTCGGTCTTGTTCTTTGTTCTCTGCTCGCCCACTCTTCCACAGACATTTTGACCATCTGGGATCGCACAAGGGCAAGGATTCTCTTAACCGAAGGTGAGAAAATGAGGTGTTTGACAATGGGGGTCGCAGGGAAGACCGGAATTGAGGTTCCTGCTTGCTGACTGTCAAGTAATACTTCCCTAGTAATTGGGGGGTAGGATGACGTCTGGCAGAGGTGCATTGAGATTCTTGATCAACGTACACCAACAAAAATATTTTCTGCTTGCATCCTGCAATCTACCTTTGTAAGTGCATTGCTGCTCGTAATTCCTGAAAAACAAATTTCCAACCCCGCATTGGATTCTATAACTTGAAATTGTATTCGCTGACTACCTGCTCCCCCAAGCTGGGGTCGCAGATCTGTTACAGCTAAAATACGATAGAGGATTGTCTCTCTGGCCAAGTGGGCATGTGAGAATGTCTTTCCCATGGTTCCTATTCGCTGACCTCCCAGTCTCGAAACCCGCCGAAACCTACGTAGTTGATGACTTTCTAATGGTGAAGAGTATGGAGTATGGATGATTACTGGCTGGAAATGCGATCCACCAACCCTTGTCATCGGATTCACGGGCGCACGGGGCCGTGATGCAGGATGGCCAATGGCATATTGTTTATTTTTTGGGCAATGACAAGAAGTGACCATTGGCTGCACTAGGCAACCAGGGCTGACCATACAATCGTCGTTGAATGCGAAGTCGCCTTGTAACCTCAAGAAAACGAGCCTCAGCCATCGGCTGCAATGAGGCCCCATGGTTATAATCAATGGGCGCGGTCTGATACCTGTCCGGCCCTTATTCGCAGCTACGGACGGATTTCGAAAATTGCATCATTTTACGAGCAAAACGTTTTGGTTCCGGCCAGAAGGTCAAACGCATTGCAAGAGCTTGTTAACGAAAATGGGGAATGTGATGTCCGATCTTCTTACAAAGAGCCGGGGCTAAAGTTGTTGAATGTTCGGATAAAGTATCCATAGAAGTTCTTAATTTGCAAACAGGTCTCGTATTACGGTGATACATTCCAGAGGTGTTCTTGACTTTTGGAGGCCAGTACCTCACCTTGACAGAATCGAGGATGCTGATTCTTATTGCAATCTACTGCAACTCTGAAAATCTTCGATCTCAAATACTTGATTACGGATTCCTGCGCTCGAACTCATAAAGACTGTTCTCTAGGATGCCGAAGGTGGCAGAAGAATCTGCTAATACTCAACCGACATTGGTCAACCGGGAATACCAAGCCTCGAAGATAAGTCTTCCGAATTTAAATACAGAGCTATTATCGTACACACTAGAGTTGCATAGGCAGTTATGGAACATCTCAAGTAAGTGGAGTTCATTTGTCTAAGGCTGTTTTACTAACAGATCTAAGGTGATGAGCGAGCCTGGGGCCAAGATCCTTCAGTTCAGGCGTGTCCGGTAATCGCCGAGAAGTCGAAAAGCTATCCCAAAGAAACACCTCCTATCGATGACTGGCTTGAAGAGCCATACTTCTGTCCGGGTCTACCAAGCTCGTCAGGGGATTTTAATATTGCCATTATCGGAGAGTGCCGCACAAGAGCTCAAACAGAACGGATCATTTCAAGTCTGGACCGCTCACAGGACCGGTTTGTTATATGCCTAATGGCAAAACTCGAGCTTCAGCGGCGAAGGCTTCCATGACCTTGGTGCGTGGAGCGCCTGCCACTCTTTGCCCTTTGGTGGATGTGAATGTGCAATCTGTTCTAGACTTGTCAATTGGCCCTTGTCACTCTCAATTATTGCTCCCACCAGACTGGATAGCCACGTGAAAAAAACCGAAGCCGTACTAGCTAGTTAGGAATACGAATATGCAAGTTGCAGGTGCGCGCTGCATCCCTGGCTAGATTGTTTGGTTTTATTATTGCCTGGCCGATACGGGACATCTACTAGGACAGGGCTGTTTGATTGGACCTGTACCGACAACGGAGCAGCTGGTGACCCAAATTTGATAATTTCTTGGCATGAGTGAAGGGAGTCGAATCCTGGATGATTTTCGGGCTAGATCATGTATCAGTCGATTGGCGAGCGGGAGAAGCATGCTGGCGCATTCTATTGCCCATTGTGTCAGAAGGTCTAAAAGGCCGCAAGCCACTGAACGCAAAACCAAGCCAAAGGTGAAAGCAGGAACCGAAATATCCAGCGAAGTACTCGGAACGTCTACCAGGTTACGGCGATGAAAATTGCAACAAGACCATACCATTGCTCAATACTAGCGCGAAATTCCATGAATCTGTTTACGCCAGGGACAGGAGCACACCCTGGACCAACAGAACTGTAGCTAGCACTCTTTTAAGATGGAATTACTTGGTGCCTTGATAGAATAGCCCTCCAAGAACAGTGGACACGATGTCGGTACCCATCGTCGAAGAGTTGTTCGAATCGCTATTGGAAGTCCATTCAATAGCGGCCCACGCTCTAAGAATATAGGCAAATGTGTCTCGACTGCTCTATTTGCGGAGCCTTGCCTACAATAGCATCTTCGATTCTTCTGTTTGACTCGACTTGGCTTGAATGACTCCAGCGAGGACCAGTATACCACTATTTCCTTGTGGTTTGCCGCCTCCGCCTTTTACCGCTCCAAGTGAGCCTTAGTTAGGAGGCCCCGGCGCTGGTGCAGGATCCGTCCAAGAAACCGACTGTGAGGACTCACACGCACAATCATATTCGTTCGGAACGGTGAAGCTTACTTGGACCTTGTTATTTGTGAAGAGGCAAATAAGAGTCGGTTCTGTTCAAACAGGGGGCATCAGGTACTCAATCCTGAAGGAAGTTTGAAGAGGAGACAATTTCCAAAGTCACTTATCACTTGCATCGTACCGGGGCCTTCTTGGCGTGTGAGCTTGCACTTTGTAATGAATGTTCACAGGGAATTCTCTTTGTCCCAACAGAATTCAATCAACAGCACCTTTCGTAATCCCCGACGTTACTAGCACATTAATACTGTTTCCGTTTCAGACGTACTGAACCACACTCATCCTCCTCGTTGGGCGGTAAGATGAACAAACTCTTCCTATTTTGCGTTTATCTTGACTGACCGATTGGCTTCCATCCAACGCTCTCGCAGTTCACGACTCGCGCAGTATATCCTCTATCTGTGTGCTCAAGATACCTAGAATCTTTGATTGTAGCAATCTACAAAGCAGGTTCACCCATACAGTTCGTACGTGCCGTTACATGTATACCCTAAACCAGGCCCCTTTGCTTCTTTCACCAAGAATCCCTCTGCTACTTGTACCCAAATCTGACTCAGAGCCACAATCCGGTCTTCTCCTTCGGGCCCAGCCAATACCCGCCGATCATCCCCTTCGTTGATCAAGGTATGGGATAGTTGCTGCCCGATGAGTGAACGCTTTCACTAGTGCGTGCTATTATATTTGCCTTGCTTTCACCTGTCACGCAACTTGCTATTAGCCTCCCATTGCACTCTTTCTTAGTGGGTCTCATTAGACTCACCATCTGCACAGTCCGCAGAGAGCTCACTAAGCTTAATCTCATCGTTGTCTCTTGAAGGTAGGCGACGACTCAAGCGTACGCGGCGAACATGACTTGAGAGGAAGGATTGCTTCTTTGTATGAACAGGATTGCTGCTGTAACTGAACCCGAGTACTTGGGGGAAATGTTTCCGAAGGAAGGGTTTTCCGGCCGGGAGACAGGCGCAAAGAATAGCGACATGCATCTCAACCATCCTGTAAGCATCAGGGAGTTAGAGGTATTGACTGTCAGTAGCGCTAGCAGGTGGAGATTGATATTGTACTTGCCACCACACGACCGTCATCGTAGACTTCCATGTGAGATCCAGATCGCCCATCATGTCGATGGTTGACTTTAGCCGGAGGATGCTGACGATGATGACGCTAGATAATATATTAGCGCTGTCTTTAGTTGAGGTGGCTCGTCAGGAAGCATACAACCCTCCCGTCATAAAAATACCAAGTACCCCGAACTTTTGTCGTCGTGGGAGTTGGAGGTTCCACAGAATAGCTGTCGGCAGGAGTAAGATAATCAAATCTGTAGCCGTATTCATGGCGCCACTAAAAATATAGATCTTATTGAAGTCGACGCATGAGCCGTGGGTGACAGTAAGATCCCAGAGTTTTGCCATCGGCCGGCAGGCGTATAACCATTCGAATGTCGCCACTAGGCTGTATAAAACCACAACCACTATAGTTGCGTAGACACACTTCCTAAGTTTTCTACCTTGTATGAAGCGCAAGAACCAGATCAGAATTGCAACCTTAGTGAGCATTATAGAAATTCCATAAAAAGTGCCAGAAACCGCGGCAGCCTTTTGAAAGCATTAGTATAACAGTTTGACAGGCTCAGATATACCACTAAAACCAAGCGCTCTCACCTTGCCGTAATTAATATTAAATGTAGAGAAAGAAATATCCCAAATATGTACGCCTTGGCCATAATAAGTCACTAGGACGAGAATTAGTAGCATTCAGGACGGTTAAGCAAATGATGAACTTACTCAAGCTGGAGGCAATTGATGAGCCCAATGCCAGCAACTAAACTTAAGTAAGCGTCGTTTTATACTGGTTGTAGCGACGATGGTACTGGCCCATGACACACTAATGAAATCTTAACAACGTTAGCTGATTTTATTATTCGTAACGTTGGGAGCAGCACCTACAGTCCTCAGCTTGGACATTTTGTGTTATAGAGCATGCGGTGTACAGCCGTAGGGCGACAAAAAGCAGTGAAATTATGGTACAAACAATGTTTGTGATCACAAGGATGTTTCCAATCGATGCCGGGTTTACAAAGTTCGGTGTCACACCGGGTGGTGGAGGGACGACCCCGACAAGATCGCGGCTGTAGATGGATAGCAACATAGCGAGACAGGAAGCCTACTTTAGCAAAGATAGTAAGATTCATTGACGTTGGAGAACGATATGAAAGTCCTATCGTAGTGAGATAAAGGGATACTTAAAATGCGCTGAATGAAGGGACATCTCGTGGGATTGTCCTTCCTATCCGAAAAAAAGGGCCATTCATTGCAAGGGTGGTTTGGTTCTACGACTGACTTGAGGGGTTCAGAAACTGATCCTGGGAAAGAGTTCGTATATTATCCAGCTTTCCACGACCAAAAGGGAATTAGACGTCTCAGGAGTGAGTGGCGTACTGCAACATAAGTGAAATACGCACTCGAATTTCTTGGAAGTCACGTCGCGGATGCAATCCCCAGCATTCTGCAGCTGCAAGAAGGTGGAGGCTAGCGATCTCCCCGGAGAAACCTTACCATGTTCCAACGTAGCGACTTTCCATTTTCGTGTTCACTCCTCGTCGTGTGGCGTTATCCGAAAGTCCCAATACGAAGCACCGTGCAGCCGAGCCTTCGCTAGGGCATTTGAGGTTACTGCTGAAGACCCTGGAGTCGATCGATCCGGCGTTGGCGGTCGCTCAATTCCCCCATCCCATTTAGGTGAGAGTGATGAGCCCTGAAGTAGGGGCACAATGCGGTTCCTTATGTGGTGTCAACAGATGAAAAGGTGCACACTGTTGGGATCACGTGAGTGACTTAGATACGATAGTGACGCCTAATCCATCTCCCGATATTTCGCCCGCGAGTTCTGCCTTTATAGGCCAAACCTCACAGGTTTAGACTGTATGCTTGTGGAATTGATGGATTTCCTGAGGAGGACGTGTTGGAATTTACATACTGAGACGGTGAGGCAACGCTAGCGGTTGGCGTGGTAGCTGCAAACAGTCCAGCCGACGTTGGAGGAGTGGGCGCCACGACCTGCGTTGAGCGACGAACCAGAAAGTGTGCCGCACTCACGATGACAGGTCATATGGAAGTTTACCTCATTCCCAAATGGAATCGCTCTTTTCAACCCGAGAGTATCCACCATATTTACAGGACATGTATTGAGGGGCGTATCAAGGCTTCCCGCCTCAAAACCCTAAAAGAAAATGGTGGGCGATGCCGGCTTTACTTAGAAACATCACCCCCTTCATTGGCAGCACAGACGGCTTTGGTCCGCAACCCAGCACCCACATCGAGCCCACACTAGAATTCGGTTTTGTTGTCCTCTCCTGACACCCTTGGCCTTTCGCGCTCTGTGGCTTGGCTACTTTGCTCATGTCTTCCATCAAGGTTTAGTGATTCTGTTGTCGAGGGTGGACTTGCGGGCCTTCCGACGCCATCATCCGTTTTGATGCCGCCAGGAAGCACGTTATCCCTATCATGGAGCCCGACACAATGGCCACGCAAGAACTAGGAATCGAGGACCCACCGCTGGTGGTTGATGTAAGCTTGGTCCAGATTCTGCTGGGCAATATCCTGATCCATTGGGTGCTTAGTCTCAACGGGACGACAGATCCGTTATGTACATTGAATGTCGTCGGGCACGGCAATGCTGTGTGTATGCCTAGGGGATTTCCCAAGTGCATACTTGGGAGATCTCGAGATCGGACATCCATTCTTGGCATCCGACGCAATTCAGGCTGTAATGCAGACTATAGGGACCAGTCGCGCAATGGCGGGTTCATCAAAGTGGGTATTGAGGATTCTGTCATTTTGCGGGTCTGTGTGAGCTGTTCGGTTTGATATACACAGTTACTAATAGCGTCTTGATCAAAAATGAGCGATTTTCCTTGTCATTTGGCAATTTCCGAGTCGTTTCGTATCGGTAAGTATGCCTCACGTCAGACACCACTCACGTGATGTTACGGTGGATCAAACGGGACTTTGGCGCCATCACGTGTTCAACAGTAAATCACTGCCACGGCTCACATCTCGCACAGTAGGGAGTACTTCTTAACAGTCACATTCTTCCGCTTCGACACCCACCGTTTCAACACGAGAGTTGCTTGGCATACATTGCAATAGCACGGGTGTTGAATGGTGGCCACGGTTGCCTCGTATTGTTTCAAATTCTCCTTGATGATACAGGACAGTAAGTCCGCACAGAAATCGCCTTCATCACGAAGCGTTTCCATGAACTCTTTGTCCTGAACCCAATGCTGGATCTCACCGTAAAATTTGGCTGTGACAATGTCTCTGAGCACTTGATCTTGAGTCATTGTCATTGAGTAGACGCCTCGAATGATACTAAACACTTCGAGGATCGAGTCGGCACCTTCTAGCACTTTCTCAAAATGCTGAGCAGCCTTCTTCTTTAGATCTGGGATGCCGTATTTTTCACCAAGAACATGAACATGCAGGTCTTGATCTAAAAGACTGAGTGTCACATCGCAAGTTGCTGCCGACTGACCAACATTTGATTCATCCTGTGTTTGGGGTGAATCTTGGGCAGTTACTCCGTGGTTTTCGTCTTCGCCCAAAACAGCAACATCAGTAGGTTCTTCGGGATATGTCAACGTATAGAGATATCGTATCATGCAATCCACTACATCAGGATCATCGTCAAGCAACTCGATGACATCCGATTTGCTCTCCTAAACACAAATGAGAATCAATTCAAGACAGTGGATGTCGCATACTTTTCTTGCTCGATAAAACTATCTTGATACGTCATTGCCAGGTCTTGGTTGTCCCTGTTCAGAGTGACGGATGCATCGACTTATAATTTCCACCAAGTGCTGCCATTTGCATGCGGTCTGAGCAAGGTAAGTTTTAAACACCTCCAGAAAGTATTCTCTTGGATTCGACACTGTGTTTGCTATCTTGCGCATGGCATGGGGGAGGTGATCGAAGCGGGAGCCGTTTTCGCTCGAAATAGGATTTGCCTCGTTTTTGTGACTTTCGAAAGAAGTGTCGACGAAGGCGTAAGCTACCCGTTGATCTTCTGTGCCAATTACGGCATAGGATATCTGAGCCTCGTAGAGGAATTCCGGGCTGTTGGACTCTTGGTTGAAGAAAGAGATATCCCAATAGTCTCTCAGAGGATCCCTGCTCTTGCGTGAGTTGCAGGGTGAGTTCGGAAATAGCCCGGTTAGTGCTTTAGTTTGATTTGATTTGACTTGATTACATCATAGTCTGTCCCAGCCGCCTTATATAGTAGCAGCTATGCAGCGTACGACTGTCCCTTGAGCAGCCGACGTGCGGCCTTTTTTTCTTGGAACAAACCAGTGACCACTAAAATCGCTTTTTGTAGTAGTTCGGGTGACCCCATAGGTCCATTATTTCAGTCAACTTAGCCTCTAAGTAGAGATGGAATCATTATAATTTATGAGGATGCAGCACTCCGTAGTTTGGGAACTTGTTATTTACCAGCAGTGCGGCTAAGGCCTCGGCCCCAGGGCCATGCGGGATGGAAATAAGCTACGCGGTCCAAGCTGGGGACTACCGAAGCTTGGCGAGCTTAATGTGCGCCCATGATTCTTGGCTTGATCGCCGTTGGTCTGAAGATCCCTGTCTTCACCTCTTGACCCTTTAGGCTGATAGCACATGGTGCTCTAGATGATGCTGTCTTGTCGACTTATTAGCTTAAACACAGACTGCAAGTCCAGCGACAGCATAACTAGAGGATGGGGGGTGCGGTCCTCGGCTCGAGGAGGGGCCCAATTCAGGACGAGGCGCGAGTAATTAGATTGCAGATTCAGCGCACCTTCGCAGCATTTAGCTCGGGGCAAAGGCTAAGTAATTGATTCGATCCTGGCCGTGAAGTAAACGCTAACCGGCATTCAATCAAGTAATAAAGTAATAATTGGACAGCAGAAGGAGCACCACCAAGAAGTAATTTTCGTTCAAGTGGTCGT
>Ga0105239_10002886_pt1 | contig 21477 bp, 17 predicted proteins | sample KBSC44metaG_FD_92761 | JGI IMG/M metagenome (GOLD analysis project Ga0105239, IMG submission 92761) | Corn rhizosphere microbial communities from Kellogg Biological Station, Michigan, USA - KBS C4-4 metaG | ecosystem: Host-associated > Plants > Roots > Rhizosphere > Soil | place: Michigan, USA... | reverse complement strand
TTCCAATCGGTAAGGCCCTCTGCGAAGTACTTGTCGGAAACAAGCTGCATGCGGAGGATACGGCCGGTGTCGAGATCTTCTTCGCGGAGGGTGGACTGGCCCTGGATTCCAGTGCTTTCGTAGAGGTGGCCATCGGCGTAGACGAGGCCCTGCGTAAAGGCGTGCTGGTCGTGGGGATAAGCATGAATGACGCGGTAGTTTCCGGCGGGCACGGGTGTTGCCGCTTGCATCATCAGTACGGCGGCGAGGAGGGTTGACGGGAAGAGGGGCATCCAGCTGATTCTAATGCCGGGTGCGAGGAGCCTTGGGCGGCAGGAAGAGCCTCAGTTTAGAATCAGTGCGAGTCAAGACTTCTCCGATGATCAGGAGGGCTTATGTACCGCTGTTTGCTTTTGATTGCTCTCATCGTTCCTTCCGCTGCGTATTCCCAGAAACCTCCCAAACAAACCGAAGTGAAGGTACAGAAGACCTCGATTTCGCGCGACCAGGAGATGCAGCTCGGTAAGCAGTTTGCCGGGCAGGTTGAGCGGGAGGTGGAGGTCATTCACAATCCCGAGATTGAGAGATGGCTCAACCAGATCGGGCAGAGCCTCGCGAAAACACCGCAGGCAAATGCGTACCCCTACTACTTCAAGCTGGTGAATGACGACTCCATCAATGCGTTTGCACTGCCGGGCGGTCCGATGTATGTCCACACAGGGTTGCTCAAGGCGGCGGACAGCGAGGGCGAAGTCGCAGGCGTGCTGGCGCATGAGATGTCGCATGTGGCTCTGCGCCATAGCGCGGCGCAGATCGGGAAACAGCAGACCTATGGAACGCTTTTCCAGATCGTTGGACTTGCCGCGGGCACATTGACTCAGGACCAGAACGGGCAGTGCGGCATGGTCTGCCAGATTACGCAGGCGGGAACCAGCCTCGGACAAAACTCAGTGCTTATGAAGTTCTCGCGCGGCTATGAAAAAGACGCGGATTTGAACGGCGCGCGGATGATGTCGTCGGCAGGCTACGATCCCATACAGCTTCCGACGTTTTTCGAAAAGCTGGTGAAGACTCAGGGTACGGCCGCGGAACCGCGCGGACTGGCGCTGTGGATGTCATCGCATCCGGCGACAGGCAGCCGCGTGCAGTATGTCTCGGACGATATCAAGTTCTATCCGCAGCGGAGCTACAGGGCGAACACCGGGAACTTTGCAAAGATCAAGAAGCTGGTTGCGACCGTGCCGCCACCGAAGCCGCAGCCGGGAAAACTGATCCAGGCAAAGGAGGGTGCGAGCGGCAGGACGAATCTTCCAGCGGGGATGAAGGATTATCCGGCGAACGGATTTTCGATGGGATTTCCGTCAACCTGGCAAGCCGGACAGGCGGCGCCGGGAGGAAGCCTGTACATCGTGCCGCAAGGTGGGGTATCGAAGAGCCAGAATGGCGGAGTGGAGCTGATCAATGGCGCGATGATCGACTACTACGTTCCGCAGGCAGGGGCGGCGAGCACGAATCTGGACGCAAGCACGAAGGAGTTCCTCGACGGCTTGAAAAAGGGTGATGCGAACTTGAAAGCAGACAACCCGCAGCGTGTGCAGGTTGGAAGCAAGACGGCACTGAGGACCCGGATGACTACGAAAACCTCGGCCCAACAGGATCCAGATCAGGTTGTTTATCTTTACACCGTGGCGCGCGGGTCAGGGCTCTGGTATACGGCGCTGGCGGGACAGACATCCAAGATGAGCGATCTCGACCCGACGTTCAAGCAGATGATCGACACCGTTCAGTTCCCTGACTGATGGTCGAGATCGCTGGTTACAAATCGAAGAAGTGACTCGAGCAAGGCCGCGCGTGGGTATGCGGCCTTGTCCATGCCGCTGCGAATGCTGGCGTCGGGGGACTTGTCGAAGGGCAGCGCAACTGCGAAGTGATCTGCGAGGGCCGCGCCCAGGAACTTTGCGCCGGGAACGATCGCATCATCGCGAAGAAGCTGCCCGTCTTCAGCGGAGCCGTATGACGAAAGCACGCGCCAGGTTTGCATCAGGGATTTAGATGTTGAGGACTCATCGGATTTCGCGATGAGCGAATACGTCGGCACTGGCGAAGTTGGATGTGCGGTGAGAAAAGCCTGACGTGCCTGACGCTGCAGGCTCTTGAAACCGGTGGAGAGATCGCCCTGGCAGCTCTTCAGGGGAACAGTCTTCATGTATTTTTCCGCGACTGAAGGCAGGAGATCGGCGACTGGGGATCCGCCGGAGGCTCCGGCAACGGTTACGAAAGCGGCGACTTTGTCAGCCACTCCACTTTCCTGCGCGAGGGCTACCTGAATGTCGGGGCCTCCCTTGCTGTAGCCGACAAGGATGTATTTGCGGGGATCGCTGGCGGTGTGTTCGTGCAGGTAGTTCGCGATCATTTTGGCGTTGGATTCGCTGGAGTCGTTGGGGACCTGGAGCAGGTCGACGTCCACACCCTGCGCTTTGAGCGTAGCCTGACCTTCCTGGAAGGCGGGTGAATCGGAGACGCAGGAGCTGAGAATGCCGGGAATGATGAGGACTCTGTACTTTGTGGAGAGAGCTTCGAGTTTCAGATCTTCTTTACCGGGAGAGTCGATGTAACGGGAGCATGAGCCCCAGTCGCCTCCTCCAGGGTTTTTCTGCTTGAGTACGGAGCAAAAGACGTCACTGAAACCGGCGGAGACGTTGCCTACGTCGTCGGCGAGATAGACGAGGAGCGTGCGGCCGTCCGATTTGAATTCAGTGCCAGTGGCGGTGCGTGCGGTGGTGACGGGATCGGTTGGCGTAATGTAGTCGGTTTTGACGACCATGCCGGTCTGCGTGAGGCTGTCGCGGATGTAGTCGCGTTCGCCGTCGACGTTGGGATCAATTTTGTGGGTGATGCCGTTGTTGCGCTGGTCGCGATCGAAACCGATGTCGTGGGTGCCGGCACCGGCCCAGACGGTCTGCCCATCGAGTTGCTGAGAGATTTTCCAGATGCGGAAGTGATGCCGGGATGCAACGACGCGAAGCGGGTCGGCCTGGGCGTATCCGAAATCCTGTGCGCGGCCGAAAAGGCGGAGTTCACTCATCGGCATGGTGACGTAGGCCTCTTTTGACAAGCTGGCGAAGATGCCACGGATGATGGCGTCTTTGTCGGTGCGGTCGACGGCGACCCAGCCAGCGGCCTTTAGTGCGGACTGAACGCGATCCTGCGAGCCGATGAGGATGAAGTTGACGCGATCGCCGGGGGCATCGTTGGGATCGCTGACACGGCGAGGGATGGAATCGATGAGCGACTGGGGAAATGCGGGAACGTGAACGTTCTGCCGGGTGGCGTTTTGCGACGCGGTGGCTGCTTTGCGCTCGACGGTGACGTGATAGGAGCCAGTGGCCTGATCGAGGCTCATCTGGTTGATAGAGAGAAAGAGGCGTCCAGTGACAGGCGCCTGACTGTTCATCTGCTCGCCGATGAGGAAAGCGCGAGCCGCTTCGATGGAGCCGATGCGTCCAACTAGCGCGCCACGACCGGCGGAGTTCACGGGGAGATTACGGATGAGATCGGCGAACCCGCGCGGCAGGCCTGCGGGGCCGTTGGGCTGCTGCGCGTTGGAGTACTGCAACTGGCCAGTCGCGGTGATGTGGAGGGTGTCTCCGGCAGTGAGGTCGATATTGGTGTCGATCCAGCCGGCTCCGGGCCGCACGTCAAATTCGTGTGTCTGTGCCGAGACGGTAAGCGCAGATAAGAAGAGGCTAAAAAGCGCGGCACGGATCATGGCTGTCTCCTTGCGATTGCACCGGAAATATATTGTTCGACGCGACTCCAGACAACAGGGTCGAGTTCCATCTTAGTGTGGCTGCCTCCGAAAATCTGCCGGGCTTTGGAGGCATTTGATTCGTCGACCGAGCGGAAGATGTATGTCGATTCGAAGTTGCCAAGGACGGTGGTTTTGAGCGGGTCAGCGGCGCGAATCCTGTTTCGACCGTGAATGGTTGTAAACGGGTCATGCTGGTAGAAGTTCACCGCTGCCTGCACATTGGGCGGAATAGCGCCGACGCTATCGATCTGGACCGTGAGCATAACGGGGATGCCTAATTTCTGGAGATCGTTGGCAACGGCGATTGCGGCTGAGCCGCCCCAGCTTTGACCGAAGAGAACGACGCGAGCGCCGGCTATTTCGTCGGGATCAAGCCGCCCGTTCTGGTTGGTATCGAATGCCTCGCGAATGAGGCGAAGGGCAAGGGCCTGGTGGTGGTTGGAGATGGATTCGGAGTAGACACCCGGACGCTCGCGGAGCTTGAGGACGAGTTGACGAACAGAACGATGTTCGTCGTTCCAGCGATCGTATCCGCCGAGGAAGCCTATGACGAGCGTTGATCCTGCGGGCAGGGGTGTGGGAGTGGTGAGTTGGGAGAGGCGCTGGGCGGAAGAGCAAAAGGTGCTGAGGGCGATGAAAGAAAGCATGAACGCTCGCAGTTTGAATGCCTGGCTCAAGTTCGTCTCCGACCGTGCAACGCGATCCACCAAAATGGTAAATCCATGGCGGTCGCAAACAGTTGTCGACGCTAGCCGGCGCCCAGGTAGATGAAGCGAAGGGTAAAGAGGATGGCGAGGATGTAGAGAAGCCAGTCCTGGCGACGCCAATTGCCGGTGGCGAGATGCAGGATGGCGTACGCGATGATGCCGAAGCCGAGGCCGTTCGCGATTGAATAGGTCAGCGGGATTAAGACGAGCGTGAGAAAAGCGGGTATCGCGACGAGGGGTTCGTGCCAGGGGATCTCTGTGATGGTGGCTAGCATCATGGAGCCGACGAGGATAAGAGCGGGGGCGGTGGCGGCGTTTGGGACCAGGCCCACGAAGGGCGCCGCAGCCATTGCGACGAGGAAGAGCAGAGCGGCGACGATCGCGGTAACGCCGGATCGGCCACCGGCAGCTACACCTGCGGTGGATTCCACGTAGCTGGTGACGGTGGAGGTGCCGGCGAGCGACCCGAAGATGGTGGCGGTGGCGTCGGCGAAGAGGATGCGATTCAGGCGCGGGATGGTGTGATCGGGCGCGATGAGTCCGGCACGCTTGGTGACCGCGACGAGGGTTCCCAGATTGTCGAAGAGGTCGACGAAGAAGAAGACGAAGATGATTTCGAGGAGACCCCTGCTGAGGGCTCCGCGGATGTCGAGTTGAAGTGCGGTCTGGGTGAGGTCGCGGAGGCCGATGCTCTGGCTGGTCCAATGCACAAGCCCAAAGGCCCAGGCGAGCGCAGTGGTGACGAGGACGCCGATGAGGATGGCGCCACGTACCTTTTTTGCTTCGAGGGCGACCATGAGGATGAGTCCGAAGATGGCGAGCGCGGTGGTGGGATTGCGGATGTTGCCAAGCGTGACGAGCGTTGCGGGATCGCTGACAACAAGGCCCGCGTTACGAAATCCGATGAAGGCGATGAAGAGGCCGATGCCGCTGGCGACGGCTGCGTAGAGTTCGTGCGGGATCGAACGGAGAACCATCTGCCGGATGCCGGCGGCGGTGAGTGCGAGAAAGAGAATGCCCGAGATGAAGACCGCGCCGAGCGCGGTTTGCCAGGGCACGTGCATCTTGAGGCAGACGGTGTAGGCGAAGTAGGCATTCAGTCCCATGCCGGGTGCAAGGGCGATGGGATAGCGAGCAACGACGCCCATGAGGAGCGAACCGAATGCCGCAGAGATGCAGGTAGCGGCGGTGGCGGCGTGTAGCGGCACGCCAGCTGACGAGAGGATGGCGGGATTGACGAGCACGATGTAAGCCATCGTGAGGAAGGTGGTCACGCCAGCCAGGATTTCTGTTCGCCAGTTTGTGCCCAGCCGGCGAAATTCGAAATAGCGTTCCAAAGATTCGAGCATCGGCTGCTTTCAGGAAAGCACATGCAACGGCACGCGCAAAGCGATTTATGGATTGGCAATGAAGATGCGATGACGATCAGGCGGCAAGACGGCGGGATTTGCGGGAGCGGAGAATCCAGTCCATCGACCCGCCCTGCACGACGATGGAGAAGACGACGACGAGGTACGTTGTGCCCAGGATCCAAGATCGGCCAAGCGCTTCAGGAACGGACAGGGCCAACGCAATGGAGAGGCCGCCGCGCAGGCCGCCCCAGGTGAGGACGAAGAGCGAGCTTTTGTGTTCTGGCTGGAAGAGCTTTGTAATACCGAGGATCAGCGCGACGGCTCCCAGCCGAACAAGGTTCACGGAAAGGATGGCGGTGAGGCCGGTTTGCACCGCAGCCGAATGAAGGGTGATGGCCATGGCTTCGAGGCCGAGCAGAACAAACAGGACACAGTTCTGAATTTCGTCGATGACTTCCCAGAACGTATCCACTTGTTCGTGAGCGATGCGCTCTGCAGGCAGGCGGCCGTTGAAGAATCGCAAGGCAATTCCGGCGACAACTGCTTCGAGCGGAGCGGAAAGGCTGAGGCGGTCTGCAAGGACGTACCCGCCGAAGGCGAGTGAGACGGTGAAGAGGATGTCGATTTTGTAGGAGTCGAGCGTGCGCATGAGCCTCGATGTCATCCATGCGGCGACGATACCGACGGCAACGGCACCTCCGGATTTCACGATGAGCAGTCCGGCGACATGCCACGGTGTTGGGGCATGACCACGGGCGATTGCGAGCATGGTGAGGAAGAGGACTGCTCCGATGCCGTCGTTGAAGAGCGACTCGCCGGCAAGCTGGGCTTCGATGCGACGCGAGACTCCGACGCGACGCAGCATTTCGAGGACGGCGATTGGGTCGGTTGGGGAGATGAGTGCGCCGAACAGGAAGCATTCGATCCAAGGCAGGCGGCCAAAGCCCAGCCAGTGCATGGAAACGGCGACGAGCAGGAAGCAGATTGTGGTGCCAGCGATCGAAAGCAAGGAGACGCTGAGCTTCTCGCGGGCGAGATGCTCGAGGTCGAGCAGGAATGCGCCCGCGAACAAAAGAAGAGGCAGCATGCCGTGAAGGATCAGAGTCTCGAAGTCAATGCGCTGCATCAGGTGCGCAGCCCATTGGTGAATGCCGGGCACTCGAGAGGCGGCCAGCATCAGTGACGCCGACACGAGCACGGTGAGCAACATGGTTCCGATGGTGATGGGCAGACGCAGCCAGCGTGCGCTCAACAGGCCGAATACCGCGGCGGTGAGGAACAGCAGGCTGAGGATTTCGAGAGTGCTCATCGGTGTCAGAGGTTTGATGTGGACTGAGATTTCATCGTACAGAAAAGGGAGGGAGGGGGTTGAGAAATCAGGAGCGCTGGTGAGAAACGAGATTGGAAACTTCAGACTGATTTATTGGGGAGGAGGTTCATCCCGGGTGCCCAAAGGCGAGGCACCCTTCGACAAGCTCAGGGCAGGCTCCGGGGCACCCAATTTTTCGGCTGACGTTATTAGAGGAGTTTTGCCGCGTCTTTGGCAAAGTAGGTGACGATGAAGTCGGCACCGGCGCGGCGAATACCTACGAGCGACTCCAGCATGGCGCGATCGCGTTCAAGCCAGCCTTTCTCGAAAGCGGCATGCAGCATCGAGTACTCGCCTGAGACCTGGTATGCGCCCATGGGCACGTCGAAGCGCTGGCGTGCGGCGTGAACCACGTCGAGGTAGGGCATGGCGGGCTTCATCAGGATCATGTCCGCGCCTTCGGCCAGATCGAGTTCGATTTCGCGCATGGCTTCGCGCAGATTGGCTCCGTCCATCTGATAGCTGCGGCGATCGCCGAACTGCGGGGCGGAATCGGCTGCTTCACGGAAGGGGCCGTAGAAGGCAGAGGCGAACTTTGAAGCGTAGCTGAGGATGGGCGTGTTGGTGTTGCCGTCTGCATCGAGGGCGCGGCGGATCGCGGCTACGCGGCCGTCCATCATGTCGCTGGGAGCGACGATGTCAGCTCCGGCGCGGGCGAGGCTTGCACCGGTTTTGGCGAGGAGCTCGAGGGAGGGATCGTTGTCGATTTCGTAATTGTCTTCAGACTTGAGGACGACGCCGCAGTGGCCATGGCTGGTGTACTCACAGAGGCAGACGTCGGCGATCAGGACAAGCTTTTTTGCAGCGGAGTTTTGCTTGAGGGCGCGGAGAGCACGCTGCACGATGCCGTTGTCGTCCCATGCGCCAGTTGCCTGTTCGTCTTTGCTGTCGGGAAGGCCGAAGAGGAGAAGGCCTCCGATGCCGAGGGACGCAGCCTCTTCTGCTTCGCGCAGAGCCTGGTCCACGGAGAGATTGAAGACTCCGGGCATGGAGCTGATGGGATTGCGCACGCCCTCTCCGGGGCAGATGAAGAGGGGATAGATAAGATCGCCGGGATTGAGCGTGGTTTCGCGAACCAGAGCGCGGAGCGATTCCGTACGACGGAGGCGGCGCAGGCGGATCTCAGGAAAGGGCATATGGAAATTGTATGACAGGCAATTTCACGGTCGTGTGACGTCTGACAGACGAGTCGGCGCTGCCTTCAGACGCTATTTGGCTGCCTGCTCAATTGCGTAAGGCGGAAATATCGTTGCGCGCGCGACACGTCTTTGAGAATCTGCGCTCTTAGCGCGTCGGTGGACGGCCACTTCATCTCCCCACGAAGGCGAAACAGGAATTCGAGATAGAGGGGAGTGTCGTCGAACAGATCGACTGGCTCGAAGTTCAAAATGTGCGTTTCGACGCCGAAGCCCGCGCCTTCAAAGGTGGGGCGATTGCCTACGTTTGTGACTGACTGAAAACACCGATCGCCGATGGACAGTCGAGTGACATAGACGCCGAAATCCGGCAGGAGACCGTCGTAGGGGGCGAGATTAACGGTGGGAACAAGGAGCTTTGTGCCAACGCCACGGCCCTTTGCGGGATTGGAATGCACACCGAAGATGCGGCCCAGCATCCAGCGAGCACGGCGAATGTCTCCGGCGGCGATTGCAGCCCGCACTGCAGAACTGGAGATCTCGAGGTTGTGAACGCGGACGGCGCCATGAACGTGCACGTTGAAGCCGAATTGCTCTCCGAATGCGCGAAGTTCGGCGACTCCGGCCCTTGCGCCATGGCCGAAACGGAAATTTGCGCCTTCGTGGATTCCGCGAATGCCCAGACGGCCCACGAGGATGTCGCGGACGAAGTCATGGCCGGTGACGCGGGAGAAGTCGGTATTGAAGGGCAGAACGAAAATAGCGTCGATACCGGTGCGAGCCATCAGCTCAATGCGCTGCGGCAAAAACGTGAGCAGCTTCGGTGCGTCTTTCGGATAAAGCACCTGGGCAGGATGGGGATCGAAGGTGACTGCAACGGAGCGCATGCGGCGCTCGCGAGCTTCGGCAGCAGCGGCTCCGAGAATCTCCTGGTGCCCGAGGTGGACGCCGTCGAAATTGCCGATAGCGGCGATGGATGGACCGAAGTCAGCCGGAATTTCGGCGAGCGAACGGTAAACGGGGACGGTCGCGATGGATCGTTCGGTCATGCGCAAGCGGCCCCCAGGCTTATCGAGAGGCTCAGCTGGTCATAGGCGAGACGGATATTCTCGGGCAGCTTCGCGTTGGTCTCTTCATGGCCGAGCTCGTGCGCGATGTGCGTGAGCCAGGTGTGCCTGGCTCCGATGCGCTGCGCCCAACCGACTGCCTGCTCTACGGTCGCATGGCTGGGGTGCGGCTTGTGACGAAGCGCTGAGAGTACGACGTGATCGAGATCGCGAAGCAGGGCAAAGCTTTCTTCCGGTATATCGCTGACGTCGGTGAGATATGCAGTACGCCCAAATCGAAAGCCGCTGATGTGCTGGTGCCCGTGAAGGATGGGAACGCGGCGAAATTCCACGCCAAAGGCGCAGGTTAGGTCGGCGAGCGGCTCCAGCTGCACTCGTGGACGGTTCGGATATGTGGCATCGGGCGAGAAAGTGTAGTCGTACACGCGGCGCAGGGTGCCTTCTGTCTCGGGCGAAGCGTAGAGCGGAATTCGGCCACCCTCGCGGGATACGGTGAAGCTGATGGGACGAAGGTCGTCGAGACCGAAGATGTGATCGGCGTGGTCGTGGGTGTAGAAGACGGCGTCTACACGCATGAGCTTATTGCGGAGCGCCTGCTCGCGGAAGTCGGGGCCGGTATCGATGAGGACGACGCGGTCCCGGCCTTCGTGCTGCCATTGGAGAAGGATCGACGGGCGGAGCCTGCGGTCATGCGGATCTGCGGAAGTGCAGACCGCACAACTGCAACCCAGAGTCGGAACTCCCATGGAAGTTCCGGTGCCCAGAAATGTCAGCCGGCCTTCCATGGCCTTTAGTGTTTTTCCGGTTTGGGAGGAGGCGCCTGCACACCCTGCAGGGAGATCATCTTGCTGAGTTCGAGGAAGGTCATGCGCAGCTCGAAGAGAACCGTCTCGAGCATGCGAGCTTCGTTATCGCTCAGATTGCCCCTGGTTTTTTCTTCGAGGACGCCGAGGAGATCGATGCTCTGGCGCGCGCCGATGATGTCCACGCGGGGGCGCTGGCCCTCGGGGGTAGCGGCACCCATCTGCATCAGGGCGGAGAGGTAAAGCTGCTGAACGAGGTGCTCGAACTTGATGGGAGGCTGCGCACCCATGGTGGGATTCTGGGCCCGTAGAAGATCTTCTACCCGCTGCGCTGAGGCCTCGTAGGCCGACTCCTGCTCGCGCATCTCCTCCGGACTTGGCATAGGAGGCAATTCGCCCGCGAGATCGTCTTCGACAGGGGCTTCAGACTTGGGCGGCTTGGCGGCCTCCGGCTCGACAAGGCGTGGTCCGGCGGACTTCGGCTCGGGTTCAGAAACGGGTGCGGGCGCTGAGGCGGCAGGTTGGTAGGAAGCGGGTTCCTGCTCCTCTTCCTTCTTCATCTTGCGGCGATCAATCACTTCAAATTTGGGGGTATCGCTCATAATTCAAAATTCCAATCATTATCGATGATATAGGCCGGGGGAGCTTTGGATCATAGTTCGGGAGGCTGGGCCAGAATTCTCGCAGTTCCCTGTTTGTCCGCATATTCGAGCGGCTGATTCTTCACCTCGGCCTGGCTGCGGATCATTGCAAGAGCAAAGCGCCGATTGCCGGTTTCCAGCGGCAGTTCCGTGGCGCTCGTAATCTGACCGACAGCGGCACCGTCCAGAAAAAGTTCTGTGCCGGGCTGGGGAACGGGGCCGTCGAGCTCGAGCTGGCGGAGATGACGGTGCACGTTTCCGCGGGAGCGAATGCGTTCGACGATCTCCTGGCCCAAGTAGCAGCCCTTATTGAAGTGGAGGGCGCGCATCTGTGAAGTCTCCTGGGGCAAGTCGCGTTCGGCAATGTCGATGCCGTACACCGGGATGGTTTCGGCGATGCGGAAGGACTCCAACGCGGCGGCGCCGGCGGCGATGGCCCCTGCGGTGGAGAGAGCCCGCCAGAGCAGCGTGAGGCCGGCCACCGGGGTGCGAATCTCGAAGTGCTGGGCGATGGTACCGAAGGTGCGGCGGATGATGAGGTCGAAACCGTTCCACTCACACCGGACACTGGTCATCAGTTCTGCAGGGGCAGGCAGGCCCATGCGGCGCAGAACGTCGGAGGCCTTTGGGCCGGTAAGCCCGACTGCTGTTTCGGACGCAAGATCGTGGGGGACAAGCTCTACGTCATCCATGATGATGAAGCGGTCGAAGTGAGCCATCAACTTTTCGTACTGATCGGCGGCGATTTCGAGTTCGAGAGATTCACCGTCGCGCCATACGGAGAGATCGCCTTGAATGCGGCCTTGCGCATTGAGCACCAAGTTCCACGTGCCCCCATTTTCAGGAATGTCGTTGACGGTATTTGTGACCATTCCACTCAACCAGCGGAGACGATCTTCACCTCGAACCATGACACGCCGCATCCAACCGAGATCGTGAGCTGCAGCGCCTTTGGCTAGAGCCGCTGTTTCCAGGGCGGGCGCGTCCAACTGCTGGGGAGTCATTGTTCCCCGGAATTCGATGAGGTGAGGCTTGTTCGCTCCGGAGGTGAGTTGAGTCGCAAGGGACGTGAGGGAGGCGGAGACGGCGAGATTTTCGGTCATAGAGAGCTGCATGCGCGACGGTCACGTATCGTGGAAAGACATCGCGCCATGACGCATCCTGATTATAGCCTTGGAACAGACAACGCAGCCGATAACCCGGCGGTCCCCGAACCTTAAGGAGCATTGATGATCAAGCTGTATCGTATGAATGATTTACGGCGGGGATTCGCAAGTACTACTACAGGATTGATTCTGCTGATTTGCCAGCCGGCAGCGCACTCACAAGCACCCCAGGCACCAGCCGATCAGCAGACGCCGCCTCCCGCAGGAAGGCCATCGGGATCGGGGACGCAAGCCCCCGAACAAGCCAAGCCGGACTCGGCAACCAAGCCGGAAACGCACATTACACCTGAAGAGGCGAAGCAGCTTTTCGGCCTTGTGGATCAGCTGATCAAGTTTTCATCGCAGGAGACCGGACTGCCGATCAAGAGCGAGGTGAAGCGGCAGCTTACGACGCGAGCGGCAGTGGAGAAATATCTGAAGGAGAAGTTTGAGGACGATGAGGATGCGAAGAGGATGCAGCGCAGCGAGATTGTCCTGAAGAAGTTCGGGCTGCTCGATCGCGACTTCGACCTCAAGCCATTCCTGCTCGCGCTGCTGAAGGAACAGATTGCGGCCTACTACGATCCGAAGGAAAAGGCTGTGAACCTGCTCGACTGGGTTTCGATCGACGAGCAGAAGCCGGTTCTTGCGCACGAACTGACGCACGCGCTTCAGGATCAGCACGTGAATCTGGAAAAGTGGAGCGACCAGACGCCAGCGGATGTGTCGCGCACCTCGTCAGAAGACAGTGCGCACCTGGCGAAGGATGAAGTCGACACCGCGCGTGATGCCGTGACCGAAGGGCAAGCCACGGCGGTAATGATGGACAACATCCTAAAGCCGATGGGAAAGAGCCTGGTTGGCGATCCCGAGGTGGTGGAGATTATCAAGCAGAAGATGAACGGCTCGGAGGATTCGCCGGTGCTGGCGCGCGCGCCGCTGCTGCTTTCGGAGTCGCTTCTGTTTCCCTACCGCGAGGGGCTGAGCTTTGAACAGGATGTATGGATGGATCGCGGGCAGGCGGCTGCATTTTCGGGCGCGCTGGATCGACCGCCGTCGTCTACGTGGGAGATCATGAACCCGCGAGAGTATGAAAGCGCGCATGTTGCATCGGTTCCCTATCTGCCGGACATCCACCCGCTACTGGATGGTACTTACAGGCCCTACGATATCGGGCAGGTTGGCGAGCTGGATGTGCAGATCCTTGCGAAATTGTTCAGCGGCGAGAAGGCCGCGCGCGATCTGACCCCGGCATGGGATGGGGGAATCTACTGGGCAGGCCAGAAGCTGAATGCTACTGCGGCGGAACAAGCGACCACCAAATCCATTGCGTTCTTTTATCTCTCGGTGTGGAGGAACGAGAAATCCGCTTCGGCGTTCGCGGATCTCTATGCAGACGAGCTGGGTCGGAAGTATTCCGGGGTGAAGCCGGACAATTCTGCGACGAAGGAAGCGGGAGCGGGTGGGACAGAGAGAGTCTGGACCACCAACGAGGGGCCGGTTGTCATTACGCAAAAAGGAAAGATGGTATTTGTCGCCGAGAGCTTTGACTTGCCAGTCGCCCGGAAGCTTACCGCGCTGATTTTGGACTCGCAGGGCAGCGGACCGCTGCAAAGCGCCTCGAAACTGAGCGGGAAAGATGGCGGGCAGGTGATCGGGAAGTATTCTCAGCCTCCCAGTCTTTCGGGGCCCCTGGTTCGGCTCATGTCGAATTGCGGGGTAGCGAAGGCCGTGGTGGATGCCGGTCTGAAGGCTGCCCGGCACTGATCGTTCCTGCCTTCCGGTAACCCGCGAACAGCAGTTTGAGCTTGCGTTTTCAGGGCTTTTTCTGCTGTTCTGAGATGGAACAATCCCTAAAGTGGAGGGTGTCAATGAAAGCTACTCCCCTCGTCGTGTGTGGTGCCCTCGCACTTGCCCGGGCTGCGTCGGGCCAGGCATTTGGAGAGTCGATTCAGATCAGCCAGCCGGCGGTGCGGAGCACAGGCGCCGCGACGTCTGTTCCGACGTCTCCCCTGCAGCGATCCGGATTGCCGCAGCAAGGCGGCGTGCAGGTGATGAACGATGCCTATCGCGGACAGGCTGACTGTCGCTGCGCGAAGCCTCCGGTTTTTCTTCCCGGCCCGAAGGATGTTTTGCCGGGAACGGTTGTGATTCTGACCAGCCCAAATCCCAATGCGGTTATCTACTACACGGCTGATGGATGGACTCCAACAGAAACGTCGACGAAGTACGAGACACCGATCCCGATCCTGGCGAATACGCGGATACAGGCTTTTGCGGTTGAACCGGGTAAGGCACCGAGCCCGATCGTGGCGGGCAGCTACACCCTGAGTGGTGCTCCAACGCCGCTGCCGCCGGACGAAGCGGTGAGCGGGTCGACGCTGCCCAAAGGCACGCCGATTCGACTGCAGACCGGAAACAGGCTCTCATCAGAGACCGCGAACGTGGGAGACCACTTCTACGTGCTTCTCGATCAAAACCTGATTGTGAACGGCAAGATGATCGCGCACCGCGGCATGTCAGTAGACGCGATTGTGACAGCGGTGAAACCTGCAGGACAGAACGGGATGTCAGGGATGATTGTTTTTCGCCTGGCGGGTCTCTCGGCGAGTGGGGTAAACATTCCGCTGGAAGGTATCTACACGCTAGTGGCACCGGACATCGGTTCGCAGATCCATCGCATTGCGGATACGAGTTTTGTGCATGTGGCAGGGCCCTTGCCCCCGGGAAACCAGGCAAAGATAGAGCCGGGCATGATGTTGACGGCTTCAGTGGCTAGCGATGTTGCGGTGAGTCAGTAAGGCAGAGATCAACGGAAAAGGATGAGGCGGGCTTGATGGCCCGCCTTTTGTTTTTTTCGTCAGCTTTCAGGACATCTGACTTGAGGGCTCAGCTTGTTTCGGATTTCGCGGCGAGCTTCTCTACTTCTTCGCCTGTTCCTTTTTGAATCAGGTATTCGTCGATGAGAACAGAGACGAGCACCGCGGTGGGCACGGAGATGATGGCGCCCAGAACGCCGCCGAGTTCCGATCCGATCAATAGGGCAACCAGAATGGAGATTCCGGGAAGTCCCACTCTCGTTCCCATGATGCGAGGGATGAGGAATGAATTCTCTACCTGTACCCAGACGAGATAGAAAACAGCAACACCGATGACGCGGCCCCATGAGTCGACGGCGGCGACGAGCAGCGCCACTGCAATGCTGATCGCGGAGCCAACGACCGGGATGATATTGAGCAGTCCAGTGAACACGCCCAGCGCATAGGCGTAACGCACGTGCAGGCTGGCATAGACGACGGTGCTCGCGATGCCGAGGATGAGCATGAGGCTTCCCTGCCCCACCAGCCATTGACCCATGCGAATGTCAGAGCGCTGAAGGGCTGCGTCAAGCCGGGCACGTTTCCCCGGCGGGAAGAAGGACAGGAACCACCGGTAAGCGATGTCGCCTTCAAGGATGAAGTAGACCGTAAGGATAACGCCCATGGCGATGCTGAAGATGGCGCCGGCCCAGTTCTTGATGGAAAGAAGTAAGTACGTTGCGGCGTTGCTGACGAAATCCTGAACCTTCTCGTTTACCGCATCCGTGTTTACTTTGTTGGCGAATGGGATGTGCTTGAGCTTGTCAAGAATGACGGGAAGACGCTGAGGCATCTCCTTGGCAGCTTCGTTGAGGTCTCGAATTACCGGTGGGAATGCGAGAAAGCCGAATGCCGTGAGTGCACCGGCAGCGGCCAGGAGAAGGATCAGGATGGCCTTTCCCCGGAACGGCCGACGCTTGCCGATGCGAACCCGCGAGGTTGCACGAACGATCGGCGCCAGCACTACGGCAGCCAGGCAGCTAACAAACAGCAGCAGCAGGACGTGACGGAGCATCCACGCCAGATAGCAGAGAACAGCCAGTGCGAATGCAAATACGATGTCGGCGCGAAGGTCGCGTCTGTTGCTTTCAGTTGATGTCACGGATGAACCCTTCTCGTGCTTGGGTGCATGTTTTGCGGGTATGGTCGCCTGCTCTCATGGTGATGACTATTGATCGTTACCGAATACCGATCCGAGGACGCCGCCGAGGATAGCACCGCCTGCGGCCGCGGGTCCGACCCGCCGGCCTTCTCCGCTGGGCAGATACTCCCCGATCTGGTGGGCGAGCCGTGAGATGGGCAGTGTCTGGAGCCATACGGTTCCGGGGCCGGTGAGGACGCCGAGAAAGATTCCATCGCCGCCGAAGATCATGTTCTTGATGCCGGGAACCGTGGTGATCTGGAAATTGACGGATGCCTGGAACGCTCCGACGTGGCCAGGGTGCACCAGGAGAGTTTCGCCGGGGGCCAGATTTTTCATGATCAGTTCGCCGGAAAGCTCGAGCCATGCCATGCCGTGTCCGGCGACGCGCTGGAGCAGGAAGCCGCTGCCACCGAAGATGCCGGCGCCGAGAGACTGCTGGAATCCGACGCTGATGGTGACCTGCGGCGTGGCGCACAGGAACCCGTGGCGATGAACGAGGTATTCCTGTCCGGGAGTGACTTGCACAGGGACAATGTGGCCCGGCACCTTGGTGGCGAATGAGACCTCGCCGGGATACTGCATCGCGCGATACTCGGTCATGAAGATGCTGCCGCCGCCGGCAACGCGCTTGAGGACTCCGAACAGACCTCCGCCTCCGCCCATCTGCGTGTGAGTCGTCATCTGGATGGATGAGGTCATCCATGAAAGCTCACCGCTTTCGGAGAAGACACTTTCGTTGGGGTCGAGTTGCACATCGAGGACGGGCATGGTGGTGCCCTGGATCCGGGTCTGCATGGGGCCTCCTGTCGTGGACAGTTTATCTGCTAGGGGGTGAATGTCTGGTGGCGCAGTGGATTCGGGTGGTGCGAATTGCAGGATGCGATAGCAACGGGCGGCCTAGAATTAGCTTCTCCATGCTACTCAAATGCCAGTTCCGTTTGGCGGCAGCACTCTGCGGTTGTGTTTCGATTGCGAGCTGCCACAAAGACACACCGCGTCACGCCGATCGACCGTATATCGGAAACGGAGTTGTGATGAAAGATGTTGTTTTTCATTCAACGGCGTTGAATCGCGATATGCCATATCGTGTTTTTTTGCCAGAGCACATTGAGGCCGGAACAAAGTTTCCGGTTATATATCTTCTTCACGGGGGAAACGGCAGTTTTCGAGATTGGTCGAATGACTCGACTGTCTCATCCTACGCGGCGAAAGGGCTCATCCTGGTGATGCCGGAGGGCGAGTTTTCTTATTACATGAACGCCGCGGAGAAGCCGAATGACCGGTTCGAGGATTACACATTTGGAGATGTCGTTGCCGACGTGGAGAAGAGATTTCCGGCGGCAAATACCAGTGAGAAACGAGCGATTATTGGCATATCGATGGGAGGCTTCGCCGCGATAAAAATCGCAATGACACGACCGGATCTGTTCTGCTTTGTCGCAGCACTAAGTCCGGCGATTGACATCACCCACCGCAGGTTCAGGATCAGGCGATGGGGAGAGTGGCGGCGTACCCGGATGATCTTTGGACCTGTTGAATCCGAAGCGAGACGGGCGCGTGACCCGAACAGGCTCATCGAGAAGGTTGATCCGGCCACAACGCCTTACCTGTTCATCACTACCGGACAGAATGAGCCTTTGTTCGGGCCGATTCATGCATTTGTTCAGCGGTTGACTGCACTCAACTTCAAGCACGAGTTTCATGCCAAGCCGGGAGGGCATGACTGGAACGAGTGGAATAGCCAGCTTGACGGATGTTTCGCAAGCCTCTTGCAGCACGTTCAGAAATAGCTCTCGATCATTCGACGATTTTGAGCGACGTCGCTGCGGTCGCCAGCGAACTGCCTCCAACCCAGATGTCATAGGTGGTAGGCTCGATTGTCTCCTTCAATGCCGCGTTATAGAAATTCAGCTCGTCGAAACCGAGCGCGAAGGTCACGTGCTTCGTTTCTCCCGGGGCGAGTGTGACGCGCGAGAAGCCCTTGAGCTCACGCACGGGCTGCTCGACACTCGCTGATGTATTGCGGATGTAGAGTTGCAGCACCTCTGTTCCTGCCACGCTGCCGGAGTTCTGGACGTCGACGCTGACGGTCGCTAATGGCTTATGGTCGAGTGCGATGTTGCGCATCGGAATCTGAGCGTGATCAATCGTGGGATACGAATAAGTAAAGCGGGTATAGCTTAGTCCCCAGCCGAAAGGAAAGAGGGCGGAGTTCTGCTCATCCATGTAGCGGGAGACCATCTTCTGTTGCGCGTTGAGCGGCATGTGGCTGAGATCGCCATCTGCAGGGCGACCGTTGGGGCTCTGCGCGTAATAGAGCGGCTCCTGACCGACGGCACGCGGAAAACTTAGCGGGAGCTTGCCGGATGGGTTCACGTCGCCGAAGAGGACATTTTCGACGGCAGGACCGGCTTCAATGCCGGGGCTCCATGCCTGGAGGATTGCAGGCACGTGCCCGGCGGCCCATTTCAATTCAAGCGGGCGCGCTGCGAGCACTACGAGGACGACGGGCTTGCCCGTAGCGACGATGGCTTCGAGCAACTGCTGCTGCGCACCGGTAAAGCCGAGCGTTGTCCGGCTGGCGGCTTCGCCTTCCATCCAATTGGATGGTTCGCCAAGCGCGAGGATGGCGACGTCGGCCTTGCGCGCGACCTCTACGGCTTCGGCGATAGACTGCTGTTCATCTGCCAGGGCTTCGGTGGATGCTGCCGAAGTTGTGCTGGTGAATGTGACACCCTTCAGCGCGGCTTCGTCTTTTGCCGGGAGCAGTCCGCAACCTCGTGCGTACAGCAGCTTGTCGCCAAGCCGCTTGCCAAGAGCTGCCTTGAGCGTGATGACGTCCGCGGGATTGCCGGTGACGGTCCAGGCACCCTGCAGGTCGAAAGCGTCATCGGCCAAAGGGCCGATCAGCGCCACGGTCTTAACTTTTGCCGACAGCGGAAGGAGATTTCCGACACCTTCAACTGGATCGTTCTTGAGCAGGACCATGGTTTCGCCGGCGATTTTGCGAGCTACGGCGCGCCTCTCCGGCGTGGGAGTGTAGGCGGGACCGGGCTGCGTGTAAGGATGATCGAACAAGCCCAGCGCGAATTTGACTCGCAAAATACGACGCACTGCTTCGTCGAGAACTTTTTGAGGGATTTTTCCGGATCGAACCTGGTCTGCTAGCACGGTCGCGTAGAGGTTGCCCTCCATGTCCATATCGGTGCCGGCCTCAAGCGCTTTTCGCGCAACCGTGGGGGCGTCGCCGATGGCGTGATTCTTCAACTCGCCAACCGCCGCCCAGTCGGATACGACGAAGCCGTTAAAGCCCCATTCGTTGCGAAGGATCTGAGTCAGCAGAAACGGATTTGCGGTTGAGGGAACTCCGTTGAGCGAGTTGAACGAGGTCATCACGGTTGCGACACCGGCCTCGACGGCTGCGTGGTAGGGCTTGAGGTAGACCTGCCGAAGCGTCAGCTCACTCATGTCGACGGCGTTGTAATCTCGTCCGGCGATCACCGCGCCATATGCGGCGAAGTGCTTGACGGACGCGGCTACGGAATCCGGCCTGGAGAGATCGCCCTGCTGATAACCCTTGACCCACGCGCGTGCGAGGGCGGAACTGAGATATGGATCTTCGCCGTTTGACTCGATGATGCGTCCCCAGCGCGGATCTCGCGCGATGTCGACCATAGGAGAAAAGACCCAATCGATGCCGTCTGCGCGAGCTTCTTCTGCGCTGACGCGAGCGACAGTTTCAGCGGCTGCGGGATCCCAGCTTGCGGCTATCGCCAGCGGGACCGGAAAGGTGGTGTGGTGGCCATGAATGACATCGAGCCCGAAGATGATGGGAATGTGCAAGCGCGATTTTTCCATCGCGATGTGCTGATAGTGGTTGGTGCGCTCCGAGCCCACGACATTCAGCATGGAGCCGAGGCTGCCCTTCGCAACCAGCTCGTCATAGGTGAGGTTCGATGCGGAAGGTCCTGTGGCGAAGCCGGCCGAGTACTGCACGGTCTGACCGATCTTTTCCTCGAGAGTCATCTGCCTGAGGAGGGACTCGACACGAGCATTGACCTTGCCCGATGTCAGTTGCGCGTTTTGCGCGGACGCGAAGATTGCCCCTGAAAGAAGCAACGACAGACTACAGACAGCAAGGACCCGAGGCTTTCTCATTTCGAGAAGATGATAAACCGTTTCACTCACGCGAATGGAATTGCGGGCTGTTGCCTCCTGATGCACCGTAGCGGCTCTCGCAAGCCGATAGCGGGCGCGAATGCACTAGTCTTTGAATGAGACCATGCGGAAGTTTCTGCGCCAATTTCGGAAGGCTGTCTTTTTAGCCATCGAACATGACGTACTGAACACAGCGAAGTCGGCTGCTTACTCCGGAATGCTGATGTTCTTCCCGGCTTTCATTGTGCTGACGGCGATCATCGCAAAATTTCCGGAAGGCAACACGGCGGTGGGAGAAATTCGCTGGGTCTCAGGACAGATATTGCCTGCCGATACGGTGCACCTGATGCTCTCGTCGATGCATTCGCGCAACGCTCATCCGGGGCGTCTGATCACGTCGGGATCGATACTCAGCATCTTTGCCGGTATCGGACTGATGCTGACGTTCATGGAGGGCTTCCGGCGGGCCTATCGGCTGCCACGCAATGACTGGGGCTTCTGGGAACGGAGGATGCGAGCTCTCTTCCTTGTGTTCATTGTGCTGGTGCCGCTGGCGCTGGCGACGATTGTGCTGGTGTTCGGGCGAGCCATTGAGTTGTGGCTCATTTTCAACGCCGGGCACCAGCTTCGCAGCGTCGTGCTATTCCTGTGGCGGATGGTGCGCTGGACCCTGGCGTTTGGAACAAGCCTTGCCGTTCTCGGGGCGCTCTATCACTTTGGAACCAGGCGCGGAGAACACTGGATGCGCATCATGCCCGGTGCCGTCGCCGCCAGCATTGTGTGGTTTTCGGCGACGTTGGCGTTCGGCTGGTACGTGACGCGGATCGCGGATTACACCATCTTCTATGGTTCTTTCGGCGCCGGTATCGCTACGCTTGTCTGGCTGTATATCACTTCGTTTACGGCTCTACTTGGAGCGGAGTTGAACGGAGTTCTATTCCGCGAGCGCAATCGGCAGTTGTAATTGCGGGCAGCGGAGAAGCGGTAAAGCCAGCAAGAGCAATCACATCTGGGCCATTTACGCAGGTTCCGCAGCTCTCGAAGCAAGCGGGATGGCGATGCATGACTTGTATAATCAAGGGGACCGCACACATACATTCCCCATTTCCCATCACCTGATTTTCTGGAGTAATTTTGATGCCGTTCGTCGAATCGAACCTGAACGAAGCCCCCATCCAGAGACGGGCCAAGATTGTTGCGACGCTTGGACCTGCCTCGAACACCGAGTCTGTTTTTAGAGACTTGATAAGGGCGGGTATTGATGTTGTCCGACTGAATTTCTCCCACGGCACCCATGATGAAAAGCT
>Ga0105239_10002885_pt1 | contig 21482 bp, 15 predicted proteins | sample KBSC44metaG_FD_92761 | JGI IMG/M metagenome (GOLD analysis project Ga0105239, IMG submission 92761) | Corn rhizosphere microbial communities from Kellogg Biological Station, Michigan, USA - KBS C4-4 metaG | ecosystem: Host-associated > Plants > Roots > Rhizosphere > Soil | place: Michigan, USA... | reverse complement strand
TGGGGAGCACTTTGCACGTTGACCCTGCCGGCGTGCTCCAACACGATCTCACGCACCGTCGCCAGTCCCAACCCGTTGCCCTCCAGTCGGGTGGTGAAAAACGGTTCGAAGATGCGCTCGAGAGTGGCCTCGTCCATGCCGCGACCCGGATCGGTTACCGAAATGACCACGTAGCTTCCCGGCGCAAGCTCGCCGGGCTCGATGAGAGAGGACGGCTCGATGTCCCGGATCGAGACGTCGATCGCGATGTCTCCCGGCGCATCCATCGCCTGCGCCGCGTTGTTGCCGAGGTTCACAATCACCTGTTGCAATTGCGAGCATTCTCCCGACACAAAGATGTCCGGTGACGTTTCCTGCACGACGAGCCGTACGTGCGCGGGCAGCGTCGCATCCAGCATGGATTTCGATTCGTCCAACAACTTCCGTACCCTGATCCGCGCGCGTCGCATGGCACGTCGACGCCCGAATGTCAGAATATGCTGCACCAGGTCCCGCGCGCGCTCTCCCGCCTTGCGGATCTCTCCCAGGTGATCGGTCACCGGCGTGGTTGACCGCAATTGCGCCTGAGCGGTTTCCGTATAGCCCAGGATCGCGCCAATGATATTGTTGAAATTATGCGCGATCCCGCTCGTCAAGGCGCCGACGACCTCCATCCGTCGCGCCGCCTGCAGTTGTGACTCCAACCGCTCGCGCTCCCTCTCGAGACACTTCCCGTGAGCGGCGCTCGTGAGCGCATCCGCCACCATGCGCAACAAACCCAACTCGTGGCCGCGCACCATGGGCTGGCTCCGTAGGGTGTCGAATCCGAGTATTCCGGCGGTGTCGGGTCCGCCGCTGGCCGGTATGCAAAGCCATGCTCGTACACCTGCGGCCGAGAGGACGTCTTTGTCCGCACCCGGCGGCAGGCTAGCGACGGAGTTGATCTGTAGGGTGCCGCTGTCGGTTGCCTCGAAGTGCTGTACGAGCGTCATCGCCTGCTCAGGCCACCGCGGTGGCGACTCAATGCCTTCTCTGCACCAACAGAAGGTGAATGAGGGGCGACCCGGCGCTCGCGGACGTCCGTGGAAATATGCACGGTCGGCGCGAACATACTCAGCCAACTCCTGCAGCGAGCGCTCCGCCACAGCGGCGATCTCCTGGGGACGCGCGCTGATGAAGCGGGTCGAAATGCCCGCGATCAGGTGTTCCAGCGCTGCCCGTTGCTGCAGGGCGCGAGCTCGCGAGCGCAGTCGGGCCCCCACGTAGACCAGGAGTGCAACCAATATCAGGGAGATCCCCAGCAACGCGTACCTCGAGCGTACGGCACGAATTTCACCGGCGCGCTGGCGCTTCAGAATCATCTCGCGAATGATCTGCTGTTGAGCGCCGTCGGGCACCGCAAACAGTGATTTCAGCGCGTTGTCCGTCTCCGGCAGGAGCCGCAGGAGCATGCGGCCGTGCGTCACCAGCCCGCGAGTCAGGTCGGCATCCGGTGCCGCGAGTCCTTCCATGGAAATCCCGTCGAGCCGGCTTGCCACATCCGCCGTGGCCGTGGGGGAGGTATCCAGCGTCAGATGCAGCATGGCACTGTCCAGATCCGTGACCTTCGGTATCAGCGCGCTGTCGTGTTGGGTCAGGGTCGTGCTGAAGAGCTCGAAATACGCCAGTGAGTTATGCAACAGCGCATTGTCGCTCTTGAACCGCTCCATCCACTGCTCTTCACGCAAGACCAGCTCGGCGAGCCGAGCGGCAGCGGCGCTCATCTCGGGGTCCGCGGCCTTTGCCCGTAACAACCCAACCGCCGCGCGCAAATCGCGCTCCTCGCGCACGAGAGAATCGTAGTTACGCAGCATGCCGGCGCGTGCGCTCAGCACGTCCCGGTGCAACTCGCTGTCGGCCAGGACGGCCGCATCCAGCGCCCGCAGCGAATCCTGCAATGAGCTCGTCGAGCCGGTCAACATCCACGCCAATGGCGCGACCAGCACCGCCGCCGCTACGAGAACGTACTGCAGCCTCACTCCCGGGCTCCGACCGGAGCGCCCCGGTAAGTTCCGGTGAGCGTTTGCAGAAAGGCCACGATCGCCTCGATCTGCTCGTCAGTCAGCGTTGTGTTGAGTTGCGCGAGGCCCATTCTACGCACGGCGATTTGCAGGGTAGGGGCGCTCCCATCATGGAAGTAGGGGGCCGTCGTCGCCACATTTCTCAGGCTCGGGACACGCAGGACGGCCGGCTCGGGCCTTGCGAGCGGGTGAAATATCCCTTGCCGCTCGTACAGATTGCCGCCGACGTTCACTCCCTGGTGACAGGCGATGCAGCCGAGCGACTTGAACAGCGAGTAGCCCCGCACCTCCTGTCCCGACAAGGCGGTCACATCTGCCTGCAGCCAGCGGTCGAAGCGGCTTCCGGGCGTGATCAAGGTGCGCTCGAAGGTGGCCAGGGCATCCAGAATGTCTGCCGGGTCCGGGCCGCGCCCGTAGGCGGCCTGGAATTCGCCGGCCAGTGCCGGGTCGTCACGCAGTTTGTCCGCAATCGTTTCGGGAGGGCAGCCCATGATCAGCGGATTGCGCAGCAGGGCTTCGATCTGGGATTCCAGGGTTCGGTATTTCCCTTCCCACCCTAAGCGGAAACTCAATGCGGCGTTGAATACCGTCGTGGTGTTGAATGAGAGATCGGTACCGTCGGGCGTGCTGTCGCGACTCCGGCGCGTGGCTCCGTTGTCTCTCACGTCGTGGCAGGTCGTGCAGCTACGGTTATTATCGCGCGACAGCCGCGTATCGGAAAAAAGCAGCGCGCCCAAGGAGACCCGGCGAGGATCGGGTGTGGGAGCCTGGGGTAGCGGAGTGATGGGCTCACCGGTGGTCACGGCGCCCGAGACCTCGGGTGGCCCCGGCTCGAATGCGCCGGTAGCGCTAGCGACCGCCCACAGAAGTCCGGCGCACAGAAGCCCGGCACACAGCAATCCGGTCCGGATGCGACCGGTCAGGGCCCAGATCCAACATCTCACTAGAACGGCTCGACGGGCAGCATGAACACATAGCCCACGCCGCGCTCAGTGCGGATGATGCGCGGCGCGTTCGTCTGCGTTTCGAGTTTGCGCCGCAAGCGTAAGACCTGGACGTCAATGCTACGGTCGAAAATATCCTCGTGTACCCGGGTCGCCTGCAACAGATTCTCACGCGTCAGCGGCCTTTGCGGCGTCTCCAGGAACGCCAGCAGCAGCGCGTATTCGCCCTTGGTCAAGGCGATCGGCTCACCGCCCTCGGTCAACAGGCGCCGGCTGCCGTTCTCCAGAATCCAACCTCCGAATTTGAAGCCTCCTCGCTGCGGGTCGCGCGCTCGCGCCACGCGCCCGAGCTCGTGACGCCGCAATATCGCCCTGACTCTTGCCAACAATTCCCGCAGGCCGAAGGGCTTTGTCACATAGTCGTCAGCGCCGAGCTCGAGCCCAACAACGCGGTCCACTTCGTCGAGTCGATGCCCGGTGGTGATGATGACCGGAACGTCCGAGCTCGAGCGGATCAATCGCAACAGGTCCAGCCCATCCTCCTCTGCGAGACGAAGGTCTAGGATGATGAGGGAGGGCTCGCTCTGCGCCAGGTGACGACTCAACTCCCGACCATCGGCGGCGGAACTTGCCGGAAAATCGTGTTCCCGCAAATAGCTCGTCACCATCCGACGCGTCGCCGGGTCGTCATCGACGACCAGAATGTGTCCCGATCTGCTGTCAACAGGCTTATATGCGGCATCCATGTCACGAGGCGCTGTTCCGACCAGTCTCGAGTATAGGCCCGGCAACCCGCTATGCCGACCCCCGTCCGCCTGAATCGCCATTCGAATTGCATTAGAGTACGCGCACCAACCATAACGCCAAACAGGGAAGTCATGCAGGCGCAAACGAATGTCAAGCAGATCCTGTTCATTCTGGGAGCAGGGCGCTCTGGAACCTCCATGCTCGCCAGAATCCTGTCACTGTGCGACTGCGCGCTGCCTCAATCCTTGAAAGACGCCAATGCGGCCAATCCCAGCGGCTACTGGGAGCCCACGGATGCGCTGAAGTTGAATGACGCCTTTCTGTTTCATTACGGCGCGACCTACTTCGATCCCACACTTCGCCTGCAGGGAGAGCTGAGCTTCGGACCCGAGGAAAGAGCATCCTTCGTCGGCCAGATCCGTTTTTTCTTGAGACAATGTCCAAACGCGCCACGCCTGGTCATCAAGGATCCGAGAATCGTGGCGCTATTCGATTTCTGGCTGCAGGCCGCGCGGCAGGAGGGCTTCGAGCCCAAAGTCGTCATTCCGATCCGTCATCCCCAGGAGGTCGTCGCTTCGCTGTCGGCATGGGTCAAGGCACCTACCGAGTTGTGGAGCGCCTTGTGGCTGAAATATAACCTGCTGTCGGAGCGCGACTCCCGCGACCTGCCGCGGGTCTTTGTCGACTATGCCGACCTGTTGAGTGACTGGAGGAGACAGATTGCGCGAATCGGGCGCGTCTTGAGCGTGGATCTGTCCTCCACCAACGCTGCCGCGATCGATGCTTTCCTGACTCCTGATCTGCACCGGGAAAGAAACTCCGGCCCGGTCGTCGAGCCGTTCGGCTATCCCTGGCTGGCGCAGACCTACGCGCTGTTGATGCAGGCCGCTCGGGACCAAGCGCCGGATGCCGCCACCCTGGACAGGATCTGGCACATGTACCGCCAGTGCGAGCGCTCGTTCAGAGTTGCGCTCGATGATTCCCGCAGCAAGCTTCCGGCCCTGCCCCCGCACGACGGCATCATGAGCTGGAAGCGCTAACTCATCTGTTCGACGGTTTCGCAGACCTTCTGCAACCCATTTTCGCTTGCGAACCGGCGTGCGAGTGCATTGCATGCGCGACTGACAGATGAATTGCGGAGGAGGTCGGACAATTTAGGGCAGACAGCAGCCTCCGTGTACTCCTTCATGGGCACGCTCGTGCCTAACCCCAGAGCCTCGATGTGTTGGGCATTATCGAACTGATCGCCCTTGATGGGTGCGATCAGTTGCGGAATCCCGGCTCGAATAGCTTGCGCGCAGGTACCAATGCCCCCGTGATGAACCAGGGTAGAAGCGCGGCCAAGGATTCTGTTGAGGGGAACGTAATCCACGTGAAGCGCCCAAGAAGGAAGAGCCGCCGGCAACTGCCCGCGATGGGGCGTGAGCAGAATGGCTCGCTTTCCCATCGAGGCACATGCCGCGAGTGAGCTGCGGAAGAACTCTGTGGCCTGGGGCATGCCCGTGCCCGGCGTGAATACCAAAGGTGGTTCACCATCGTCCAGGAACGCCTCAACGTGCTCGAATGAGTCCGATCCCAGCGGATCGTCAAATGTTACAAAGCCCATCGCCTTCGCCTGGGGTGGCCAGTACTGCCGCCGCTCGCAGAACCATTCCGGAAAGAGTGCCAGTCCTTGTAGCGGAGAATGTAACCACTGACTGGCAATGTGCTCGACGGGCTCGAGTCCGAGCTCACCGCGGTAGGCGTTGAGCAATGGACCGAACACCGCATCTTCTGAAAAAGTACGCCAACGAGGTCCATGGGCGCCAAGGGTGTCACAGGCGTTCAATACCTCGGGGGACATGTAGATCGTGCCGTATGGAATGCCGAGTTTCTCGGCGGCGAGCCGCGCGCCAAATACTGTCCAATGCGCCAGCACTACGCAGAGGCGCTCTTTGGAGCGCGCGCGGATCAGCTCGTACGTCGGCCGCATCGCCGGCGCCAGAACTCTTTCCCAACCCATTGCCCAGATGCGGTTCGAATCCCAGAGGCGTGCGTCCTCCGTGGGACGCTGAACTCTTTGTGAATCCAACACTGCGTCGAATTCGAAGTCGTAGCGGCGGACATGAGGCTCAAAACTATTGCTGCCGGCGATGCTGATCGTGTGGCCGCGGGATCGCAGCGCCCTGGCAATCGAAAGTAGGGGAAGGAGGTCGCCGAGCGACCCCAAGGTGATCATGAGGACTTCCATGTCCAGACCCCGTTGAAGTTTTGTGAATTCTTGCTTTCAAAGCCGTCTTGGCAACAAGAATACAGAGTATCGATTTGGTAATCTGGACAATTTTTGTCAAATGAGACAAGCTCGCCCGGCTTTGCCACGAGTTTGGCCAGCGTGCCAATTGTTTGATTTTCCGCGTGTCAAGATAGCTCTTGACACTCATAATCCAATGAGAAGAGACTTCCGGCGCGTATCCGAGCCTGACTGACTCATGGGATGCTGTCCGGCAGCCCGGACCAACATATCAAGGAATAATTCGACCATGGGTGACAGGCAGGTCATCTTCATTCTTGGCGTCGCCCGCTCCGGAACCTCCGCGCTGGCCCGAGTCCTTTCACTGCTCGGTTGCATGCTTCCAGAGGGTCTGAAGGAAGCCAACGAGGGAAATCCAACAGGATTCTGGGAGCCTCTGGAAGCGGCGCAGTTCAATGACGAGTTCCTGCTCAGGCATGAGGCGACATATTCGGATCCAACTCTGCGCCTGCAGGGAGAATTGCCGTTTACGCAGCAGGAGACCCGGAGTTATGTCGCACAGATACGCGCCTTCCTGAGCCGTTGCCCTGGAGGTGCACCGCTCCTCATCAAGGATCTGAGGATTGCGGCACTGTCTGATTTCTGGCTGCAGGCGGCGCAGGCGGAAGGATTCCGTGTCAAGGTGATCGTCCCGGTCCGCCACCCGATGGAGGTAGCGGCCTCGCTCGGTGATCGGGCTGCCCGGGCCCAGGTCCCGGCGTCCCTGGAGCTGCGCCTGGCCATGTGGCTGAAATATAACTTGCTGTCCGAGCTGTGCTCACGCCAGCTACCGCGGGTCTTCATCGAATATTCGAGCCTCCTGGAGGACTGGAGGCGCGAGGTCGCGCGCATCTCACGAGCCTTGGACCTGGATCTGGCGTCTGACTCATCCGCCGAGGTCGATGCCTTTCTGACTCGCGATCTGCACAGGCAGAGATCACCTGGCTCGATTACCGAAGTATTTGGTTATCCGTGGGTGTCCGATACCTACGCGATGCTGTCGGAAGCCACCCGCGACCGGCCGCTCGATGTTGCGAGACTGGATGACATCCTGCGGACGTATCGTACTTGCGAGCGGGCCTTCAGAATTTCGCTGGACGACTGGCGCAGCAGACTCCCCTCACGAGCTTCTCGAGAAAGTTCGTTGACCGCCGCTGGTTGATCTCATCATGGGCAAGCCCCGACTCTCGGTCATTGTGATCGGCTATAATATGGCGCGTGAGCTGCCGCGCACGGTCCGGTCCCTCTCTACCGCCCTGCAGCGCGATATAGCCGAGGATGACTATGAAGTCATCGTGATCGACAACGGCTCCACCCAAGCCTTCGATCTCGAGCAACTCCAGCGCATGGGCGGCAACATCAGCACTCACCGGATGCTCGATGCTACGCCCTCACCAGTTCCCGCTATAAATCACGGGCTCGCGCTCGCGCGCGGCGGCCTGATCGGCGTGTTGATCGACGGCGCACGCATGGCCTCTCCACGGTTGCTCGCGACCGCACTGGAGGCGGCCCGACTGCATACGCGTCCGGTAATCGGAACGCTGGCGTTCCATCTCGGTCCGGATTTGCAGGGGCGGAGTGTCGAGCGCGGCTACTGCCAGGACGTCGAGGATCAGCTACTTGCCTCCGTGGACTGGGCCAGCGACGCTTACCGGCTGTTTGAGATCTCCGTATTTGCCGGCGCTTCAAACAAGGGCTGGTTCATCATCCCCGCTGAGACGAATGCATTGTTCCTGACGCGTGAGCACTGGAATTCCCTGGGAGGCTACGACCCGGCATTTGTCAGTCCGGGAGGCGGGTTCTCGAACGGCGACACCTGGTTGCGCGCCTGCTCGGATACCAGCGCCAGGATCATTCTCCTGTTAGGGGAGGCCACGTTCCACCAGTTTCATGGGGGTGTGGCAACCAATGCAACGGCGATAGCTCAGGTCGTTCAGAGCTTTCGCGACGAGTATGTTCGAATACGCCAGCGCCCCTTCACGGCGCCGACCGGCACGCCGCTGTATGTAGGACAGCTACACCCGGCGGCATTGGCAAGCCTCAAACAGTCAGCCGACATCGCCTATGCGGCGCAGGGCGCCGGCCAGAGCCAAGTCAACGCGGAGACGAGCCATGGATAACAAGTATTACGACGAGAATTTTGTCCAGGAGCAACTGAAGCTCGGGAAGCACCGGCAGGTCATCGGCGGACTCTGGGAAGAGATCGGAGCCCTGCAGCTCAAATTCCTGCAGGGCAGGGGGCTGCGACCGGACCATTGGCTACTCGATGTCGGCTGCGGATCGCTTCGCGGTGGCGTGAAATTCGTGGAGTACCTGGATTCTGAGCACTATTTCGGCATCGATATCAGTCCCTCGCTGCTCGAGGCAGGGTACGCTCAGGAAATTGCTTCCCGTCGAGAGCTGGCGGATAAATTGCCCAGGGCGAGCTTGAAGTGCGTCGATAACTTCGATGCCAGCTCTTTCGGCAAACAGTTCGACTACGCGCTGGCCCAATCCGTCTTCAGTCATCTGACATTCAATTCGATCCGGCTGTGCCTGGAAAATCTGCATCCAGCCCTGCGGCCCGGTGGGAAATTCTATGCCACGTATTTCCGGATTACGGACGATCAGCCCTCCGGAGTACCCCATCCGCATGAATCCGGCGTCGTGACTTACGGCTATAAGGACCCTTACCACTATCGGGTCGCCGACTTTCAGCACCTGGTCCGTGGCCTGCCGTGGGTGCTGGAGGAGGAGCTGGACTGGGGGCATCCTCGCAACCAGCGGATGTTGGTCTTTTCGAAGTCATCAGCCTGAAATGGAGTTTCTTTGTGGCACAATTACAGGAAGTTATCGTCGGTCGAGCAGCGAATGATTCGCTGGATATCGTCCGGCAAGCGGGTCGCATCGGTGCGTTGATCCGGGGTATCGATCTGTCGGAAGAGCTGCCTGCGCCGACGGTTGCCGCCATCCGCGCGGCACTCATCCGGCACAAGGTCATTTTCTTTCAGGGACAACATGGGCTGGATGATGCCAGGCACCTGGCCTTCGCCGGGCAACTCGGCACACCCCTGGCTCACCCGACGTTGCCGGTGGCGGCGGACTCACGCTACATCGTCGAGCTCAGCTCCCGGAAGGCGCAGCCCGCGGTTCCCTGGCATACCGACATGGCCTTCCTGCCGGACTACCCGGAGATTTCCATTCTCCGCTGTGTCGTGATCCCTGAGTTCGGTGGGGACACGATGTGGGCGAATACGGCCACGGCCTATGACGACCTGCCGGCGCCGATGAAGGCGCTCGTGGACGGGCTCAGGGCCATCCATACAAAATCTTTCGAGCATCTGAACACACAGAAGCCCGTCGACGAGAGGCCCGAGTCCGTGGAGCGTCTGCGCCTCGCATCCGTCGCGGCGGTGTACGAGGCCGAGCATCCGGTCGTCACCGTGCATCCGGAGTCAGGCGAGCGTTGCCTGCTGCTCGGGCACTTCGTCAAGCATCTCGTCGGTTTCAGTCCCCAGGAGTCGCAGCGGCTGGTGGCGATTCTCCAGGATCACATTACCCGGCCGGAAAATTCGGTGCGCTGGAAGTGGACGGCCGGCGATGTGGCGATCTGGGACAACCGATCCACTCAACACAAGCCTGTATCGGATTACGAGGCGCAACACCGCCATGTTCGTCGAATCACGCTCGCAGGATCGGTGGCGGTCGGAATCGATGGAAAGCCGAGCCGTCTGCTGAAACCGAAGTTGGAGTCATCAACGTGAATGAAGTCGCTGTACTGCCGCGACGGATCAATATCATCAACGCGGCGCTGTGGGTGGACCTGTTGGCCATCACGCTGCTGTGGTGCGTGAGCATCATCATTGTGAATCCGATCGGAGACTTTCCGATCATCGATGATGAGTTCTATGGCCGCGTCGTGCAGTCTGTACTGGCGACCGGGCACTATCACCCCCCTGAAGCCAATATGCCCTTCATCACCAACATGCTGTGGGGCCTGCTATTCGGCCTGCCGGCAGGGGCGAGCTACACGGTGCTGCGGTTCTCGAGCCTCGTCGCGGGACTGCTCGGTCTGTTTGGCGCGTACATTCTCGTCCGGGATCTCGGGCAGTCCCGTTGGATTCGCTGGGTGGTCACGCTGATCCTGGCGTTCAACCCGGCCTACTATGCGCTGTCGCACACCTTCATGACGGATGTGCTGTTCACCACACTCTGCATCTGGGCAGCGGTGTTTTTTGCCCGCAGCCTGAAGAGCGGGTCGAGCTTCGAGATCGCTCTCGGTACGGTGCTCGCCCTGGCCGCGACGCTGTCGAGACAAATCGGGATGGCCGCACCTGTCGCGTTCGCGGCCGTCTTGATTTTGACGCGCGGACTGTCGCGTAAAACCCTACTCCGGGCCGCGAGTCCCATCGCCGTATGTGTCATCGGGCTTCTGGGGCTCTATCGGTTCCTTGCCGCGGGCGGCCGTTTACCGGAACTCTACAATCTCTTCACCAACGTCGAGATCAGTACGTTCACGCATGCCCGGACTCTTCTCATCACACCCATCAGCAACGTCTACTGTACCGCTATTTATCTCGGTCTGTTTCTGTTGCCCATACTCCTGTGCACCCTGGGTCTCACGCTCCGATCCGGTAGCAAGGCGGTCTTTGCGGTGACCGCCGCGGGAGTCTTGACTTTGATTGTAGGGGCCGTGGCCCGGAGCCGTTTCGGCTGGTCCGATTTTATGCCGCTGCCGGAGGGGCACCTGCTCAGAGAGCAGGGAATCGGGCTGTTGTGGCTGCGCAGCCCAGACCAGGTTCCCTCACTGCCAGAAGCATTCTGGGTTTGTGTCACGTCGTTGGCGTTCATTGGCGCCGCGCTCTTTATTTACCACCTCAGTGTGTGGGGAGTATCTGTCGCACGCAGTCTCTCGAGCCGCAGGACAATGAGCGAGGCGGAAACCGCGACCCTGTTTCTGTTGTTTTGTGGAATCATCCTGGCATTGCCCTTCATCGGCATCCGCTCGACGGACCGCTACCTGGTTCCTTGCCTGCCGTTTTTCGCCGCGGGATTAGCCAGCTTCTCAACCCAGCCAGGTGGCCAACCTTTACGCGTCGCCACGGCCGGATTGCTGGCCGCCTTCTGCCTTTTCTCCGTCATCGGCACACGGGACTACATGGCGTGGCACCGGGTCAGCGCGCAGGCTTCGCGGGATCTGATGGAAACCAGCCATGTTCCCCCGGAGAGCATCGACGGCGGCAACGAGTTCAATTACCTGTACCCCGCCGAGTCCACCCCTAAGGACATCGCCGATGGTGTCAAAAAGCTCGAGCGTAAAAGGCCCCAGTACTTCTTCACCGATGAGCTGCGTAAGCAGTATGGGCTACTGATCGCCCTTGGCTGGAGACCGCCGTCGACGCAATACCTGGTGGCGTTCGGGCCCGTGCCGGGGTATCGGGTGATGCGGGAATATGCTTACGACCGCTGGATGCCGCCGCGTGTCCAGAAAATCGTAGTGCTTCAGAAAGAGTGAGCCGGGCTCACAGCAGACCTTTCTGAGCGTAGATCGGCTGCATGGCCGCCGTGATCTTCGGCAAGTGAAAGGCCAGCCAGATCGAGCCGAGGAGGCAACCCGCGCCAACGAGGCTCACGGCGGTGGGCGCTCCCAGTCGCTGCGCCAAGGCGCTGGCTAACAGGTTGCCGAACGGCGCGGCGCCGAGGAATGCCATGGTGTAGTAGCTCATGACACGGCCACGCATATCCTCCGGCACCAGCGACTGGATGACGGAATTGATACCCGTCACGCTCTGCATGAGGCCAAAGCCGATGAGAACCATCAATAGGAGCGAGAGCCACAACAGGTGCGACAGGCCGAACAGTATCAGTGCAAAGCCCAGAAGTCCGCCTGCGACTTGAACTCTGCTGACGAGGCCTACGACTGACTTACGTAGCGCCAAGGAGAACGTCGAGGCGAGCGCACCGATGCCCGATGCGCTGGTCAGCCAGCCGAGAGTGGTCGGGCCACCGTGCAACACCTGACTTGCAAATACGGGCAGCAGCACGGCGTAGGAGTTGCCCAGCAGGCTGATTACCGCAAGAAACGACAGTAGCGCGCGAGTGGGTAGGAATGTACTGACGTAGCTCCAGCCCTGGCGGATTTCCTCGAACATGCCCCGGGAGCGGCGGCGAGTGTCCGGAAGCTTCATGCGCATCCGCGCCAAAGAGGCAATCACAGGCAGGAAACTCATGGCGTCGATGAGGAAACACCAGCCTTCACCCCATGCCGCGATCACGATTCCCGCAATCGCGGGCCCAACCAGGCGGGCCACATTGTTCATGGAAGTGACCAGGGCGACACCGTTATCGATATCATTGCGGTCTTCAACCATGGTCGCGACGAAGGACAGACGTGCTGGAACAGCCAGCGCGTTGATCGCCCCTGCCACGGCCGAGATCACCATGATTTGCCACAACGCCACAACGTGCAGCAGGGTCAGTACCGCAAGGAGGAGTGACTGCAGCCCCCCGATCGCCTGCGTACAGATCATCAACTTGCGGCGATCGAGGCGCTCGACCCAGACACCCGCAAAGGGGCCCGTGAGGAATGAGACGATCTGTCCCGCGAAGCTCACGACGCCGAGCAGCAGCGCCGAGTGTGTCAACTCATAGACCAACCAACCTCGGGCCACCTGCGTGAGCCACGTACCGATGACGGATACACTCTGTCCGAAAAAAAAGAGTCTGAAGTTAGGGTGTCGGAGCGCTCGCCAGGCATGCGACCATCGGCCTTTTTCCACCACGAGAGTGCTAGCTGGCCGAGGTACGTGCCGCCACGAGGCCGCCGTCCTCAGGGTCGAGGGTTACATCGTGTTGATGCAGCGTGTCCTGGTACACGTGACCTTCCACCAACTGCCCGTTGCAGGCCTTGAAATGAAAACTATAGTGCTGGCGGTACGCGCGGCCGTTGGCGCGAACCAGAATCCCGATGGCTTCGGCACTGACCTCGTTCCCTTCGGCAATCAGGGAGTAAACATCGAGATGCAACGGCTCCCTGGGAGCTTTGTGGGCGCTCTGTGTCAAGTGGACCATGGCTTCGCGGTCCCATCGAGGTGCTCCGTCGAAGGCTCGTAACTGCGGCGAATAGTCTCCACCGATCGCGAAGCTCCATATTCCCCCAGGCGACCATGCCGCCCGCGTCGCTTCCGGGTCGCGATTGCGAACTCCCAGCAGAAAGCGCCGGACGCATTGCTTGTTGACCGCGATCCGATCCTCTGCCGGGCTGTCAGGTAGCGGGTCGACGGTCTGTTCCTGGACATTGACCGGCTTGCGCGCCGCCTTCAGATACACCGGTTGCACCCCGGCTCCCAGGTCGCTCCAGACCTGCCAGAGGTGGAACGTGTCCTGGTAGAGGCGGATATCGGCTATCCGGCCCCGGCTCATTTGGAAATGATAGCTGTAGTGTTGTATGTAGGCATCGCCGGTCGCGGCACGAAAGCCTTTGCCGATCACTTCGGCGGCGACCGAGTCTCCTTCGGCGATGAGCGACAGAATCTGCAGTGCGAACGGGCCGGCGAGCCGCTGTTGGAAGTCCATTTCCATCGCGATCATGCCGTCCCGGTCCCACTGGGTTCCTTGCGGAAACGCCTGGAGTTGTGGTGAATACACCCCCGCGATCATGAGCGACAAATGCGCCTCCGGCGCCAGCGCCGAGCGCATCGTGGTCGTATCTTTCGCAGTGATGGCCAGAAGAAACTGCTGCACGACCTCCTTGTTAGCCGTGGTCGTACTCATCGCGGCATCATCCATTGGCAGGGGAGGCGACCGCTGCTCGTGTCGAGCGAAAAGCCATCGCCGTCAGGATCGCCGCCGCGATGATCACAGGCACCGCCCCAACGAGGAGGCCGCCGCCGTAGGATCCCGTTGCATCGGAGGCCCATCCCATCAGTGCCGGTCCTGTGAAGCCACCGAAATTACCTGCGAGATTGATCACCGCAATGCCTGCGGCGACGCTGGTACCGGTCAGAAAGGCCGGTGGCAGGTTCCAGAATGGAGCGGTTGTGCCAAAACGCGCAACGAATGCCACCGTCAGCGGGAGCAATGCCCAGGGAGAAGGCAGTAGCATTCCTGCGCAGCACAGCCCCAGGGCCTGCATCAGGCATCCCGTCACCACGACAATCTCACGGCGCTGCGCACGGTCAGACCAGAATCCCCAGAATGGCTGCGCCACCAGGGTCAGCAGGTGTGGCACGGCAAGGACGAAACCGAGCTGACCGACCGAGAATCCCATTGTTTTGACGATGAGCGGCATAAAACCCGCCAGGACATTACCACTCGTCAGCATGCCCAGATAAGTGACTGCCAACAAAACCACCCAGATGTTGGTGAGAGCACGCCACCCGACCTTGTGACCCGCTACCGCCTCGACACTCCGGGTCTCCGCGGCAAGCCGTTCGGTGAGCCAGTTTCGCTGCTCAGGCTCGAGCCAGCGTGCATCCGCAGGCCGGTCCGGCAGAAATCTGAAGACCACAAAAGCCAGCACCACGGTCGGCAATCCTTCGACCAGGAACAGCCACTTCCAGCCGGCCAGCCCCAAGGCGCCGTTCAGGGAAAGCAGTCCGGTTCCGATCGGTTGTGAAATGATGCCGACCACCGAAATGACCATGAGAATGGATGCCAACATCCGGCCCCGATATTCGCCCGGCAGCCAGAATGTCAGATAAAGAATGAGTCCCGGCGCGAAGCCGGCTTCCGCGACACCGAGCAGGATTCTCGCAAGGGCGAGCTCATTGCGATTCGTGACCAGGGCCGTGCCGGCCGAGCACAGACCCCAGACCAACATGAGCAGACTCAGCCAGCGTCGCGCTCCGACCCGTTGCAACGCTAACGTGCTGGGAATGGCGGCGATGGCGTAGCCGATTCCCACAAACCCCCCGGCAAAACCCAGCGCGGCATTCGAAAGTCCGAGGGCCTGCTTCATCTGCACGGCGGCGAGGGCGAGATTGCCTCGGTCGAGTGAGTCGAGTACCAGCCCCGCTGCCAGCAGCGGCACGATCCGCCACCAGATCCTGGCTATTGTCTCGCGCTCGATATTGCTCACGGCGAATCTCCCTTACACCTCAAAGCGCCTGCGCCGGCAATGGCCGGCGCAGGAGTCTTCTTCTTTTTGTCAAACAGTCCGTTTCGCGGACTTTATGCTACCACTGGTAGCGTCCCTGAATCGCGACATTCCTGGGCTGATTGATCTGCAGCAGGGTGCTTCCGGTAGAAGTCGGCAAGGCCGTGCCGCCAGCGCCACCCAGGAATACGATCTTGTCAGTCAGATTTTTGAGAATGACATCGATCGCCCAGTGCGCATTCGGACTCTCGAACGAGAACCGGCTATCCAGCCGTATATAGCCACTCTGCAGCAGCTCTGGATCGTTGGTGCCGGTGTTGCCGAAGAAGTACTGGGTCGTGCCAAAGGCGTCCGCTTCTGTAATGAAGTGGTACCCCCGCGGCAGGGCGAAGCTGTAGGACGTTGTCACACTGCCGCTCCAGGTGGGTGCGAAGGGCGTGGCCTGCCCCGACAGATCCTGAAGGGCCGGCGGCGCGCCGTTCGGGAATAGCGCCGCGCACGCGGGCAGCTTGATATTGGTGCCTGTACGGCAGTACGTCTGGGCCGCGGTATCCGTCACGCCCGGGAAGCTGTTGTAGCGGGAGTTGAGATACGTCACGTCGGTCTTGAAGCGGAAGCCGTTTTCCGCCCATTCTCCAGAAAATTCCACGCCCTGCGTGCGCGAGGCGGCCGCGTTGGTGATATTGGCTACCGCGGCGCCGGAGGTGTTGATTACGGAGTTTCCGACCTGCAGATCCGTGTAGTTGCTGCGGAAGATGTCCAGGTTCAAGCGCAAGTGGTTCTCGAAGAGATTGCTCTTGATACCGGCTTCATACGCGTTGACATGCTCGGGCCGCACGGCAGGCGTCACAATGCCGCTGACGACGGCGCCAACGTTGGCGGGGTTGCCGGCAAGGAAGCCTCGCGAGTAGGTCGCGTATGTCATCACCGCCGGAACGATCTTGTAATCGATTTCGGCGGACGGCATCCCCGCGTTGTACGAGTTGGCCGCCGTCCAGCTCGGAGGCCGTTGCGAGACGGCCAGGTTGGCTGCCGCCTGCAGGTTGGCGGGTAACGGAACGAGGCCGCCGTAGAGCTGGCCCGAGGGAGCGTAGCCCCAGATGCTGGTCTGGGAGGCGTTCTTGTAGTCCCAGGTCCCGCGCATACCCGCGCCCAACTTCAGTTGGTCGGTCACGTTCCAACCGAGTGACGCGAATGCCGCATAGGAATGCTCTGCCTGCTCATACAGTCCGTAGGTGCCCAGGGGCTCGTACGCTTGTATGGCCTTCGCTGCCGCCTGTTGCGCCGCCGTGACCCCCGCTCCTCCCGCCGCCCTCGCATTGATGGTTGCGTTCGAGAAAAACTGGGTCAGGTTACCGGCATAACCGATGAGATGGTCATTCTGGACATAGAGTCCCCCCATCCATTCGATCGTCTGACCTTGTGGGGAGGCAATCCGCAGCTCCTGGCTGAACTGGTGATAGGCGTCTTTTGTCTGCTGATTCAATTGGACCAGGGGCGTGCCGTCGGCATCGAGGTTTTCAGTGAAATGATAGTTGTAGAAACCCGATACCGACGTCAAAGTGTCGTCGCCGATGTGGTAGTGCATGGTGAGCACATCTTCGAACGTGCTCAGGTCGATTCCCTGCCCGCCGTTGGTCGTGTCCTGGAAGTTGTTGACACCGAACGTATAGCCCGCCGCCAGTGCGGTTTTGCAGAATCCCGCCGGGGCGGATGCTCCCGTAGCCGTCACGAACGGGGACGGCGGTGGGCAATTGCCGACTACGCTGCCGTCGCTCTCATGGTTGACGCCGCCCTCGATCTTCAAAGTCGCATCGAAGTCGTCCGAAGGCCGGTAGAGAAATGTGACGCGGCCGGCCTTGTTGTTCTGGTCAGGCAGCTTGTGTCCCACGTAAGGATCGTTTGCCCAGCCGCTCAACCCGTCGCCGATTGCCGCGACACGCATGGCAAAGTCGGAGCCCAGCGGGATGTTCAGCATGCCTTCACCGGCATACTGGCCATATTCGCCATACAGAGCCCGGATAGCGCCGTCGAAATTGTCCGTGTTGGGCTTGGCCGTCACGATGTTCAAAGCACCGGCGACCGAGTTGTTGCCGAAGTAGGTCGATTGGGGACCTTTCAACACCTCGATCCGGTCGAGGTCGAGGAAGGCTTCCTCGGCGACCCGGGTGCGCCCGTGAAAGATGTCGTCAATGAATGTACCGACCGACTGGTCGAACTGGAAGCTCGCGCCCGATCCGACACCGCGGATGTAGAACTGGCCGCCCGCGCCGGTGGCGTTGAGTTGGATGCCAGGCAGTGACTGCGACAGCTCGGTCAGCGACCGGATGCTGTAATCCTCCAGGGTCGCGCCGGTGATGACCTGAACGGACATCGGCACTTCCTGCAGATTTTCCTCGCGCTTGCGCGCGGTCACCACGATCTCTTCCAGCAGCACCGCATCATCCGTTGGCGGCAGCGGGTCTGCCTTGGTGCTGGCCGGCACGGTCTGTGGAGTCTTGGCGGCGGCCGGTTTCGCGGCGGTCAGTGTCACCGCTTTCCCGCTCGCATCGTAAACGTACTTCAGCCCGGTACCCGCCACGAGCATCTTCAAGGCCTTGTCGACCGACATGGACCCGCTGACGGCATTCAACTTCATACCCTGCAGGTCTGTTTGCACGGCACTGATCGCCACGCCGGACTGGATACCGAAGTCGCGTACCGCGGAGGGGCCATCCTCGGCCGGGATGTTCCACGAGTGGACTTCGTCTGCAACGGGGGCCGCCGCGAATACCGCGTTGGCTGTGACATACGCGGCGGTCGCCAAAAGACCCTGGACGACGGCACGTACGGTGGGTTTCGCCATGAATAGCTCTCCTGCACACACTAAGTTTATTCCTAGTGCACATGGACGAACGGCAACAGCGAATCCCCCAAAGATGTCCGCAAAAAAAACGAGTTAGTTTGTATTTCGCAACAATATGGTATGGCCGCTCTCGACGGCCTCGACACCTAACGTGGCCTCCATCCCGGAGACGAAAGTCTGTGTGTCGCGCGTGGAAAAGACACCAACAATCTGCCGCCGGGCCAGTTGCGGATCCTCGACCACCATACGGCGAGGGGAGTACCGGTTCATTTCCGCGAGCGCCTGGCTCAGCGATTCGCCTTCGAACACCACGAGGCGATTGCGCCAGGCAAGACGTTTGGCGATATCGGAGTCCGATGCCGCATGTAGCTCCATCGTGCCGTCTGCATGCAGGACCGCTTCCTGGTTGCGGGTGAGTCGCGGCGATCCGCCTGCGCTGCCGGTCTGCGCGCGCCGCAATTCGACGACACCCTCGGTGACGGTGATGTTGGTTGTTTCGGTGTCCGAACGGATCTCGAATGCAGTACCCAGGGCCGCAGCCGTCCATTCGCCAATTCGAACAGTGAAGGGTCTTCCGGAGTCGTGCACCACCGTGAATAGCGCCTCACCTCTCATGAGATGAATGTCACGGTGCTCTTTCGTGTATCGCACACGCACTTCCGTCTGTGTGTTCAACGTCATAACAGAGCCGTCGGCCAGCTTCACGTCCTTCAGCTCGCCGCGGTTGCTGACGTAGCTGATAGAGGGGCCGCCGCCCCAAGACTCATATATATGTATATGATCCCGTCCCAGCCATGCGCCGAGACCAACAGCACCGATCACCGATGCCGCGGCTGCAACCATCACCCAGCGGCGGCCGACGCGCCTGGAGGAGGGAGGGGCTTCCAGAGCGCGGCGCCCCGAGGCGAACGCCCCCAGTCGATCGAGGTACAAAGACGCTGCCTGCGCACGGACGAGCGCTCCTTGATGTCGGCTGCTCTCAGCGACCCAGGCATCCAGTTGACGCTGGTCCTCGGGCGAGAGCGGCCCTGACTCCATCAACAGAGCCCAGCGCAAGGCCTCAAGATCGATTGGATTGAGCCCGGTATCGTTGTCTCCAGCTGTCATCGTAGTTTTCTTCCGTACGGGCGCCGTCTGCGCCCCCATCCGCGAATAACGCCTTTAACACCTGGGCGTGCGCCAAGCGCAACAGGTTCTCTACGGTTTTTTCCGTAATACCCAGCTTCCCGCTGATCTCACGCAACGACAGCCCTTCGAATTTGCGGAGCTGGTAGACCCTTTGCCGCTGCGGCGTCAGGGTTTCCAGAACCTGGAGGAGTTGCTCGTACTGTTGACGCGCGCTCACCCAGCGCTCCGGCCCCGGCGTGCCATCGACACCCAGGTCGTCCATCTCCGCGACACATTCTATCCGCACGACGCACGCACGCCGCCGCTGGTCCTGGAGGGCGTTGCGAACAACCGAATAGAAGAATGCCCGGCCATCTCTGATCGGGGTAAAGTCGGTGCCCCAAAGCCTGGCATAGGCCTCTTGAATCAGATCGTCGATATCCTCCGCGAACAACGAGCGGGTGTAGCGACTCAGCCAGCGACGGACCTCCGATTCCCACGGAAGAATGTGGTCCGCGATCCATTGATGTCGTAACCCGTTCAGGTCCTCCATGACACGCTCGCGTACCTTTTATTCGTCGGTGCGATTTCCTGGGGGGGCACTATAGGCCAATACCCGGATTGCAAAAAGAGAACTTCGTCCAACAACGTAATGGTGGGCTCGTAAATCCGATAGCAGGCTGATTTTGGTGCCAGAGACAGGATTTTGGCATTTGGGACAGCCTCGCATAGAGGTCCATCGCGCAGTCGCAACTGGCAGGTGTGCTCGTGTCGCTGGGGTGAGTTGCCATGCAGTCCGGCTATGCCGCCGACGCGGCGGCAACTTCAAAATAGGGTCCGTTCCTACTGTCGTCCGCCGCACGGCATCAGGCGCAAACAACTCTTCGCGCGACCTAGGTCGCGAGCACAGATAAACGCATCACCCTTTTCGTACCTTGCCCTTCATATTCGCCGCCGCCGGCCTCACGATCACGCCGCGAATAACTCAGCAATGGAACATGAGAAAGAGACTCCTGGCCGGCTGGCTCGCCGGTCTCTTTGGGCTGTCACATGCGCTTGCCACGGTGGCCGGGCAACCCGACATCCCATCGGGCACTGTGTCGGCGGCTCCGGATGCCACCGTAGCGGAGCTGAAAAAAGCTCTGCGGCTCGACCCGCAGTCGTGGGACAACTATTTCAACCTCGGCGACTACATCCTCAAGTCAGGCGGCTCTCCTGAGGAGGCCGCGCGGACGATGTTGGAGTTCCCGGGTTTCCACCAACAGCACCCGCAGGATCCGGTCGCCGTTGCCAACTCGGCCAACGACGCCGGGTCACTTTTCTATGCGCTCGGGTTGCCTGCGCTGACCCGGCCGTTCTATCGCATCGCAGCCGATCTCGAAACCGGCTCGGATGCCAGCCTGTGCGACGCCCAGCGTCTCGAGCTCCTCGACGGTGACTATTCTGGTGCAGCCCAGATTGCCTTGGAGCGAGGCAACCATTATGGCAACGCCAATGCCTATCGCGACTATCTCTCGCTCTTACACGTGATGGGGCAGGGCGATGAGGCCTCGCGGAGCTTTGCGCAGTTGCGCGATGCATTCGACAGCCCGCAGATCTGGCTCTCTGCCCTGATTGCCCAGCGCCGCGCGGGTAAGACCGAGAGTGACATTCGTGCCTGGCTTCTCCAGCCCGACATCCGTAGCGCCCGCTCACTCGCGCACCATTTTGCGACCCACGAGGCACTGTGGGCCTTCTCCACTGACCGGTTGCCTCCGGCCGACTTGGGCACCCTCATCGAGCAACTCGACGGGCCGCCCGTCGCACGCGCGGACACTCGGGCGGGCACCACCGTGATTCCGCATCCGATTACGCCCGATGCGACAGCAGTTGTTCCGAGCTCCCCTTTCCGGGACGGCAAGCGCACCCCGTTGCCGGTCGGAACGCTCATCAAATCCGAGCAGGCCTTCTTTGCCGATGCTTACGCCGCGCTTCGACACGGCCAGTTCCAGGTTGCGCTCCAACGCTTCGACAGCATGGCCGACCATTATCAGATCGAACACTATCCCCTGGCTTATTTTGCCTACGCAGCGGCGCATAGCGGAGATCCCGAGAAGCTCGAAGCATACATCGAGAGCCTCAGCCGCTCCCCTCACAACGAGACGCCCTCATTTGATCAATTGTTGGCGAAGGCTTTTTTCGCCGGTCAGCGCAGGGACGCCAATGCGGCGCTCGTGGATCTGCGGCGGGCTCTGAGACTGCGTCCCTATACTGAAGACCGCCCCGTGATGACCGAGTATCAGTACGCCGAAGCCTGTGAATGGCTCTATAAGGATACGGGTGACCGGCGCTTCCTCGACGAGTTGCTCGACTGGGCGCGCAAACAGCAATCCGTACAGCCGATGATGGCCTGGGCCTATGCACTGGAGTACGAGTATGAAGGGCCTGGCGCCTCGCGTATCCGGGCACTGGCCAT
>Ga0105239_10002884_pt1 | contig 21496 bp, 15 predicted proteins | sample KBSC44metaG_FD_92761 | JGI IMG/M metagenome (GOLD analysis project Ga0105239, IMG submission 92761) | Corn rhizosphere microbial communities from Kellogg Biological Station, Michigan, USA - KBS C4-4 metaG | ecosystem: Host-associated > Plants > Roots > Rhizosphere > Soil | place: Michigan, USA... | reverse complement strand
TTTGCTTGCTTCCTTCCTACAAACAAGACACATCCCATGTACGGTAGATCCTCTATCAGTCAAGCACGGCACTCCACAAAACCCCTGTATCAGAAGATCTAGGCTCCCGTCGGGCTGGGACATCATCTTCATCATCATCATCATCATCAGTCACGCCTGCATCGAGGCGCCAGTCCCTTCACACGACTCCGCCCTCTCGCGAGCCCGACCAGTGAGGCGGCAACCCTCCTCCTCTGGCACCAGCCTGCATGATTTCGTTCGTGCCAGATTCGGGCCTCCCTGACGGGGTCCTGACGGGGGGCCCCCTTCTTGCACCTCGCCTTACCTCCGTCACGCCTCGTGCCGACCCTCTCATCTCACCCACCACCCGCTCGCCCATCCACCCATCCATTCCATTCCATTCCATTCGATCCATCCAGACACGCAACCCGGTTCATTCCCTCTGGAACGAAGTTGAGCGGATGGCAAGAGACCGTTCCTGGACCGGGACAATAGGCTTGATGGTTGGGAAGGGGGAGGCCTTCAAGCTGATGGAACTCGAGATCAGCACAATGACAATGTAGGTACTCAGTAGATACAGAGGTAAGGTGTGGTTGGATTGGCCACAGAACCGGACACCGACACAGCGAGAGCGACTGACTGCCCCGCCAGTGGCCCGACGGGATGAGGTGCTTCGTTTTCATTTCCATACTACATGATTACATAGGAGTGAACAAAAGAGTTGCGATACAGACACAGACACAGACACAGACACATTCCGCCACTCTCTATTACTCTACTTTACCGGTGAACAGATAAACTACACAGTCGCCACCAGTCGACGGGGCATGCGGACATAATAATAGGCTTCGCTGGTGAGCATGACATTAAAAGGTAATTGATGTAAAAGACTCAGACGATGTATGATATTTCATCTCAATTAATCTAATTCCCATGCCTGACACAGAATGCATGGCCCGTGCAGGGCCTTCTCGTTCTCCATTGGTATTATTCATTCGTTCATCACTCATGCTCGAGACATATTATATTTCATTTTCTCTATACTCGATGACCGATGATCGATAATGTCGACGGATGTACTTGGGTATAGTAGCGCTGAACACGTCAAGGCCCGGGATGGCTGGCTGGCAGGCTGGCAGGCTGGTCGCCTCATTTGGATGGAGACTATTGAGCCTGCCCCAACCTCTAATTACCACCACTCCATGCAGATGTACCACTACAACTCTACCTAGAGGTACATAGGAGCTAGTCGATTCAAACACCGGTCGCGCCCAACTCAGCCACCGCAGAGTGCGTCTGTGTTGATCAAGTTGTGCAACCCCGTATTCAGACATTGCCCGCCGCTCTGCTAATCTCTCTTCACGGCGATCCCTTTCGCTTGTCCTGGATTCCTTGATATGTGTGTGAATGAAGCAGAAGTCCGTAGCAGAACCGGGTACGGAGTACAGCAGGGCAGGACAAGACACTCGCGTCACCTCCAATGGAGTGCGACCAAGTCGACCCAACCCAACCTCGCCGAAACAAGGCCCTGTACATATTTCAGACTCCTCTTTTGACTAATGTAGGTGTTGCCAGGGCGAGCCAGCCGACTTATTCGCTGAGGACAGCCCTCAGCATAGCGAGGAATGCCTCCCTCAATTTCAGGACCTCCTCGACGTCCGGCTTCACCGGTTCGCCTGCACTACGGCGAAGCCGATCCTGGGCCTTTCTCCGCCTGCGGCGCTCCGCGCTGATGGGGTCGAGATCGTCTGCGGCCTCTTCTTCGTCGCTGTCTTCATCGTCCTCCTCGTCGGATATTGTGAGGTCCATTAAGTCAGTCTATTTGGTGAGATTGGTCAGTACAGGACTCTCGGGGATATCAAGGATGAGGTGGAGTTTTGAGTACAGCAATACTTACTTCATGTAGGCCAAAGTCGCTGCTCTTGAATGAAGCCATGCCAGGGAGGCCCTCTGAGCTGCTGCCCGTTCCTTCCGCCGCCATCTTCTGCCTTGTCTTGTCACTGTGCCATTTCTTTCTCGCCTCCTGCCACTGAATCAAGGCGTTGATCTCGTTGATGGCTTTCTCCTTGTTAATCGTGCCTACGTCCAGTGCGCCTTGGAAGATTGCGTTCATATCGAGTTTGCCGCCCTTGGGGCCCTTGCGCAAGAATTCAAGAATATTTTCTATCCAGCCCATCAAGGCTGTGAAGAGACCGTTGTCATGAATATGGACTTCATGAATGAACTTGTATAGATTATGCTCGTGTCGGGCACACAGGTCAATAAAGCTTTGGACAGTCTGGTTTGGATCGGCAGAGACATCTTGTCTTTGAGCAATCTCCACCGTCTTGATGGCGTCGTCTGCGAACTGTGCGAAGTCGGTAATGCTGTTGTAAACATTGGCGGATTTGTATACCCGAATCAACGGCTCGTAGAAGATGGTAAACAAGTCTCGGAAGAGTTGTAGTGTCGTTGGTTCCTCGATCATGGTAGCCATCATCGCCTTATCCCGTTGGCGCGTTAATAACTTCAGCAATTGCTTGAGGTAAGAAAACATTTCTGCTCCTTGTTTGAGCTCTTCATCATCATTCTCAACTGCGCTGTTCCATGCCACGTAAGCGTTAAACACCCGTTGAATTTGCGGAGGCGTCAGATCAGGCTGGAAGGCTTCCGACCTCAGAATCGCAACTACAACGTCAACTTGCTCATCTTCCGCTTCATTGCGTATGATCAACTTCGTGTCTTCATCACTGTCCACGAAAGCTTTCAGTTTGTTGGTCAGAATAGGATCTCCGATTTTCGTGATGAGATCATCAATTGACTTTTGAAACTGTCGTATGCCATCTCCAAGGGTCTGGGCAAAAATTCTCTGGAGCAGTGATCTGGCACCGAACGGCTGCGCTAAGAACAAATCCAGAACACCACTCATGACAGCTGCAGGATTGGCGATCCGGATGACATTCTTGAGGACGGTATATGGCACCAAAGAGTGTATGCGCTTCGCCTGCGCGAATAACTCGGGTGAGTTGTCTTCGGCCAGGAACAGATGATATATTGTGGCGGCGACTTCTATCCGTAACCATTCGGCGAATTTCTGGTATTCTGGACTCAAATCTCCAAGCTTTTCCTTGTTTCGAATTTCCGCGAAGAGCTTGGTCAGACCGTTACTCTCAACAATGTCTCGTCGGAACTTCTCCATATAGGTATCAAGCTCTGCAGCGCGTTGTCGGGCAATGTCATAAAATTGACGTTGCTCTTCTACTCGCCTTGCGTCCATCTCCTTGCGCCGATCGATATCTTCAAGCTCCTCCTCGTTCAACTTGACAGGTTGTAGGCTAAGAAAATCGGTTACCGATCTAGATTCAGCGATTTGAGGATTTTGCAAAATTGTCCGCAAGAATGCTCGCAGAGAGACTCTCTGGTCCTCTCGATGCAACTTGATGGGGTGAGGGCTTGTACTGCGATCTCTCGATAGACTGAGACGAGGCGATGCTCGACCCTTTGGCGAATTTGTTCCAGAACCAGGGCTCAAAGCATTGCTCGACTTGAGACGGCGATGTATGGGCAGCGCATTCCTTGAGGAGCTCGCATCATCTAGACTTGCTTGAGTCGACACTGAGGATACAGAGGAAGCGTCATCGTCGGCTCCGCCACCACCAATGAGTGCTGCCGTCGCAGATTTATTCTTTCTAGGGAGTGGTGGGAGCACTTTCCCTGGCATCTCCGTCCGTAGCCTCTTATGAAGTCTAGCAAACTCGCCATATCGCCTGCCAATGTATATTTCTGGCTGATCTGGGCGCTTCACCCGGATCAGAAACTCGGCATGCTGATGATACCGAACGGTCCTCTTTACTGACGTGGTCCTTACGCCGGCTACGTTGACATCCCAGCCGTTGATGTAGTTGCCTTCAGGAATGTTGACGACGAGCCCTTGTTCATTGGGACCTGCATCAACGACTTCCAGTTCGGCAAAACGAATTCTCTCTTCGTATCCAGATGCAGTAGGGATTCCAGATACCATCATCAACTCGACGAGCTTCTCGCATTTCTTGGCCAGCTTTCTTCGTTTCGTCTCTTCTAAGCGATCTTCCGATGACGAAATATACTTGCTGGAGAATGACTCGAGAAAGACTTGTAGTTTATCTTGCCAAAATTCCTTCTCTTGTGCCTGATTAAGGAAGGGAAAGTTGCGGACATGGTTGACGAAAATGTAGCGCAGGATCGGCAATTCCGAATCCATGGGTGACACTTCGCCATATTCTGAACGAAACGGCGCTCCAAACCGCTGGAGCGCTGTAGGACTGTTCAACTCTTGAATCTCGCCATTGACTTGTTTGGAGATGAGCTCTCGCTTGAGGTAATGTTCTTGCTTCCCAGTCAGTAGCTGACCTGGCGGGGGTAGAGAGTCTTGGGAGGAGGATTTTTGAGGTTTGGTGTCAGCTAGATTGACATCACCATTGGGCATTGGGGTTTCCTTGAGGTCTCCTCTGATGGGGAGTGACGTCGCGGACATGGTCGAATTGGTCAACAGGAGACAAGAGAGAGCTATGTCTGTAGAAGGTGGTAAGTGTAGCGCTCTTCGTGGTTCTGATATATTACTTCAAAGGATACGAGCTTTCTCGAGGCGGGGTTTATTGGGGGCGGGAATAACGGTTACGTGGCTTGCACTTGGTGAGGGACAAATGTACTCCGTGCACAGCACAGCTCAGCGACTAGTTGTTGTTTGTACCAGCCACTGACACTAGATTGCGACCTGTGGGAAACCTGGTATTGGTGACAGGCAGACACTGGTAGTTGTCCAAGCGGAGAACAAAGATTTGGAGGAGAAGTGGCTGATGTTACCAAGTTATGGCTAACATCATTCCCCTGTCGCAATTTTGTGTCAAGGATGAAATTTGTAGGGATCTCCGCGTCCGCCCCAGTGTCTCCTACGAGGTAAAAAGTACTAATTAATGACTATACAAAAAGCTGGGAAGGCGCGTGGAAGAAGCGCGGTCATGAATGGACAGAAGGGTGGGTTCTGGGTGAGCGCATTGCGCGAAGGAGTCGTGGATGACTGCGTCATGGGGTCCGTACAGGTTGGAATTACTCAGGCTAAACCTTTACTGGGGTTTGGCGCACATGCTCATGTCGACTTGGCAGGGCCAGAAGCCGGGGACAAGGCCATTGACTGGGCCGCACCCGCTCTTTCTCTTGGGCGGCGGCTTCGTAGCCTGGACCTCTATTCTCTTGCTGACGACAGCTCCAGCTTCTACCCTCTTGGTATTGCCCACCCCTGGGGCTGACTCTCCCCCTCGTCCATGCTACCATACTATTATTATGACGAGTAGTACTGGTCTGTATTCAATTTTGCACGCTAATTAATTGGATTGCTGAAAATCAGCCATGTTGCTCGGTTGGCAGCTACTGTACTACTGTACACCCGATCCAAGATGCAGATCGTCATCAGCCTTATGGCTTCTCACAGATCCCTGTATTTGGCCCACAGCGGGTGCCATAGTATCAAATCGAACCTGATGTCGTCGATCTTACAACGTATAAACCAACTTTTGGCCACTCACTTTATCGTGTCTCATCAGATCAAATCCCTCAAACACCTTGTCGAGACCTTTGCCAATCTGGGGTGGGTGAACTTTTATCCTTCCTTCCGCCAAAAGAGGATCGACAATTTCCTTCACCCATTTCTTCATGAACTCGAAGTCCGTTGTTATACGGGTTCCACCATGTTCGAAGGCCCACTTCTTCACAGGCTCTCCCACTGCCGTATAGCCAAGTGAGAATGTTTTCTTCACATCGTCCCGAGGAAGCTCCACCTGTAAAATAGCTCCGTATGTGCCTCCTGGAGAGATCACGGCTGCACAGATCTTTGCGGTAGGTGGTAATGCGATTGTGTCCCAGACATATTTCAGGTTGCCTTTGGTGTACTCATTGATCTGATCGGTAACATTAGCATCCTTATAGTCAAACGCTGCCTCAGCTCCAAGCGACTTGACAAGCTCAAAATTGTGCTTCGAGGCTGTAGCGATCACCCTGTAACCAGCGCTTCATTCCAATCAGTTTGATCTGTGTTCGTCCTATCGAGTAAGAGACTTACAGTTTCGCAAACTGGATCCCTAGTGTACCTGTCGCTGAGCTCCCACCATAGATGAGGATGAAATCTCCGCTGGTTGATGGATTGTTTGGCCAATTCAAGCCCATCTCCTGGAACAATCCTTGAGCAACAGTGATAATACCCACGCCAAGCGTAGAGGCGTCTTCGAAGGATAGCGTATCAGGAACGCGAAATTGAATATCGGCTACATTCTGATCAGATCATGGAGTGTGGGAGGCGATTAAAGGTAAACAACGAACCTTTCGCAGCGATTCTTTCTGCAAAGGCACCGTCCTCAAGCTCCAATTGGTTCCCACCATGAACTATACCAGCGATTCTATCACCCACTTTCCAGTCCTTGGTATAGCCTTCGCCCGTTTCCGCAACGACACCTGCGTAGTCACAGCCGCTCACAGCGCCTTTAGTATTGTGATAGTCGACATGCTTCCAATCTGTAGGGTTCAGAGCGATGGCCTTTACATCGACAAGGACGTAGCCTGGTCGGTGCCTGGGCAAGCGACGGTCAGTTACAAGTTTAGCATTTCCTTTCTCTCCTTGGAGCTCAATCGCTTTCTGAGTGGCCATGTTTCTTTGATAGATAGTGAAATATCTCGTAAGGGTTGATGAGGAAGACTGCCACTATTGTGTGCAAGCGGAACACTCTGAGAGCAGAGAAGAGGCCTTGCCAGGTCCGGTGTATACTTGAAAATATATATCGTCCCTAGGGGTATTCCTCGCACAGTGAGGGGACGACATCCCCACTTTTCCTACCTTCCTAATAGTATGCGTAGCAATCTGTACTGACTAAGAAAGTCACTGACAATCACCAGTGGAGGGGGGTCAGAAACAAATGGTGGCATCAGATCACACCATGTATCAAAAGCCTCGGCTGTTCTGCGTCTCCAGTTAAAGTCCGAGAGTGGTGGGTGCCTGAGCCGCAACCTAAAGTATCTTGATCCCATCTTTCTTCAGAAGTGATTGACTATAAGGGAGTGTTTCCATCACCAGGCCGGGAAATGCAAGGGCCGCAGAGGTCCCCATCAACGGGAAAAGCATTCATTGGCAGAGAGGGTAACAAATGGGTGGTGAAGTATTACCCAAGCAAGAAAGAGTTGTGCCTCCTTATGCGTGCGAAATGGGACAGCATCAAGATTAATTAATAATGCAACCCACCCGACTGCCTTCAAGTGTAAAAAATAAGCCAATTATGATACAACTGCTTCCAGAGGTAGTTAGGTATGTACCAATGGCGACTTCTGAACTCCCATCCTGCACCGCGTGTAGAGCTTGAAGTTCGCAACCACACGTAACATCACACTTTTCGAGGGGCACAAGCAGGACGAATAGGAGTACATGGGCTTTAAAGCCGTCCAGATTGCGACGTGAACGGTATTGGACCCGACAATCCAACGGCATCAGTATCTGGGTATGAGAGGTCACCAGCATGTACGATAAGTAATAGTCAAGTGGTACGATGATATCTAATATTCAGACCCACACATCTTTCTTAGATTTCTCAGCTACGATGCAAATAATTGCTTTTATAGGCAATCAAACAGATGAATCAACTCCCCTCACTTGCTCGTGACGCCAGAGTATGTACTTCCTAGTTGGGCCTGTAAGATACCCTAACTAGGAATATCTCGACCCAACAAAAGAAAATGTAAAAAATTGAGTGCACTTCCTGGGCTTTTTATTTGACGCTCAGCCTGGGGCCCCTGGAATAAGGCAAGCGGGTGCAGACGGGGATTCACGAGGCTGCAAAATCTTATCTAATCCCTTGGCATTTCTGAAATTTCCCCAAATGAATTCATTTCGAATGATCGTTTGGCCCAGCACGACAGCTTGTACCGACAGTTCATATTCGTTTCCCTTTTTGCATCGGACCCTGCCGGTGCCCATCCCTGAACCGCAAGCATGGTCCGCAAACTCAAGCACCACGAGCAAAAGCTCCTCCGCAAAGTCGACCTGGTGAACTACAAGTCAGACGGGCCATCACACCGCGAAGCCGCCATCCGACGACGATACCACCTCACACAGCCTCTCGACTACAGCAAGTACAACGCGCTGTGCGGGCGACTCCGGCAGCTGGCACACCTCCTGTCGAACCTCGACCCCGGCGACCCCTACCGCGTTGAGATGGAGACGACCATGCTTGAGAAACTGCATCAGATCGGGATCCTGAAACAAAATCGGCAGCAGGGCGCGGGCCTCTCGGCGGTGGAGAAAGACGTCACTGTCTCTGCGTTCTGCCGGCGCAGGCTGGGCATTGTGATGGTGCGGATTGGAATGGTCGAGCATGTGGGCACGGCGCATAAGTTTGTCGAGCAAGGCCATGTCAGAGTCGGGACCGATGTGGTGACTGACCCAGCGTTCCTCATCAGTCGCGGAATGGAAGACTTCGTGACTTGGGTGGATGGAAGTAAAGTCAAGAGGCAGGTCTTACAGTATCGTGATAAGTTGGATGATTTTGATCTGCTATGATGAGCACACACGGAGCTGTTGAGACATTATGAGATGTCCAAACATTCGTCCAGCTCCCTGGCCTCATTTCAAGGGGTCTTGACACATCTGCAACAAAGTCACCCTCACAGCATCCAAACAAGCTCGATCTTGAGCTATACCCTGGTCGGAGCGCCGACCGCCTGAAACATACCCAGATGACACTTTATTCGGTCAACGGTGCCAATAACCCATCCTTCCGGAGGCGATCATATGGAGCCCTATAAAGCGACCAAGCCCCTGGCAAAGCATCCCTAGAGACGAAGTCACGGCTCAACCAACCCAACAAATCCACGACTTTGCTCGCAATCGCCGCTACCAAGGTTAAAATCAATCATGGTCGGCGGGGAACTTGCACACCCGATCATTGAAGCTGGTACACATGTGACAGGAAATTACTGCGGCGATGCTATCGTAACTATGTACTGCATCACCTGCGCAGAAACAACCTAAAAATCCCATACATTTCTCCTACCGGAGAGAAAAGAGGTCGGCGAAATGAAAGCCCCATGTAGCACGTACCCGCGTGACACACGGGCTTCAGTCCCACGGAATGGCCAGGCCGCTGGCTGGCTCCTACGACTACTACATACTCGATCCGCGGAGCGCCCTGATCTAGGCGCCATTGCAAACTGAGATATAGTATAGCCTACCCGCCAGTGGTAGAAGGAAAGGATGGGAGGAAGAAAGCAGTTGTCCTCGGCACAAGTCAGTCTAGCTAGACTTAATTGATCCGATGCTGCACGATAAGGTCATGAATACATACATACCTGTACTACTATGTAAGATACGCGCGGTAGACAGACCTTTTATGAGAACGCAGTCGAGACCGGGAAGAGGAAATAAAATGCATATTCAAGATCAAAGCCTCATGTTATGTCTGTATAATTGCTACTTGCTATATACGAGTAGTAAGCAGCAGTGTTTCATCTCAGTAGCCGACTAACTAACTACCTACATAGGTAAACTCATTCTGCGTCATTGGCTGACCGGCCTGTGGAGGGCACTGTACAGCAGTACTCAAAGGGGGTTTTAAAGGACCCCCGGCATCTCTCCCTCTCCCTCCCTGGAGACTGGCCTCGATCCATCACATTCCTCATCAAATCATTCCCATTCCATTCCGTCAATATGTAAGAAAAAGCAAAAAGCGTTCGCATGCGATGTGTACGTGACGAGCATTCGCGGGGTATCGCAGGTCGACAAGAAAGCAAAAGAAAACTAAACTAAACCAAACTTGGTGAAATCCCAGGTTCATGTGGACTTTGAAAGGAGACAATTAAAACCTGAAGGCGGAAAGGGAGGGTTGCAAACGTCAGGGCAAAAACAGTCAAAAGCAAGACCATTTCCGACGAGGCATTTCCTGTCTGGGAGCTGGGTTCTTCTCTGCCGCTCGCTCTGCCGCTTCTTGTTCTTCCCTCCGTTCTCCTTCCGCAGGAGTTTCAAACCCTAGCGACGTTTTAGGCCGCTGCTGCTCCTCTCTAGAACCATCAGTAGGGTGGTGATGATCTGTGTCTTCGGTGTCGGCGACATCCATGCGGAAGCGTCTGACGCTATCTCCATCGCACTTCCCGGTGAAGAAATCACGGCGCGAATTCCGCGAGAGAAATGGTCTTGGTACGAGTCTTCGGACGAGGCCTCTGAACCCGCTGTTCGCACGGTCGATCTTTGCATACTCCTTGCGCCGTGTCTCGTCGGATGTCCAAGAGATGACAGTGTTGAAGGGCGGTCTCTCCGGGATGGAGTTGTGGATGTCACTCTGAGGATTACTTAGGCGACGCGCGGGGTCTGAAACCACTATCTGGCCATAGGCTGTGTCTGGTTTTGCCACGGTATTGGGCTTTGGTGGTTGAAGGGGTATGGATGATGTGGAATCGGTGTTGAGGGAATAGGAGTAGGAATATGTGTAGGCGAGTTTTGCATCGATTTTCTCGCACATTTGGACCATGTTGTTCGTTGCTGGCATGCTGGTCTCCTCTGGTATCAGTGATGGGTGTCGAGTCGCTGACCTTGAGCTGGACACGCTGGGTAAGGGAGTGATATCTCTGCTTAGAGCGAGCACGCCGTCCAGAGACGAGAAAATCTGGCAGCTTTGTCGGTGCAAAGCGGCAGTATTTGCTTTCCGAGAAGCGGCGGTCCTTTGCTTCCTGAGACTGCTTTTACGTCCGGGTACGGAAGGGGACGATTTTGACGAACGTCTTGACGACGGACGTGAAAGTTGACTTTCTGAAGATCGGTCATCTGACGCCTTTGTGGCAGTCCCGGGTCTAGAGTTGTCATTCTTTCTCGGCTCGTATTTAATCATGTAGGTGTGGGTTTTGTGGCTTCTCTTCGGGCAACTCCAAGCACTGGTAGTTCCTTTGGTGGCACTTGTGATCGCAGAATGGAAGGACTCAGTATCAGAATCTTCACCTGGACGGGCAGCACTGTTGAGTAGATCCTTTGCGTAACTGGTGATACGTATTGTCGTCAAAGTATTCATGTTCTCATTATCACCATGGTCCAGCATGGTGTGCAAAGCTATCTGGTAAATGGTAGAGACTGAACTGGAGCAATCTGATTCGTTCTGGACTGTGGAGCCAGTGGTTTGCAATTTGACACAGGAAATCGTGATGAACAGCAAAATCTCACGCTGGTGTGAGTAAAACTGGTGTCAACAAAGGGTTGATCCGGAGGTCGGCCCAAAGGTCAAAGAAGGTCCCTCGGATCTAATCATGGTAGTTTTATGTCATAAACGAGAAGATGCCTGACAACTCAGCGATGCCCAACACATGGTATGAGATCTGCTGAGGCACTGAGAATGGGAGTGAAGGATCAAACCAGAGGGCGGGAAAGCGTCGTAGATGAGGTCGCCTTTTGGCGAATCCTCGATCAATTCCAGCCAATCCCTTGGAACGCTTCTGCAATTCGAAAGCAGAGCTCCTAATGAAGCTCCATGTGGGCGGCTGCATGAAAAACACGATCCAAGGGTGCTTGATCCAACACCAGCGGAGGAGCACACGAGAATTGAACCTGGGCATCGGCAAGAAAATGCCGACATCTCTTATAAATTGGGAGATTCGATTGCCATGTGATGCTGGACTACAGTTTGATCGGGAAAGATGAGGTCTGAATTGATGCAGGCGGTGAAGCTAGAGACGCAGGTTGGAGTATGAGGAAGGAGGCGATTGGGTTTGGCCACTGCAGCCAAGGGGTCACCAGAGGGTCTCGGCTGGAGTGCGTCAAGCGGCCGCTTCATGCAGGTTGCACACCGCCAGAGATCGCCAATCATGTAGAAGAGAGTGCTCTAAAACTGACCGAATTGGAGATGGGAACCAACGCATGACACCGACAGACGCCCTTAAGTCAAGACTCAAACCTAGGAGACCCGATGTGGAATCTTGTAACAACGCACAGGTACTCCATCCTTACTTGTAGCCATAGCGCACAAAGAATCGGCTGGCTTTGTCTCCAAGAAGGAAAATTGTATTCCCGTGCCACCAACCTAGCCTTGCGAGGCTGTGCACAAGTAACCTAGCAGTGTTCCCCAACTTAGTCACAGCGATATATGTAGTAATAATTCAAGAGTGAGAGCCAAGCATCTGATCAATTAAGTATCAAAAAAGTGCAATACTATATCTGACTCGCTATGCAATACGTAGAAACATTGTGACCCTTTTAGATTTGGTCTGCCTGACATTAAGTTGACTGATGGAGGTAAATGAATCCATCTGGCCTCATGAGGCCACAGATCCACCTACTCAACCATGGCCCCTGACTATACTATTCTTTTGCTTCCGCTTTTCTATGCAAGTTTCGCGATGCATGCTATATCGTAAACAATTCATCTTCTTATGATGCAACATAAACCAAAACATTTAGACCCGAAGAATTGAGTACTGCGCTCAATGCAACGGCTTTTCATCCCAATGCAAATCTCAAATACCACATCCAGATGTTTCAAAGATGGTAACATCTCTCAGGCAGGCCCGTTGTATGTAGATGTGTAAAATGGCAAAAGTTGACCAGGCGACATGGTTGCGTATGTCTCGGACTGCGAGCAATCAACAGATTGTATCCTCTCTTCGTAACAGCCTGATGTATAGTCGATTAGGGGTATCTTTCTTTCCAATTCATGCACGCTAGAATATGCCGAACTTCTTCTTCTTTTCTCCCTCTGTGGTATTCTTGGTTAGCGAGTTCGAGGACGGAGCTTTGCACGCAGGAAGATTCTCACCCTGTGGTCCGATATTTCCTGAACTCTTACTCGCGATCAAGGCTCCCTTTTTGCCAGCAGCCGCAGTAAGTGGATCAGCACCAACCGATGCAGCTCTGATTGCAGCAATTCGGTGTTTGGCCCTTTCTTCGCCTTGATCCGCAGCGCTCACGTACATAACGTTAGCTTCCAAAGGATCACGACGACACCCTATACCCATCTCGGTAAAGTATCCGAGGGTATATTGCGCTTTTGCTAGACCTTGGGCGGCAGCTCTCTTGGCCCACTCGTAGGCTTCGCTTTCGTCCTTCTCCAGAACATTGGGAACGCCTACCATATACCAAGCACACAGCGCCATCTGAGCTTCTGCGTGGCCACCCTCAGCGGCACCTGTGTAAAAATGAATGCTCAAAGCTGCGTCCTTAGGGCAGCCCAGCTCCCCAAACTCATAGGCTTTTCCAAGCCTGAAATTCGCTTCAACGTGACCCAAATCCGCGGCTTTCGTGTACAACTGCGCGGCGTATGCTTCATCCATGAATACATCTGGACCATATCCGGTCTCGTGGAGACATCCAAGATCATAGGGACCTTGATTATACTGATAGTCGGCTGATTCCGCTGCTCGTTTGAGCCACCGGACCCCCTCCCGATATCGTTTGACTAGCCCCATATCACCCATGAGACATGCACGTCCGAGGCGAAGCATTGCGCCAGGGTGATTTTTGCTCGCTGCTTGTTGATAAAACTGAACAGCCTTAGCTGCATCAATACGGGTTCCCCAGCCAAACTCGTAACACAAAGCGGTACGGTACCCCGCTTCGGCATGACCATGCTTGGAAGCAGCGAGGAAGAGTGGAAAAGCACGTTCCCAGTCTTCCCTTCCCTTGTTGAATAAACCGGAAGCAAAGCCATCTGCAAGATAGTACTGGGCAAAGGGGTAAGAGCGGTCAGACAGTTTCTGCAAGATGTGCTTAGCCTCTTTTAGAAGGTCATCCCTCACAGAGGTATGAGACTTGTCAGACACAGCAGACACCGAGGCCTGGTCTGCCTCCAACCCATCCTCCTGGGCAGCACTGATCATGAAGACCGCAAACTCGTACTGTACGGCGGGATCATTTGTCTTCTTCACATTTTGGCGATACATCTCGAGTGTTTTCCTGGTGGAAAGGAGTGAAGCATTGGTGCCGATAACAGTGCGCAGGCCAGAATTGATGAGATTCTCGGCACCACTGGGTGCAGCTTGAGGATAGGGAACATTTAACAAATCGACATATGATAGAGGCCTGGTGTCGGGGGATCTTGAATGCCTCGAAACGGGGCGTCCGGGGGACAACTGAGGAGAATGAGTTCGACCTCTCAAGTCGGATGCATTCGAAAAGGATGAGACAGGACGTTGGGGGTTATAGCCATAGGTGGAGTTTCGGGCACTGTCGCTGGGCCCAGAAAAGTCAGTAGCCACAGTCAGTCGGGAGGCTCTCTTGCTCAGGTCGTCCTCTTCGAGGCCTTGGTGGTGGTACCGCAAGGGCTCGAAAGTCTCAGCGGGGAGATCGCTATCGAGGGCAGACGTAGAAGCGTGCCTCATTGAACGCTTTTGAAAGGGGGTCAATCCTTCAACATCACCGTCCCTGGGCGAGAGATTCTCCGAGGCAACTCTTCTATGTTCTGGAGTCAGACCAACTGATCCTTGACCTTCAACCGGACGCCTCCTGACCATGGGTTGTGGAGATGGGGAGAGTCTGTTTGGGTCCTGGCTTATGGCAGGCTGGGGAGTTAGGGATTTATTGGGGGCGACAGGATCCGATGTCCTAGACATGGCTGCTTCTGGGGGGTGGATGTAGATATCTCCCTGGCTCTGGTTATATGGCAGGACGTAGGCATTTTCTCGATCTTGTGAAGGTGGCTCCACGATTCGAGGGCTATCTGTTCGCAGCGGTGGAGAATAGATGGCGGGGGGAGGAGTCGGCGGGAGAGGTTGGCCTGCGAGTTGGGCCATGGTTGAGTTATAAGAAGTGCATTTGAGTTGGAGGCGGTGGGTGAAAACGAGGGTGAAGAGGAAGAGTGAGGGAGCAGGAGGCAGGACGTCCTTGTGGGCCCGTGGTGTTGTTCGAAGGAATGTAGTGGCGCAGACGACTAGCGTTCGTTATATTGTAGGTGGGCTCCAAGCGAGTGACTGTATAGACAAGCAAAAACCAAGGTATGGAGAACCTCGTATGTGGGACGGCTGAGGTGGAAGAACGAGGGAGGAAAAAGAGACAAGGAAAGAGGAGAAGGAGTAGTTCGTGGTAGTGGTGGTTTTGGTATAGGTTTGCAAGGTTAGCCAACTACTAGTAATCTGGAGTGTGAGGGGTGGTGCACTGGCGTGGATGAGGATTATAACTAGCAGCACTCCATATACGAGGAGGTGGTAGCGTGGTGGTGGACAGGGACGTGAAGGGATGAAGAATTTCTACACAGTTGACGCAATGTTGCCTTGCCCCACCGCTCTTTTCTTTTAAGGGGAAATCGATTTGTAACTTGGTGGTGCTTTTGTCTTTGTTGGCCTTGAGCTCGGAATAGCTGATGTCTTTCTTTGTGTTGCATATAGAATTTCTTTGGTCTGGACTTGGGATCCAGGCTGTCAGGCCATGTCATGTCATATCACTGGCAGGCTGGCTCAGGAGGTGCGGTCCAACCTGGGAAGGACAACCCTGCTGAGCCTGAGGTGTTGAAGAGTTGAGACGTATGATTACAGTTTGAACTGGCAAACCCTGATGGCCCAGATGCCCCCTTGCTTGGTGCCCTGCTTGATTCACGGATGCATGCGGGAACTATCGAAGGTGCATGAGCAAGAAAGGAAGACCACCCCGCGATGTCGCCTAGGGGGACCACCTGGGCCACGGACAGAGTACTAAATAGTTGGGATTCTAACCCTACCTGGAGACCGAGTAAATAGGGATGATGGCATTATTTAATTAGGCGAGGAGAGATGGGGCTATTGGGGGGAGACCAAAGGCACCTCCTTTACCAAGAGATCAGCACCGATGGTTATGACGCGGCAAACTGCCCAGGCGTGTGTCACTTGCCTGCCCTGCCAGTAAAGGGTGGCTGCCAGAGCAACGTGGTCGAAAAATACGAAAATACGCTGTGTGCAGTGGCACAGAACCACTGTAATGGGGCGCGTACGGTACGGATACGTCTCGCTGCAACCCCAGGCCCGTGACACTTAGAGTGCTTAGGCCCTCGGGCGTTTCTGTTCTTCGTCTGCTCAGCCACACCCGCGCCTAAGATCCCTCGTCAGCTGCGAGCACGATTCAACCATCGACGAACAGCCTGAGTTAGATGTTAGGATAAACATCATTTCATAACCAACACTGTAAACATCAACGTCGAGGTAGCCTTGCACGAAATTGAAGATGATGATGCTATCGATCTGATCTCATCATGCGGCATTGATACTTTGTAGGTGCTAGATCGGTCAAATAATGAGTTGGGAGCACCAATGCCTGCCCGTATTGTACCTCGACGGAGGAAAGATTCGCCTCCTCCTGCATGTCTTGATCCACTCTAAACTTAGCAGGCCCATCCAGTTGGCCCAGTTGAACGCCAGTCCTGAAACCTCTGGCTAGTTGGCTACATCGGGTCAACCGTAACCAACAACCAACAACCAACTAATACCCTTATTCTCTATTCCTGTCTCCAACACCCTCTCACAAACACTCACCATTGCCCTGGCATTCGTTTGTCAAACCAAGCCCTCAAGTCAATCACTTACTACCTTGCATTCTAGCACAATCACTTTGTATACGTCGGCCACTCACTCATATCTTCATCTCAGCCTTCGCCTGTACATAGTACTCGACACTCGTTGAAAACACTGCCACTCCATCCTTCACTCGCTTCTCACGCCACTTGCTTTGTCCTCACTCTCTCCTATACCCAGGCCCCGAACTGTGAATTTTCTCGACTTCAAAGGTCCTGGATGCTGGTACGTGCGAGAATTCATACAATGTCATTGTCGACCCACTAACTGACATTCCTTCACCTTGCAGCACCATGTCCGAACAACCACGTAGGCCCCGGCCTGCAACTTCACCTACTCGCGACAAAACTCATTCTCCGTATCGAGACTCGCCCTCTAGAAGACTGAGAGACATTGAAACTGGTGGTTATCAACAAGCCCGCAATCCCGCGCACCCTACCCACCGCACAAACGATCACCACCCCCCTTCCCCTGGTTCGGGCGATTGGGAGCCCATCATGTCCAATCCTGCAACCCAATCTGATCTGGGTCGAAAGAAGTCTCTCATCCGCCCTGAAAGAAATCGCATCGACCGAGATCACCCCAACTACCATTACCGCAAACATGCTCAGAACATGGAAGTCTTGCCATCAACCACCGGCAATGATCCTGTCCTGGAAGAGTTGACCGAAGCCCGAACCGTCAGTTCAGGAAGCATAGAGGATGGTGTTGAACAGCACCAGCCTCCCATGCGAAATCAGAGTACCCACCAAAACAAGGCACGCCTCCCGGGTAATATTGAACCTGTTGGGAAGAAGCGGGCTCCGCGGAAGCTCGTCCGAAAGGAAACACTGACCATGACGGAAGAGGAAAAGAAGTTGAAGAAAGAACTCGACAAGATCAAGCCTCCTAGCGCCTGGAATATTTATTGCGCCATCATCACCTTCTGGGTCCCTGATATTGTCCTGCAATGTTTTGGCATGCCCGCCAAAGCCCAGCGACGAGCTTGGAGAGAAAAGGTCGGTTTGATCAGCATCATCATCGCCATTGCTGCCTTCGTCGGTTTCTTGACCTTTGGCTTTACTCAGGCCGTCTGCTCCGCTCCAGGTCTCAGACTTCGGGTCAATAAGGTCGATTCGGGTTATATGATCTTTCACGGAGGGGCATACAACCTGGATGGCTCCATGCATCCCGCCGCACTCGGCGTTCCACTTGACACCAATGTCCTCTATGATCTTCCTCACAAGTATGGTGGCCAAGATGGCAGCTTCATGTTCCAAAGAGTCAATGGCCAATGTAAAGACCTCATTACCCTCGCTCCGGGCTCCGACGTCCCAACAAATGCCGATGGTGACCTCGCCTGGTACTTTCCCTGCGTCGCTTTCAATCAGGACGGCTCTTCCCCGGTCAACACCACAGTTCCTTACTATTTGGGCTACTCGTGCCACACCACAGAGAAGGCACGAAACACTTTCTATCATCTGAGAAGAGCAGGTGATGTCTTCTTTACCTGGGATGACATCAAAAATCAATCACGAAACTTGGTTGTTTATTCGGGCAACGTCATTGATTTGGACCTTCTTGCCTGGTTCAATTCAAGCCAAGTCGTTTGGCCTAAACAATTCGATGACCTAAGAGAAAATAAGGAGATTCGGGGCATGGACATCACCCACGTCTTGCAGTCTGGGGCTGACAAGAAAGTTGGTAAATGTCTCTCCCAAATTGCCAAAGTCGGCAATATTGACACCGAGTCGGTTGGTTGTATTGCTTCAAAAGTCGTTCTCTACGTCTCCCTGGTCTTCATTTTGGCCATTGTCTTGGCCAAATTCTTCTTGGCTCTTGCGTTCCAGTGGTTTCTTTCCCGCAAGTTTGCCGCTGCAAAGTCGTCCCAGAAGGTTGATTCTAAACAACGAGCCAAGCAAATTGAAGACTGGAGTAACGACATCTACAAGCCTGCCCCAAAAATCACGGACCCAGCAACCACAGTCTCTGGGTCCGACGGCCGAAGCAGTAAACGTGGCAGCATGTTGTTTCCCCAAACCTCTCGTTTCACTAGCCCTTATGCCGTCGATCGTTCAAATAAGACGAACCGTCCTCCACCTACAACAATGACAAGTCAGTCCTCAAATGCCAAACTCATCCAGCCCGGAAGTGGAGTATACAAACATGGCAATAACCCCAGTCAAGCTACGCTAGATATGCACAGAATGAGTGGTGGTGGCAGTCGTTCCAGTCTCTTTCTCTCGGGGTATGACACGCGCTACTCTCTTGCAAATGATGAGTCCAGTCCAAATGGCCCACTTGGGTTTATTCACGAGAATGTTGTTCCACAACCACCTCCCGAATGGCAACCATTTGGCTATCCCCTGGCTCACACCATCTGTCTCGTTACTGCATATTCTGAGGGCGAAGAAGGTATTCGAACCACCCTGGATTCCATCGCAACTACCGATTATCCCAACAGTCACAAAGCTATTCTTGTTATCTGTGATGGTATCATCAAGGGCAAAGGCGAAGCCCTCTCTACCCCGGATATCGTCCTTGGTATGATGGGCGACTTTGTGGTTCTTCCCGAAGATGTGCAAGCTTTCTCCTATGTTGCCGTATCCAGTGGTTCCAAAAGACACAATATGGCCAAGGTCTATGCTGGATTTTACGATTATGGCCAGAAATCTCGTGTGGACCCGAGCAAGCAACAGCGAGTTCCGATGATGGTCGTGGTTAAATGCGGCACACCTGACGAATCCAGCAGGAGCAAACCTGGTAACCGAGGCAAACGTGACAGTCAGATCATCCTTATGTCGTTCCTACAAAAAGTTATGTTTGATGAACGCATGACCGAACTCGAATTCGAAATGTTCAACGGACTGTGGAAAGTGACTGGAATGTCGCCTGATTTCTACGAGACGGTTCTAATGGTTGATGCCGATACTAAAGTTTTCCCAGACAGCATTACCCACATGGTCTCAGCAATGGTCAAGGATCCAGAAATCATGGGTCTTTGTGGTGAGACCAAGATTGCGAACAAGAACCAATCTTGGGTCTGTCGAATCCAGGTTTTCGAATACTTCATCTCACATCATCTTTCAAAGTCCTTCGAATCCGTCTTTGGTGGAGTGACTTGTCTTCCTGGTTGTTTCTGCATGTACCGCATCAAATCTCCCAAAGGTGGTCAAAATTACTGGGTCCCGATCCTTGCCAATCCAGATATTGTCGAGCATTACTCAGAAAACGTGGTTGATACTCTTCACAAAAAGAACTTGTTGCTTCTTGGTGAAGATAGATATCTTTCTACCCTCATGTTGAAGACTTTCCCCAAACGAAAACAGGTGTTCGTCCCCCAGGCAGTCTGCAAGACCACCGTCCCGGATAAGTTCAGTGTTTTGCTCTCTCAGCGTCGTCGATGGATCAACTCTACCATTCATAATCTCATGGAACTGGTTTTGGTTCGAGATCTTTGTGGTACTTTCTGCTTCAGCATGCAGTTTGTTGTCTTCATTGAGCTCATTGGTACCTTGGTTCTTCCAGCAGCTATCTCGTTCACTGTCTACCTCATTGTTATTTCGATTGTCAGACGGCCAGTACCTGTGATTCCACTGATTTTACTCGCGCTCATTCTCGGCCTGCCGGCCATCTTGATTGTTCTTACGGCACATCGATGGTCATATATTCTCTGGATGTTGATCTACCTGGGCTCTCTACCCATCTGGAATTTTGTCCTCCCTGTATACGCCTTCTGGAAATTTGATGATTTCAGCTGGGGCGACACCCGGAAAACAGCAGGCGAGAAAACAAAGAAAGCAGGCATCGAATATGAAGGAGAGTTCGACAGCAGTAAGATTACCATGAAGAGATGGGGAGATTTCGAGAGGGAGCGCCGCGCTCAAGCCAACGGTATTCCTTGGTCGGCTCATTCAATGGGACGACCACAGAGTGGATATACCTCAACGCAAACCTTTGAGCCATATTCTGATTATTGAGCATCGCGAGGGAATGTTTGAGTTCCACAATTGACGATTGATATCACGATAAAAAATATAAAGCGATCAAGCCATCAGCAAGCATTTTTCATTTGGTATTTTTCATTATGCATCCCAGGTGGGTGTATAGCGAGATGCCCACCATTGGCATCCACTATCAAGGTAGATCAATCAGGCATGGATATTCCCAACTAGGATGGGTCGGCTGTACTGGATTTATGGGGATTTCACTATACGGGTCGTTGGACTCTCTGGATGGCCTGTGGACATGCGAATTATAGAGGCGCTGTCATGTATTAGGATGCATGTGTGGTTTGGCATCTGCTCTGTACCTGGGTTCGGAATATGAACGGTTGATTTCATCATCATACATTTCCTTATATCCTGCGGAACAGGGTGGATTCTACCCGCCAGGAGGAGGTACTGAATGGAATACCTTAGGTAGTTGAGCGGGATGTGATGTCCGTGACTAATAATGAATGAATTAATTAGCGTACTATAATCCTATGGACAAAGTCACTGTGCCAGTTGCTCCCATTTCATCATCATGGATCGGGAAGAATATCCTCGGGTTAGCCCCCTTTCCACCTCCATGTCCTCTGTCCCCATGCACAAGATAGAATCACATGCCATGTGATATAAAACAACTAGTTACCGCTCTCGCCCTATCGCCATCTATTTATGCCAACACACCAACTCGATTCGCTTCCACGTCCAGCCCCCAAGTCAAAACCAGGCCGCAGTCCGGCCGCATTACAAGCCTATCTTTTCCCCTCTCTTGGCGGCCCCCTTGACGAAACCACTAAAAAAAGAGATCCCAGGTAATAATATAAAACCCCTCCTCCTCCCCCTTGCAATATTTCGACATAAGTCTTTTTCACCAGTACCTTTTCTCAAAAGGTGCCAAAACCAAAAAAACAATCAACAGCCAGGATTCCCAAATGGTCACCCACTTTAGTACTAACTGACCGGCATGTGGCTTAAGTACGGCTGAGCGAACGGGAAGCCCTGTTCTCCACATCCTATGGTCGATT
>Ga0105239_10002882_pt1 | contig 21512 bp, 14 predicted proteins | sample KBSC44metaG_FD_92761 | JGI IMG/M metagenome (GOLD analysis project Ga0105239, IMG submission 92761) | Corn rhizosphere microbial communities from Kellogg Biological Station, Michigan, USA - KBS C4-4 metaG | ecosystem: Host-associated > Plants > Roots > Rhizosphere > Soil | place: Michigan, USA... | reverse complement strand
TATGCGGCGCTGGGGCGTTCGGGCACGGCGCTGGAAGTCTATCGGCAGTTCGAAGCGCTCCTGCAGGAGACGATGGGCGCAACTCCCGCTCCGGAGACCAGACGACTCGCGGAGCGCCTGCGCCAGGATCCCCGCGCGTTCGAAGCCGCCACAACTCCCGATTCAGGACGTGTGCACGCGGTCTCTCCTCCCAAAGCAAAGATTTCTCAGTCGGCTCCCGTTGCACCGCGGCCTGACGCCCACCTACTCGTTCCAGGTCCTCTGCTGCCCTTGCAACTGACGCGGTTTTTCGGCCGCGAGCAGGAGATCACGCGCCTGGAGAGCCTGCTGACTCCGAATGCGGACACAGGAGGGGCGCGCCTGATCACGCTCACCGGGCCGGGCGGAGCGGGCAAGACCCGCCTGGCTGTCGAGGCTGGACGGCGGGCTGCGCCTGCCTTCGGTGGCCGTGTCTGGTTTGTGGATCTTGCCGGTCTGCCGGGACCGGAACATATTGTCCGGGCGATCCTGAGTGCGATGAAACTGGCTTCCGGCGATTCGCAGGAGGACCCGCTTCAGGCGATCGAGAACGAACTGGCGACGGGTCCCGGCCTGATCCTCCTCGACAACTTCGAGCACATGCTGCAGCAGCCCGCCTCCCTCGATTCCACGGCCCCCATCGGCCCGGAAGCGGTGCGTCGTCTGCTGGAGCGCGCACCCTCGCTGATCTGCCTGATCACCTCCCGGCAGCCGCTGCGGCTCGGCGGAGAACAGGAGTTTCCGGTGCCGCCGTTGACGCTGCCCGACGATCTCTCGGAGGAGCCTGCCCGTCTCTCCGGCTTCGCCAGTATCGCGCTCTATACCGACCGCGCCATTCTGGCAAAGCCCGACTTTGCGCTGACGCAGAGCAATGCGGCAGCCGTGGCGGCCCTCTGCCGCCGCCTGGAGGGCATTCCCCTGGCGATCGAAATGGCGGCGGCATGGGCCAAGACGCTGACCCCGGCGAAGATGCTCGAACGGCTGGAACATCAGCTCGACATCCTCGTCTCACGCCGCCGCGATCTGCCTCTCCGACACCAGAGCCTGCGCGCCACCATCGAGTGGAGCTATAGCCTGCTCTCCCCGCAGCAGCAGGACTTTCTGGCGCAGCTTTCCGTTTTCCGCGGCGGGTGGACCCTGGAGGCTGTCGAGGACCTGGTCGGGTTAGACGCCCTGGAACTCCTGATGGAGCTACAGGAGCGTTCGCTGGTCGTTACCGAACAGAAGGAAGAAGATACGCGCTACTCGCTGCTGCAGACCATTCTGGAGTTCAGCAGTGAGCGCCTGGAGGCGAGCGGACAGGCGTTCGAAGTGCGTAAGCGCCACTGCGAACACTATCTGCGCCTTGCTGAGGCGTCTGAGAAGCTGGTCGCGAGCACAGGTCAGGTGGGCCTGCTCCCGCGACTGGATGCAGAGCGCGACAACCTCCGCGCTGCGATAGCCTTCTGTTTGGCTCCGAACGGTCCGATCGCGTTGGGGCTGCGATTTCCCGTGGCGATGCACCACTACTGGGAATCGCGCGGCGCTCTGGCGGAGGGACTGGGGATCTGCCTCGCGCTTGTCGCGCACCCCGGCGTGGAGACGCGCTCGGAAGGCCGCGCCAACACCCTCCAGACGGCTTTCTGGATGGCGTTCTATCAGGGCGACCACACGCATGGCCGGACGTGGATGGAGGAGAGTTTGGAGATCCTGCGTGAGGTCGGTTCGCCCCATAGTCTGGCCAACGGGCTGAACGCGATGGCGGCGGCCTGTATCGGTGCGAAAGACTATGCACGCGCACAGGAGGCGTGCGAGGAGAGCATGACCCTCTGGCAGCAGTTGGGAGACCGCTCCAAAACGTGCAGGGCCATGCACAACCTGGCCAGTATCCTGCGCGCACGCGGCGATATCGAGGGCGCGCGCCGAATGTTCGAGCAGTGCCTGGAACTGAACCGGCAGGCGCGCGACATCACCGGCTCCGCAGGCACGCTCCAGGTGCTGAGCTGGCTCTATTTCGATCAGGGCGATCTGGTCGCCGCGCGCCGTGTGGGCGAAGAGGCGCTGCGCCTGAACCGGGAGACCCGCAACAAAACCTGGGAAACCTTCACCCTTTGCAGTCTGGCCTGGGTAGCGCTCGTGGAGGGCAACACGGAGGAGGCTGCCGCCCACTGCTCCGCCAGCCTTGTGCTGTTGAAGGATGTCGGCAGCAGGAAGGACACCGCCTCCGCTTTAGAGTGCCTCGCGGAGATCGCGCACGCCGAAACCGCCTGGGAACGCGCCGCGCAACTCTGGGGATCCGCCGCCGCCCTTCGAACGGCTACCGGTCGACCCGGCGCCCACACCAACACCCACACATACGCGACAAAGGTCGAAGAGACCCGCGCCGCCCTGGGCGAAACCTCCTTCCAGGCCGCCTGGGATCGCGGCGGCGGCAGGACGATGGAAGAGATGCTGGATTATGCCCTCCACACGCGATAGTGCCGACTGATACGCTCACGATTATCGGCGAATCCTCGAGTTTGCTCTGGAGCCGATGCCTTTGCCGCTTCCGGTTTGCCACGCTGCTGCCGAACTTTGACGAATCAGGGCGTCATGACATCGTGTCCATTGTGCCAGGAGGGGGGAATGTCGGTGTTGTCAGAGTACCAGATCTTCACGGTTCGGTCGGCGCTTCCGGTGATGATGCGTTTGCCGTCGGGAGAGAAGAGGGCCGCGGTGACGCTGCTCTCATGGCCCTTGAGGGTGAGCACCTCTTGCCCCGTCTCCGCTTCCCATAGTTTCGCCGTGCGGTCCCAACTTCCGGTCAGAATGCGCGTGCCGTCCGGAGCGAAGGCGACCGAGGCGACAGCATTCCGATGGCCCGTGAGGGTCAACGCCTCGGTTCCGCTCACGGCATCCCAGACCTTCGCCGTCTTATCCCCGCTGCCGGTCACGACGTGCGCCGAGTCCTGAGAAAAGGCGACGGCAAGCACCCCGCCCGTGTGGCCGACGAGCGTGCGGAACTCCTTGCCGGTCTCCAGGTTCCAGATCTTCGCGGTCTTATCCAGGCTGCCGGTCAGAAGAAAGCGGCCTTTGTGCGAGAAGGCGACGGCGACGACCTTGTCGGTATGTCCTGTGAGCGTCAGGAGCTCTTTGCCGGTCTGCGCATCCCAGATCTTCGCGGTTCTATCCCCGCTTCCGGTGGCGATGCGTTTTCCATCCGGGGAGATGGCGACCGACCAGACCTTGCCGGTGTGCCCGAGAAGCGCCAGCACCCGGCTGCCGCTCACCGCGTCCCAGACGACTGCCGAGTTGTCTTTGCTGCCGGTCACGATCCGCGTGCCGTCGGGCGAGAGGCAGACCGGAGCCGGCGCGGTCGTCTGCGCATTGACGGTGATCAGATTCTCTCCGATCGGCAGATACCAGAGCCGCGCGGTATGATCGCTGCCCCCGCTGACGAGACGCTGACCGTCCGCAGAGACCGCCACTGACAGGACCGGGTTCGTGTGCCCTTTGAGCGTCAGGACGGCGTCGCGTGCCTGAGCATCCCACACCTTCGCCGTGCCGTCTTTGCTGCCCGTAAGCAGCTTCGCCCCGTCCGCCGAGAAGACCGCGGAGGTGAGATAGCCCGCATGGCCGTTGAGATTGAAGAGCCCCTGCCCGTTCGTCGCGTCCCACACTTTGGCCGAGTTGGTCGCGCCGGTCGTCACGATCCGCGTCCCGTCCGGAGAGAAGGCAGCGGCGTAGACCGAAACTGTGTGGCCTCCCAGCGTCCGTTGCTCTCGGCCTGTCCGCGCATCCCAGAGTTTCGCCGTGTGATCGTGGCTGCCGGTCAGGATGCGGCTGCCATCCGGGGAGAAGGCGACCGAGTCGAGAGTGCCCTGATGGCCTTTGAGAGTCAACAGGGTTCTGCCGGTCCCGGCATCCCACACTCTGGCGGTTCGGTCCGAGCTGCCGGTGACGAGGCGCGTCCCGTCCGGGGAGAAGGCGAGCGCGTTGACGTACCACACATGTCCGTTGAGCGTCAGCAGAGGGGTTCCTGATCCGACATCCCAGATCTTCGCCAGGTTGTCCTGACCGGCGGTCCCGAGGCGCTGGCTGTCCGCCGAGAAGGCGACCGCATTGACCGGGCCGGAGTGGGCTTTGAGCGTCGTGATCGCCGCGCCGGTCTCTGCGTCCCAGATCTTCGCGCTGCCATCGAGGCTGCCGGTGGCGATCCGCTTACCGTCCGGGGAGATGGCGACCGCGTGCACCGCCGCGGTATGCCCGCTGAGCGTGAAGAGCTCTTTGCCCGTGGCGGCGTCCCATACCTTCGCTGTCTGATCCCAACTGCCTGTGACGATGCGCTTGCCGTTCGGAGAGAACGCGACCGACCAGACTCCCTCGGTATGTCCCTGGAGCGTGAGCAGATCCAGATGGCAGAGTCGATTCCAGTACCCCCACTCGAAGGAGTCCCGACCGTTCTCGCGCTCCGCGTCCAATGCCGCGCGAATCGGCGCGAGCCGGTTGTCCTGCCAGTTGCGCTCGATGAGTCCCATGTCCTCAACGTACCGTGCCGTGATGGGGCTCGCCTTCTTCGGGCCGAACCGTTCGTGCGAGCCAGGCGTCGGTCGCCTGTCGGCGTAGGCGGGATGCCGGTTCCTGTTACGGATGGCTACTCCCGCCAGGCTGACCGCCACCAGCAGGAGGCCGATCAACAGAACGTGGCGGCTGAGGAAGGACTGTCGGCGGCGCGCTGACGCCTGGGGGAGAGGAGGGGCGACCAGTTCCGCAGGGAGATCCGCGTAGAGTTCCACTCTTTTGCCGAAGTGAAACGGAGAAGCGGGTGATTCGGGGATCAGATCGCCTGGGCGTAGATCGCCCAGCAGGCAGAACGTGAGGCTCTGGAGCGCCTGCTCATCTGCGCGCGCAAGATAACATTTGCCGATGGCGGTAAAGAAAGCTTCGGTGGAGAAGGAGAGCGCGCGCACAGCGTCGATCGAATCGAGGAAAACAACGAGGGGGGCAGGGACGGGGTCGCGAATGGGCTGAAGCAGGGCTCCGAAGAAGCGCTGCCGCGCGGTGAACTCCGGGTGCTCCTGCCAGTAAGCGAGAAACTCCGCCTGCATCCCCAGATCTGTGCCCGCCGCGGTGAGCAGCGCAAGGTACCACTGCTCCGCCGTGCCGGCAGCAGAACCGATCTGAGCCAAATCCAGAAAGACGGTTCGCACGCCCTGCTCCTGCAGGCGCATACAGATGCGCAGCGCGAGAGCAGACTTCTCCCTCCGAGGGCCGGCGAGGACGCAGCAATACTCCCCCGACAGCAGACTCTCGTAGAGATCGGTATCGGCCTGACGGACGCTATAAGCCGGCGCGTCGCCGTCATGCGCATCAACAGCATCCGGGTCCGGAGACGAGAGAGGAGCATCATCCATCGCTATTCAAATCCGCCTTTCCCAACATACGCGCGAAATACCGATGCCAACGCCCTGTACAACAGACTTCTCTTCAACTGCGATCCGACACGACAACCGTCAAGGGGTTCTGCCCCTTCGGGGCGCCCCCTCGCTCCGGGACCTATCCTTCCCCTCTCGCGCTGGGCTTTCGCCCGGCGGCTCTGCGGCAGGCGTACAGGCATATGCTCGCACGCCTATATTTATAGTATACCCTCGACTGCCTGCCTATGCGCCTCTACTACAAAGAACGGTCGCGCAACTGCAGATCCGTTGCGCGACCGTTCTTTGTAATAGGCACGATCAAGGCGGGTCAGGTAATGGTGACTCTGGCAGTCGCGGCATTCAGGAGCGACTGAGCGCTTTGCAGGGCATCCGTCAGTTGCTGTGCCAGGAGGGTCGGATCGGTACCCTGAAACGTGTACTGAGAATAAGGATAGCCGATCAGTCCATTGCCCAGATTGAAGAACCCGCCTGTGGTGTCCACGGTAGGCCCATAAATGTATTTCAGTCCCTGGTTGATGGGCAGTTGAGTCACCGGCGTGGAGAGCGGGGTATCGGTAATGACCAGCACACCGCCTTTGTCTACGACCGACCCGGCAAGTGAAAGTACCGCGTCGTACCCATCCGGGCGCGTGATTTCGAGCGTGTACTGAAACGCGCCCGCCTGCTGGGGAAAGGTGTAGAAGCCGTAGACCGTGTAGCCCATGAGACCGTTGCCGCTGACGCTGGTAAAGCCGAAACTGTTCAGATGGGTCCCCGTGCTGCTTGTGGTGGGGCTCTGCGTGGTCAGCGTGACCGTGGCCGTCGTGTCGCCGATTTTGGTTTTGACGCCGCCGGCTCCCACCTGATACACTGTCACACTCACCGTGAGGGGGCTGACATCCGACGGCGTGGTCTGCAAATTGACGGTGGCGCTGCTGGTCTCGAAACTCCGGCCTGTTTTGCCGTTGCCGTCGGAGAGAACGCCGATGAGAGCGGTGGTAGACCAGTCGTAGACGATGGCGCCTTTGACGCCCGGCGGCAGCGTCACGGAGAAGGACTGGCTTGCTCCGCCCTTGAGGGTGGGTGTTTTGGGGGTTATTCCTATGGTGGGCTGCAGCAGCGTCACGGTCCACAGGTCGCCGCCGTGCGCCTGATTCAGATCGTGCAGCAGGGAGACGATGTCGCCCGCGCCCAGGGCGAGCTGCGCCACGTTCAGCACATTCAGCAGCATCTTCACTGTCAGCCCGAGCATCTGCTGAGACAGCCCCTGCGACGCCTGCAGCGCGGCCTGATCCGCGGCGATTTTGAGGAGTCCTGAGAGGCGGAAGCGCAGGCCGGCTCCCACGCTGTCGCTGCCCGCCGCCAGTTTCAGGAGGTCGAGGGTCGCCGTGCCGATGCCGCCGGTGCTGGACGCGCTCTGCAATAGAACGCGCACGGGCGCATCGGTCGAGGCGTTGATGGCGGCATACGCGGCCTGCACCTGCGAGTCGAGGGGAGTCGCCCCGCCGAAGCCGAGCATCTCCAGCGCCAGACCGAAAAACAGATCTTTGAGCAGCGCCTGCGTATTCAGGTCCGCACGGCTTGCCCGCCAGGCCGCGACCTCTTTGGCAAAAATGGGGTCCGAAAAGAAGGCCGGCTCGGGATCGCTATTATTGACGGCGCCCAGGACCACGACATCGTAAAAGGTCTTGCTCGCGCCGCTCGAAAGCGTCAGGGGAAGCGTATTTGTGGAGACCGGTGCGAAGGGCGCCGAGCCGGTGAAAAGGCCGGTGAGGGCGGTACTCAGTCCCAGCCGACTGGTGGAGGAGAGGTCTATGGGCGCCCCGACCAACTGCGCGGCAGGATAGTCGGTGCGGACGCCGCTCATGTCCGCATCGCCGGTGCGATACAGGAGAACCTGGCAGCGGCGGCGCCAGTGATTGGTGGCGAGAACGCCGACGATGTTGGTATTGGAAGTGTCCTGCACGACCTCCACCCCGCTCTGTTGGCCCGTCTGGTCGATGAGGATTTCCAGGGGAATGGCAGATGCGCGCGAAGCTCCCGTCATGGCTGCGCGCGAGACAGGCGCGGCATGAGAAGAAGGCAGAGAGACCGTGATCGCCTGCGCCCCACGTGTCGCCGAGTGGACCTCCTGTACTTCGCGGGATGCGGGCGCTTCGGCCACAATCGCGCTGTAGGCGGTCCGGAGCGCCGTGCCGATCCGCGCATCCCCGTTTTCGAGCGCAAAGGGATCGGCGGCAATGCGCGCAGCGATCACCGCGGCCAGCGGGGCTGTCGCGGGGTCCTTACGGATCAGGCTCAGCGCATCGCGCTTATGGTCTATCGGAATCTCATAGCCCCCCAGCGCAAAGTAGAGCAGCGCGACCGCCTGCGACGTGGCGTCGAGAACGTTGCTTGAGGAAGCGGGATCCACGAATCCGCACATCACACCGCGCCCTGAAGCATGGCGGAGGATGACAAGTACGGGTGCGGTCGGCTCCGTTTTCGCGGTGAAGGAGCCGTCCGCGGCGAGAGGCTGGGAAGCAACCGAGTTGTCTACGCTGAGTTGTGCGGGGGAGAGTGCGCTGCCGGCGGGCAGCGTCACCTTGCCGCGCGTTATCTGCAGGCTGCCTCCCCCACTGCCCGCGCTTCCCCCGCCACAGCCTTCCAGCCCAAGCGCGGAAACGGACACACCGGACACAAACAACAAAAACTGTCTTCGATCCATTAAAGTCCCCCTTCCTGCGGGGAAGGCAGAAGCGCGATAGACGCGCATGCGAATAACAGAGGGCGCATGGTGAATCTCTCTCCTTAAGCCAGGGCAGAATTTCTGGGCCTGTAGCAACGGCTATGAGAGTATTTTACATGCCTCCTCTTAATCTATCCTTAGCGATGGGGGCGTTCCGATTTTTTCTTTCGGCTACCCGGGGATTTGGCTGCCCGGAGGCTGTGGATTGCGCGGTCAACTGCCGCGCAATGGCGACGGCTTCCTCGACCGTGAGCGCTTCCCCCTGCCGATAGGCCAGGTCGAACGCCTCCGGCGGCAGGGCGGCGCGCATCGCCGTCAGGACGACTTGCCATCGTACCGGGCAGAGAACGCGGATAAAGCCTATCCGGCGGCGCAGCGCCTCCGCCGCGCCCACCAGTTGAACCCCCAGGACGATCCGGCCCTGCCTGTACGCCAAATGCGCAACCGCCTGGAGTATGTCGGCGACACCGGCCGGGATGCTCATCTCTCGATAGATGTGCAGCGCCTCGTCCAGCCGACCCGCGGCCTCGACGAGGAGATTCTGTTCTAACGCCAGGCGCCCCAGCGCGCCCAGACAGTTCGCGATTCCGCCCCGACTCTCGATCTGCTGTTCCAGGGCGAATGCGGCGCGGTAGCGCTCTCCGGCCTCGGCCCAGTCGGCCTTTTCGAGCGCGATGTTACCGAGTTCGAAAAGGCATGCCGCCGTATCCCGCCGATCGGCCAGCGCCTCGTAGATCGGCATCGCCTGCGAGTAGTAACGCAGGGCGGCGGGATAGTCGCCTTGAACCTGCGCGACGTTGCCGAGGCTACTCAGCGAGAGCCCGACGCCACGCCGGTGCCCGATCTCCTGGAAGATCTGCCTCGCCTCCCGGTAGAGCGCCTCGGCTTCGGCGGTTCGGCCTTGAAAAAAGGCCGCCAGCCCGAGGCTGTGCAGGCAGTTCGCCATGCCGTGCCGGTGCCCCGTACTGCGAAACAGCTCCATCGCCTCCTCCAGATACGCGTGCGCCTCAGCGAAGCGGTTCTGATTACGCTTCAAGTTGCCGAGGCGCAACAGCGCCGAGGCCGCCCCGGACCTATCCTGCAACTGTCGATAGGTTCCCAGCGCCTCATGGAAATGTTCCGCAGCCGCCTCCTGGTCCCCGCCAAAAAAAGCCACATTGCCCAGCGCACTGAGGCAGGCCGCGCTCTCCGCCTGGCTGCCGGTGTGCCGATAGACGAGGAGCGCCTGCTCGAAGTGATCGCGTGCGCCCGCGTAGTCGTCCTGCGCAAAGGCGACGCTGCCGAGGTTGGCCAGGCAGCCCGCGATACCGAAGGAGTAGCCGACTTCCCGCGCTCGCGCCAGGCCCTGCTCGGAGGAGAGGCGCGCCTGCTCGCCGTGGCCCTGCAGATTCGCGAACAGTCCCGCTGCCCGCAACGCATCGACCTGAAGAGTCGGGTGCTGCGCGGTCTCCGGCAAGGCCAGGGCGCGCTGCAAGGTGGACTGTCCTTCTGCCCAGCGCCCCTGCTTCTCCCAGTAGTCCGACAGGCGAACCGCCAGACCGAGGGCCAGAAGCGTCTCTCTCTCTCCCACCCCGGCCTGCAGGCCGAACTCCAGCGCCCCCCGCAGATTATCCTCTTCGCGGGCAAGCCACGTCAGAGCGGCGGAGCCGCCGGCCTCGTGCGCATCGGTCGATGGAGCGGTGGCAGCCTGCAGTCGGTCTGCATAGTAGGCGAGGTGGCGTTGACGGACGTCGCGCTCCTGATCGGATCGGGCGAGATGCTCCAGCCCGAACTCCCGCAGCGTCTCCAGAATGCCGAAGCGGGTCGTCTCCTCTCCGGTATCGGTAAGCGTTAGGAAGGAGGTGGCGCGCAACTGCTCCAGCATTCCCAGCACGGCGGCATGGTCCGCGCCGGAAGCGAAGGCGATACGGCCGGCCGCCTCTGACGTGAAGCCGCCCGTGCAGACGCAGAGCGCGTTGAAGCAGCATTGCGCCTCTAAAGGTAACAGTCGGTAGCTCCACTCGATCGTACTGCGCAGGGAGCGATGCCGCACGGTCTTGCCGCCCTGTACATCGACCAGGAGAGGGAGGATCTGCCTGGTCTGAGTGCGCATCTCTGCCGGCGTCATGACACGCGAGCGTGCCGCCGCGAGTTCGATCGCCAGAGGCAGGCCGTCCAGCGCCCGGCATACCTGCACCACATCTTCCGCGTTCTGATCCGAGAGTGTAAAATCCGAGCGCACCAGGCGGGCGCGATCCACAAACAAGGCGATGCCCGGGCAGACGCTCAAAACCTTTACGGAACGGGAGGCGGTGGGCAGAGGCAGGGGCGCGAGCGCGATCTCCTGTTCTCCCTGCACGCCCGCCGGTATGCGAGAGGTGAGGAGACAGTGTGTCCCCGCCGCCTCTTGCAGCAGGCGCTCGATCACCGGCCCGGCCTCCGGGAGCAGATGCTCTAAATTGTCCAGGATCAGCAGCGAGGGCGCGGCGTTGAGCACAATCAGCGTCTGCGCGAAACTGTCGTGTTCGGGAGAGGGAGGCAGATGCAGGCTCTTGGTCAGCGCGGCGCCCAGGCTCTGGATATCGTTGATCTCCGCGAGCGGTACGAAATGCACATGGCCATCATACCTCTCCATCAGGCGATCCGCTGTCTCCAGTGCCAGGCGTGTCTTGCCGGTGCCGCCCGGCCCTAACAACGTGACGAGCCGCGCGGAGCTAACACGGTCCAGGAGATCGCAGAGCTTCACGATCTCCGCTTCGCGCCCGAAGAAGCGTGTCAGGCGGGCGGGCAGCCTCTCCGGACCGTCGGCGCAGATCCGGGGACGTTCGTTGGCGCGTATCGTCATCGGACGCAGGGGCCGGGCGGCCGGCTCCCAACCGTGTCCCAGGTCGGCTTCGATCTGCTGCGCCAACGCGGAGGTTTTCGGGGAAGGGCGCGCCTGTAGTTTCTCGGCCAGCACGCGCTCTAACTGACCGAACTGCCGCAGGGCGGCCGAAGGCTGCCCCATCTGCCTATAGATGGCGATGAGATCGTAGTGGGCCTCTTCATTGAGGGCATCCGCTGCCACCGCCTGCCGGGCATATTCGATCGCACCGGCCGGATCGCCCTTCTCCAGAAAGGCATATACCAGATCGCGGAGCGCCTGGAGGCGCATGGCGTCCAACCGGGCGCGCTCGGAGAGGATCCAGGTGTCGTAGAAACCTGCCAGCAGTTCTCCCCGCGTGAGCAGAACGGCTTTTTCGAGGGAAGCGATACGTTCCGGGACCGAAGCAGCCCCACGCGCCGCATCCAGAACTGCCTGAAAATCGTGGTAGTCCGACGTAAAGTGGGGCGCGATGACGGCTATCGTACTGCGTTCAATAGCAAGCAGTGGGACGCAGGGGAGATCGATCGGACCTAAATGCTGCTTGAGACTGTTGAGCAGTACCGAGAGCCGATTGCGTGTGATCCCGGGAGGCTCTTCCGGCCAGAGCAGTTCCAGCAACTCTTCGCGGGGAACAGGGTGCGGTGCGCGCATCACAAGGCAGGCCAGCAAGGCGCCCATGCGACGCATAGCGAGGTGGTCGCGCCGCAGGTCGCCGCACTGCACCTGGAGACGCCCGAATAGCAGAACACGCCACTGTGTGTTATTCAAGGACACTTCATCTCCTGGCGCAGGAGCGCCCGCAGCCGGTTATGGATCACAAAGCCGATCGTTGCTTCGACAGAAAGCACCGTGAATCATTCTACCAGTTCGCCAGGCGATGTCACTACATGACGCGAGATAAGCATCCGGGTTGCGTTGGGTGAAATATTCAAAGTATTACCGCCTCAGGGCTTGAAACCCGTTGCGCCCCGGGCTGCAAGGCGGGGCCGTCCAGGGCTGATTCCGCCACGAACGGCCCGCTCACAGCGTCTTTAGAGCGCCACCGTAACGCGCAAGAAGGTGGCCGGTATCGAGGAGGAGCTGATCTTCAGGATCTGCGCGACCAGGGTCGGATCGTTGGGAATCCAGTTCCCCATCACGATTCGGCCGCCGGGCCGGCCCCACACGCACCATCTCCCGGGCCACATCGAACGGCTTTGGGGAGAGTTCCGGATCGAGGGAACCCTTCAGATCCTGTGTCGCGAACGCAGAGGCTACCTGCAACCCCGTGTTGCCGTGGACGCGGGCATCGAAGCCCTCCGGGAAGCCGGGTCCATTGTCGCACACCTCCAGCACTACGACCCCACCCGCGGCTTTGCACGTGATCTCTATATCTTCTCCCCCATATTTGACAGCGTTGAGGGCGAGCTCATTGACGATGAGCGCAAGAGACGTGCTCTGGGGAATCGAGAGGCGCACATGCTCCCCGGTGAAGCGGATCACCCGATCCGTCACCGTCGCCCGTATCAGCGGGATCAGCTTTTCAAGGGTCTCTTTAGCGGACGTATAGTCGGCCGCGCCTTCAGAATCGATTTTGGAAGTGAGCAGGTCGTGGATGCGGGCGAGAGACTGGATATGGAGTTTAAGGCTGCGGAGGCTGCTGACCGGCACCAACTCCTCCTCGCCCTCGCGGATTTCAATAAGAGAGCTGGCGATCTGCAGGTGATTCTTGACGCGATGATGGATCTCGCGCTGGCTCTCTCGCAGCCGCGCATTGACCGCTTCCAGATTGCGACGGATACTCCTCTGGTGGGTGTCGTCGTGGAAAACCACAACGACACCCACGCTATGACCGCCGACATCCTGAATGGGGCGAGCGGTCTCCTGAATCTGGCTCTGCTTCCCGCTCTTGGCGATGAGAACGATGTCCAGCGCGGCTGGAACTGCCTCCTCGCCCCGGGGCTATATCGACCAGCAGCCTCTGGAGGGCATTTCCCGTCTCCTCATCCACGACCTGATACACGGCTGCGACGTCCTGCCCGATCGCCTCTGTTGCCTTCCAGCCTGTGAGGGCTTCCGCGGATGGGTTGAGGTAGGTGACTTTACCGAGGGCATCTGCAGTAATGATGGCGTCTTCCATGCTGCTGAGCGCGGCCAATAACCACGTTTTTGTGTGCGGAAGAACCGGTTTGACCGTAAGAGAGACCCGTGTCACCTCGCCCGGCACGCTGAAGATCTCTAACGCACCGGCGATGCGTTCGGCCCGTTCCCGCATCGTTGCCTGACCGAAGCTCTTCTCTCCCCGCACTGCCGCCGGGTCGAAGCCTTTTCCATTGTCCTGGACTTGCAGCCGCACCTGGGTGGCGCCAAAAGCCAGAGTAACATCGATCTGACCGGCCTGGGCGTGTTTCAGGGCATTATTGAGCGCTTCTTGTCCGATCCGCAGAACGTCGTTTTCGATATCGGCAGGAAGCGAATACGCGGTCCCCTCGGTATGGAAGCGGATGGCAGCCCGGCTGTCCAGGCCGGCAGCCTGAACGATATCTGTGAGTGCGTCTGCAAGAGTGTGCTGACCAAGTTGTTGGGGCGTAGTCCCTGCACAGTCCGCCGCGTCTCCGCCAGGCTCTGTCTCGCCAGTTCCTCAGCCCGCGTGATGTGGAGTCGGCTATCCTCGGGCCTATCGATGGCTGCGTCTCCGGCGGCTTCCAGGTGGAGCCGGATCGCGACAAACGCCTGCGCGACCGTGTCGTGGAGTTCCTGGGCCATACGGTTCCGCTCCTGAAGCACAGCCTCCTGACGCTCCTGTTCGACGAAGCGCTCCTGTTCGGCCAGATGGATCTGGCGGAGACGCTCGCGGGCAGTCAGATCACGCAGGATTTTCACGAAGCCACGCAGGGTTCCATCCTCCTCCTTGAGGGCGGTGAGAATGCCGCTGGCCCAGAATCGGGAGCCGTCTTTACGCAGATGCCAGCGCTCATCTTCTGCGCGCCCGTTCGTGGCCGCCTGGCTTATCTCCTGTTGAGGCGCCTTTCTTTTGCGATCTTCCGGAGTGAAGATGAGCTCGCCCAGGTTCCCCAGGTCCTCCTCGCTTCGGTAGCCCAGAATGCGCTCCGCGCCCTCATTCCACCGGGTGATTCGGCCCTCGGTATCCAGAGAGAAGATGGCATAGTCCACCACATTATCCATCAGCAGACGCAGGTAGTCCACGCTGTTTTGCGGCGCGATCGACATCCAGATCTCCTTTGTGAGCGAACTGTCCACATGTCAGCGAACGGTGTACAAGCCTGCAGGCATTATCGCCTCAGCCGTACTTCTTGTTCCCTGCTGCAATATCCTTCTTGTTCGGTCGCCAGGTCGCCAGAGCCTATTCCTGAAGCCGCGATCGGCGGTTGGCGGGCGCACGGCGGATATTGGCGTACGGTTTTGGCCCGGCTTCGATCGTCCTGCAGAGGATGGTCGCGCTCGGTCTGGTCTCTATCTCTCGTGGTACTATATCTGCGGCCGCCTCGGGAAAACGAGGCCGCGCGTTCCCCTGAGCGCAGGAATCATCGCCCCCTGCAGAGAAGCCTCTCCTGCATCCTGCGCCACATGAAGGACCCAATCTGCCCATGAAACCGAAACCACTGCCTGTGTTGGCCACCCTCGGCGCCGTTTTCGCCCTGCACTCCGGTCCGCTGGCGTCTGCCTCCGTCGATCCGGCAAGCAGCCCCCGACCGGAAGCGCTTCCTCCCACGAAAGGAGTTCCTGACATGCCGAAACAACCCATATCGTCGGCGAGTGGTGGCCGGTGGCAGGCAATGCAGCATCCTGGCGTTTTTGCAATGGTCACCTCCAGCACATCAGAAATCAAGATCGGCAATTTGGCAAAAAACATGCTATAACAATGCTGCTATACGTCCATATCACAGGCTGTTCGCTCCTTTGGCTCTTGCCACTATTTAGACCCGTTTGGCTTTTTATCCCACCTGACGGGCCCCGTTGTCGCCAATTAACAGAGGCTTGGTCATAAATCCTGATCTCGATTCCGAGCCTAACTCTTCCTGAAGCGAACCGACATTGTCAGCGTTTGACAAGAATGTCATAGGAGTCATGCCGCTATGAAGGGCCCAATAAACGACATGACCGTGCGAACTTCCGTTCGCATGGCAGTCATACCTTCGGATTCCGAACTCACTGCGCCAACCGAATCCATCCCAGCCAAAGTACCCACCGTCTTTGTACTTTCAGTACTGATACCGGTATATAACGAGGTGAATTCGATACTGACTATCCTCTCTCGCGTGCGCGCACAGGATTTTCTAATGGACATTGTGATCGTGGATGACGGCTCGACCGACGGCACCCGTGAGCTTCTCAAGAGGGAAGTGGAGAACTGTTACGAAAATGTCCGTGTAGTCTATCATAACATCAACTACGGCAAAGGTGCGGCTATCCGAACTGCAACGGAACTTGCCACAGGCGACATCGTGCTCATCCAGGATGCCGATCTCGAATACGATCCACGTGAGTATTGCAAATTACTCGAACCTATTCTGGATGGACGGGCAGACGTGGTGTTTGGCAGCCGGTTTATGGGCGGAGGCGCCCACCGCGTGCTGCTATTTTGGCATCGCGTCGGAAACTGCGTACTAACGGCACTTTCCAATATGCTCACCAACCTGAATCTGACCGACATGGAGGTCTGCTACAAGGTGTTTCGAGCCGAAGTGTTACGAGGTATCACGATACGGAGCAACCGGTTCGACTTCGAGCCGGAAATCACGGCAAAGGTCGCCAAAGGGCGTTGGCGAATCTATGAAGTGCCGATCTCCTATAGCGGGCGGGACTACTCCGAAGGCAAGAAAATCGGCTGGAAAGACGGCGTTCAGGCAATCTGGACGATCTTGAAGTACCGTTTCATCAACTAGTAGTCCAACCAGAGGGGTCCCATTGCATCCGTTGCGATGGCGGGAAAATGCCCGGTTTTGGGCGCCGCATCAGCATTCAATGATCCGTCAGACATACAGAATCCTTCGGCGTTCAATCTACCCGTTGCCAGTGGAGGCGATAGAGGGTGTGGCCGTTCGCCTCGAACAGCTTTTCGCCGCGCCTCTGTACCAGTTCCGTGAGGGCGACGGGTTCGCGTTGTTTGCGCGCCCGGCAGGAGTGGCTGTAGTCGCACCAGTCCGGGAAGTCGGGATCGAGGACCAGATAGTCGACGCCGATCCGCTTCAGATCCGCTTCGAGCCGCGCCTGGCTCTCGTAGTGGATCGAGTCCTGCTCCCACCACTCCGGCCAGAGGGCTTCGGCGTCGTAGTAGGCGAGGTTGTTGGCATAGGTTCCGATCAGAATACGTGCGGTGGGCGGCACGATGGCGTTGGCTTTGAGCGTCACGGCATAGTCGGGCGTGGAGGCGAGCAGGTAGTCCGTGCGAGAGGTGAGGCCCGTCGCAACCTGGAGAGTGGTCGATAGGCGTGGGAAAAGACGGGAGTTCAGGCTGATCGCCAGGACGATGGCCAGAAATCCCAGCGGAAGGGCGAGGGTCTGCTCTTTCCGGCGCAACAGATAGGCGAGGCACAGGAGCACCAGCGGGAGGGCGGGCATCAGAAAGCGGGGATGGAAGTAGTTGGCGATACAGATACAGGCGGTGAACGTCGCCGCAGCGCCCGCTGGTACCGCGACCTTAGAACGCCGGGTTCCCCAGAGCGTCGCCACGCAGACCAGACTGCCGACGACGGCATTGAACAGATGCGCGTAGAACAGCACGCCGGGCGTCGGCTGCATTCCGGGCGGAGTGTTCCAGATCATATGCCCGAAGGTAAAGTTACGCGATCCCGCCTCCGACCACTCGATCCCCCCGAACACCCGGTAGAGCAGAGGATAGACCGGATTGCCCGTCAGGACCCAGCTTTTGAGCAGCCAGGGGGTGACGACGAGCAGCGCGATCGCCCCGAAACGGCACAGGCGTGCCAGAAGCCCGAGGGTCTCAGCCCTGGACGGCGTTCCCGCTTGCTGCGAACTCCGGGAGGCGCGAGCGGCGCGGCGCGACAGCAGCCACATCAGCAGAAGCAGGGTTGCGATGGTCCATAGTCCGGTCAGTTTGGTGGTCATCGCCAGACCCGCAAACAGCGCCGACAGCCGCTCCCAGGAGGCGCTCCCCGGCGTAAGCGCATGCTTCGCCTCTCCCGCCTTATCCGGTTCCGAAAGCGCGCCGCTCTCTGCAAACGAAACCTCCGAATCCTGATACGCCAGATAGAGCATGAAAACGGCCAGCAGCGTAAAGCACGTAAGGGCCACATCGATAAAGGCCATACACATCTGCAGGACCAGGGTGGTGTAGGCCATCAGCAAAACCACCGCAACGCCCCCGGCGAAGCCGCCGCCCAACCTGCGCCCAAACAATAGAACCGTCCAGAAGCAGAGCAGGCCCGCCAGAAAATGCACGATAGCGACCGGCGAATCGCGGTGCAGCCCCAACAGCAGGGCGAACAGCATCTGCGCTCCCACCGGCCAGTTCGTGTAGGTGAGCGTAGGCAGATAGACGAATCGGTGCGCGTTCAGATAGCGCACGGCGACCGTGATATGGTAGGAGAGCGGATCGCCGTCCACGGCGGGGCAGAGGGCGTGCAGGAACAGCAGAAGCATCGTCCCGATCCAGGCCGCCAGAATCAGACGCTGCCAGAGAAACGGCAGGCGCAGTTGCCGCAGCGTGCGCCAGGTTGCGCCCAGCACCGCACGGGCGTCCGGAATCAACAGCAGCGCCAGCACCGCGCCGGTCAGCCGAAACATCCGGGCGCTGCCCTGGGCCGTGGCGAACAGCACGAACGGCAGAAACTGCAGCGCCCCCACTCCCAGCCCTGTCGCGATCAGGCCCCGTTCGGCAACATCGGGAATCGTGATCCGCAACCACCGCAGCAGACGACGGCCCAATGCCGCCCCGAACAGAGCCAGACCAATCAGTTCCAACGTCCCGAGAACCAGCGGAGAAGTGAGCCATAAGAATGAACGCATCGAATTCCTTATAAATCCTTTAGCCTGAGTTGCCGCATCGTTCGCCATCACCAGGGCCGATTCCTACTTGCTGGGTTCCGGGTACTGAAAGTACCCGGCTACTAGATCTTCAAGGTAGAACACATCAACTACTGTCGCCTAAAGGCGAACAGTTTGTCCTCCCCCGACGAGAGTATCGTCCGGTAAAACCTTGGGGTGGTTGATAAACACCCTGTGCTTCTCCGCTCACGAAATCCTCTGCGCGGAAGCGGAGGATTTGGGGTGCACCGAAGGGGCTTCTAACCGGAGCCATCTCTCAACAGTAGGCAAGCCTACCGTAAAACCGAGAGCCTTCCGAGCATTTTACGAAGCAAAAAGGCATGAGTTGCTTCAACCTTGGGCCGATGCCCTCGAACGCTCGCTTAGTAGGTCAGAAACGGTTTCCTCCGCAAGCGGAGTGCCTTCAACCTAGTCTGTCACTACGACGAGCAACCGCGAAAGCGGAAAGCCTGTTTGAAAATACTTTCACGAAAGGAGAGCGCAAGGGGGTAGACGGCATTCGTGCCGAGACACGAAGCCTATACCGGATGACAATTCCTCCGTCAGCTAAAGCAGACAGTTCCCTTGTCATATTTTCTATAGATAGAGTTTCTTCAACTTGATCCTCGCGTCCTGGGTCGTAAACTGCCAGTGAACCGTTCGCTGGGCACGGTTGCCCGCCTGCTCCCAGGCGGCTACGTCCAGGGTCAGGATTTCGACATCGGCAAGACGCCGATCCAAACACTGCCTGCCCAGCACACTCAACTCGATTTCGGCCATGTTGAGCCAACTGCCGTGCTTGGGAGTATAGTGGATTTCCAACTTGTCCGCCAGCCGCTTGGCCTCGGTAGGTTCGAACGCTTCGTACAAACTGGCCGGCGTATGGGTGTTGAGATTGTCCAGGACCAGCACGATCTTCTGGGCATCGGGAAAACAAGGAGCCTCTCCCCTCATGAAACCAAAAACTCTGCCTGCGCGGGTCGCCTTCGTCACCGTTTTCGCTCTGCACGCCGGACCGCTGGCGACAGCCGCCGTCGATCCCGGAAGCAGTCCACGGCCGGAACCGCTTCGTCCTACGAAAGGAGCGCTCGCTATGCCGAAACATCCGCAAATCGTCGGGGAGTGGTGGCCGATCTCGGGCGATCCCGATCTCGGCGACCTGACCAGCCCGCAACAGCAGCCGGTGGACTTCGGGACATGGCAGGCGAAGGACGGCACGTGGCAGCTATGGTCGTGCATCCGAACGACAAAAGAGCCGGGCAAGACCCGACTCTTCTACCACTGGGAAGGCGCAAAGCTCACCGATAGAGATTGGAAGCCGATGGGCATCGCCATGCAGGCGGATACGCCCCTGGGCGAGACGCAGGGCGGTCTGCAAGCGCCCTTCGTGTTTCGCAATGCCGGGCAGTTCTGGATGTTCTATGGCGACTGGGTGCATATCTGTTCCGCCACCAGCAAGGACGGCAAGAAGTTCGAGCGGCGTGTTCTGCCCGGCGGCAAGACCGGGATGTTCACGGAAGGCGCGGATCACGATCCCAACAGCCCCGCATCGGCCAGGACCGCCGGCAGCAACGCCCGCGACCCGATGGTCCTCCGCATCGGCGATCTCTGGCACTGCTATTTCACGGCCCACCCGGAAGGCAAAGGCGCGGTATACTGCCGCACCTCCCGTGACCTGACCACCTGGAGCGAGGCGCGCATCGTCGCCAAGGGAGGCCAGTCCGGCGACGGCCCCTACTCGTCCGAATGTCCGTTCGTCGTCGAGTTAGCCCCAGGGCAGTTCTATCTCTTCCGCAACCAGATCTATGGTCGGAATGCCCGATGCAGCGTCTATTTCTCCCACGACCCGCTCGACTTCGGCATCGATCACGACGAAGACCACTTCCTCTGCACCCTGCCCTGCGCCGCCCCTGAGATCCTCAAAGTCAAAGGCAAATACTACATCGCCGCTCTGCTTCCAACCCTAAAAGGCATCCAGGTCGCCCGCCTCGAATGGATGTCAACGAAATGATTCGGCAACGATCTTTTTGGATCAAAGTCTGCTACAACCGCAAACGTCTTCACTCACCTCTGGATTATCTCAGCCGCGAAGCGTGCGAGCGATGCTATCAACAAAAACGAACTATTGCCGCTTAACTTATACTCCGTGAAACTGGGGAGGACCAGAATCGCGTCAGGGCGATATTCAGCGTTGGTGTATAAAACCTGTTTTCAGGTAGATAACCGACGACGCCCCTAATTTGGAGATCTAAGAAAAACAGCCAAATAGAGTAGACAAATATAGAGTGTAATAAGCAATCAATTCGAGGAGGTGCGAGTATGTGGGTTTTGACTAACCGCAATTTGACGGGCATATCAATGCTCGCGGTCAACATTGAGACAGGAGCAGAATTAAAGGTACAACAATCAGGTAAGGGTGCAATAATATTTCAGACACAGGACTACGTTAAGGAACATTCGTCACACATGGTAGGCGAGTTCGGTTCCATCGAAGACGCGGAAATCATCCTGACCAAAATTCTAGTACAGCTCGGAGCGATCGACGTAACAACAGGAGAACCTATCCTTGATCCGACCCGGGGCGGTCATATACATCTAGCAGCAAAGCGATAACTTATCTCACAACCTACCGATCAATAACTGATATGCTCATACAAAGCTCGTGTAGAAGTACACTGAGCAGTAGTACGGTCATTCCTTATGGGATGGCCGTTTTGCTTACAGGAAAACGTGGCAATCGTGGGTTATGTCAAGTCATTTCTAGCAATTGTAAGAACATCGAGAGTACAACTAGATGAACAGGGAACCAACAGACAAACATACACGTAGTTAGTTTGATAACTTTTGAAAGGGGAATGCTTAAATGGCCTGGGAAGGAACTGATTCGCTCACAATGGAGCAGGCGTTTAACATCTTCACGGGAACTGACCAGGGTGCTCGCGGACACTCCTGGGACTCAGATACCTGGAGGACACAAACGACAAGAGATATGGGAGAGGCTATCCGTGATGCAGGTAGCGCCCTCGAACAGCGATTTGCTTCGGCAACCTACCATCCTCTAGCTCTCGAGGCAGCGCAAATTACGAGGTTTGGTGAGGAGCTGATCGGCAACCCTGAAGGCTATCGCCTCTCCAGCGAGGACTATCAGCGTTTCATTACGCTTATGGCTCAACTAGCCGCTGGTGCCATCGACAAGCTGAGATAATCAGAGAGTTGATCACCAGTGAATTAGTGGTTCATCCGGCTAATTCAACTTACTTCCTGTAGCCGCAAAATGCGGAGGTTATATCTCGGCCGAACTTATGGCTACCGTTAGATACACCATGAAGAACTTACCGGATGAACCACTTAGTAGCAATGACAAGGCTGGTAGAGGAATCGTTGCGGAGAGCGGCGCATTCTGCGGCCTATGGATTCTTGCGAGTTTGCCGGGCGGGCTTCGGCACGGATTGGACGCCGGTAGACGCCGGCACCTGCTGCTCATGCGCAACCTTATAGACGACCTCCGACATCGTCTGAAGAGGTTGCACCTGCGTCTTGTTGAGTTCGCCATGGGAGC
>Ga0105239_10002880_pt1 | contig 21521 bp, 15 predicted proteins | sample KBSC44metaG_FD_92761 | JGI IMG/M metagenome (GOLD analysis project Ga0105239, IMG submission 92761) | Corn rhizosphere microbial communities from Kellogg Biological Station, Michigan, USA - KBS C4-4 metaG | ecosystem: Host-associated > Plants > Roots > Rhizosphere > Soil | place: Michigan, USA... | reverse complement strand
GGTCCCGCCGGCGCCACGGGTGCAGCAGGAGCGATTGGTCCCGCAGGTGCCACGGGCGCCACCGGTGCGATAGGTCCAGAGGGTGCGCAAGGCGCCACGGGTCCGATCGGCCCGGCGGGTGCGACGGGCGCAGTCGGGCCGGCTGGCGCGCAGGGCGCGACCGGCGCGATCGGTCCGGCGGGTGCGCAAGGTGCGACGGGTCCGATCGGTCCTGCCGGCGCGACGGGCGCAACCGGTGCGACAGGTGCGACGGGCGCGATCGGCCCCCAAGGTGCGGTCGGCGCGAACGGCCCCACCGGCCCGCAGGGTCCGGCCGGTTCGGCGAATGCCTACGGCGACGGCTCCGACGGTGTCGGCACGATCGGGACCGCCGACTGGACGAGTTCGCCGCCGGCGAACACCCTGCAATTCACCAATCTCACGATCACCGGCAACCTGACGGTGCCGAGCGGCTTGGTGATCCGCGCCACGGGCACGGTCACGATCAACGGATCGATCATCGTCGCACCGAATACCACGGCGGGCGCCGGCATCGGCAACACCGCAGCCACGCTCGGCAACAACAGCGTCGGCAATGGTGGGGCCGGAACCAGTCCGCTGTTCGCGCGCCTGTCGGTCAATCCCGGCTCCTCCGGCGGCGGCATCGGTCCCTACACGAACAGCAATGTCCCCGATCCGGCAGGTGGTGGCGGCACGCTGGTGATTCTCGCCGCCGGTCAGGTCACGATCGCCGGAGGCGCTTCGATCCAGGCCAACGGCGCAACCGGCAAGGCGGCCGTGCCCAACACGAGCATCGGTGGCGGCGGCGGTGGCGGTGGCGTCATCGTGCTCGCGTCGAAGACCGGGATCACCAATAGTGGTTCGATCAACGCCATCGGCGGAAAGGGCGCTGATGTCCTCGCCGGCACGACCGGAAGCGCCGCTTCCGGCGGCGGTGGCGGCGGCGTCGTCAATCTCCTCGCGCCCACAATTGTCAGTGGCACGATCAGTGTCGCCGCGGGCGTCGCGGGCTCGGGCAGCAACGCCAATGCAAATACGGCGTTCGGCGGTGGTGGCGGCGGTTCCGGCGGCCCGGGCGGCAACAGCGGCAATGTCGGCACGAATGCGACCGCCGGTGGCGCCGGCTTGCTCTACACGAAGATCACGTCCGACCCGTCGAGCCTGTTCGTCGCCGCCGTGCATCGCTGACACGACATGTGGCTTCCTCACCGGCAAGCACCATAGCGCAGCCGATCGCGGCAAGAGCGCCGCTCGCGCGGCGCGGTCGGCAAGTACCTCAACGGGCACGGCCTGCACGTGCTCGCGGCGCTCGACGACGTCGCGAAGCGCCACGACGCCACGTCCGCGCAGGTCGCACTCGCATGGCTGATATATCGATCGCAAGTGCGACGAGCGCAGCGCAGGTGGCGGAACTCGCCGATGCGACCACGCTCGCGTTGTCGGAGGACGACCTAACTCGATTCGAGCAGATCGGCGGCTGAGAGGTGCCCTGCACGCGCCTCGTGTTCCCCGCAGCCGTCGAGGCCGGCAACCGCGGCGCCTTTGCGCGAATCCGTCGGCGATCGGCCTATGCGGGGTCGAAACCGTTGGCGAAGATCACATCGCCGGTCACGCCGAAGCGGCCGAAGCGATCGCCGTCGTGGCCGTCGGCGTCGATCGCGCCGATGTCGGTACGGCGGCCGTGGCTGTCGTTGTCGGCAGGATCGCCTCCGTCGATCACCGGGCTCGTCGCGATCGGCATATAGCGTGCGCGGAACGCGGCGAGGATGCTCGACAGGGTCTGCACGCGCTGCCACACCGCGCTCTCGTCGACCAGCGATTCGTACGGATCCACGCGCGCGCCACTGAACGGGTCCGCGGCGAGCTGGCCATCGCGAACGCCGATCGCGCCGGTGCCGCTGACGTCGTGCGCGGCGAATCCCGGCGTCGTCCCTTCGGTCCAGCCGGTGATCGCGTAATTGTCGTGCGTGCTGTTGTCGGGTGAATGGAACGCGTTGTAGTCGACTGAAACGAAATTCGCCGACGCGCCGACGATGCGCGCGAGGCCCGGGCTGCCGTTGTCATAGTCGCGCGAGTAGGTCACGAGGTTGTTGCGCAGGCTCGTCACGCGCGAGGCGTTGTCGACCTCGATCGTCGGCCCGGCGAAGTCGCCGTGCGGTCCGCCGCCGTCGAAGGTGTTGTTGTAGAGCGTGATGCCGGTTTCGCCGCCGTAGAACCACACGCCCTGGTTGAGGTCGCCGCCACCCTTCTCCGGCGCGAACACATTGTGGTGGATCGACGCGCCGTCGTTCGCGCTGCGCAACCAGGTGTGGCCATATCCGTAGACGAGGTTGTAGCGGAATTCGCCGGCGAGGTCCTGCAGCGGCCACGAGCCGCCGCGGATGAGGTTGTGTTCGACCAGGATGCCGCCGCCGCTCGCGCCGCTGCATTCGTTGCAGGTGAAGGCGAGGTTGAATCCCTGGCTCCAGCCGCCGCGGTAGTTGTGGTGGTCGTAGTTGCCGCGCACGACCATGTCCGAGCTGCCGTCGACGAGGTACATCGTCGCGCGCGGTCCGATCAGGATGTTGACCTGCGCATCGCCGTCGCCGCCGATGAGCCAATGGCGCGTGTTGGAAAACACCAGCCGCCCCGCACCGATGCGATTGCCCTGGAAGGTCTTCTGCGCAGCACCGTTGCCGCGCAACGTGACGATCGGCGAGGCGTCCGGGTCGGACGCCTCGAAATGCAGCAGGTTGTTCGCGCGGAATTCCGAACCGCGCACGAGCGCCGTTCCGGCAATCGTGAGATCGAGCGCGGCGGTCGCCTCGAATACCGACTGCTCGATGTCCACGCTCGCCGCAGCACCGGCGATGCCGGGCGTCTGCTCGTTGCCGAGCCCGATCACGAGGCTGTTGCGGATGACGACCGCGGCGCCGGCGGGATCGACGTGATGGCCGTGGCCGAAGACGATGCGATCCTGCCAGTCGATCGCGCCGTTGGCGTCGGCGCCGAGCTCGAGCACGGTGCGGCCGCTCGGCAATGGATCGATCGTGATCGTGATCGACGCGCTGTCGAGCGTGCTGCCGTCGGAATCCGGTGGCGGCGCGTAGTGACCGCGGATCCGCATCTCGTGCACGCCGGGCGCGAGGCCGGTCACGCTGAAACGGTAGAAGTCGACCGGGTCGGGATTCATCTGTTCGTTGAACACGGTCGTGCCGGGCACCGTCGCCTGTCCGGTCACGCTGTCGGTCTGCACGACGCCATCGACGAGTACCTGCATCTGCGGCCAACCGGTCGGCGTGCCGCCACCGGAGCACGTCGCCTGACCGCCGCCGGGCGGATTGCCAACCGCCTGGCCGCCCGGGCAGGCAATGATGCCGTGCTCGTTGTTGCTGTCGAACAGGTCGGCGAACACGATGACCGCTTGTCCCTGGCTGAAGTGCATGCCGCCGGCGGGACTCTTGAATGCGGCTTCGTGCGCGCCGACGACGCGCGCGAGCAGCAGCGTGGCCGCCAACGCTGTCCGCAATGGTTCTTTCATCGGTGTGCCCCATCAGCCTGCGGCGGCAACGTGACGCTCCGGCAGACAAGGAAAAACCGTCGTCGGGAGGAACGTCGTGCCTGCTCTCGTCGGTCGGTACCGATTCGAAGCGATCCGGTTGCCGCCGACCGTGGCGTGGTTCTCGATTGCGCGGACCGCCCGGCAAGGACACGCGACGCCATCGACGCAGCACGCGCACGTTATGATCGAACTCCGCTCCCCGCTCGCCGCCTCATGACCACCCGACCGACGTACCGCCTCGATGACCTGCGCATCGATCTTGAGCGTCAGCGCGTCGAGCGCGACGGCGTCGTCCTCGACGTGGCCGGCCTGAGCTTCCAGTTGCTGCGCTTCCTGCTCGAAGCCGGCGACCGCGTGGTCGGATTCGATGCGTTGATCGCGGGCGTGTGGGCGCCTGCGGTCGTCAACGAGGAGACCGTGACGCAACGCGTGAAGCTGTTGCGGCAGGCACTCGGCGACGACGGGCGCAATCCGCGCTACATCCGTTCGGTGCGCGGGCGCGGCTACCAGTTGTGCGGCGTTCCGCGCGCGGAAGAGCCGCCAGCCGACGGCACGCCGGTGGCGCGTAGCGCGGCGCCGCGTGCACGCGCGGTCGCCGGCATCGCGATCGCCGCAGTCGTCGCGCTCTGCGCTTACGCCTGGCACGCGGCGCAGGCGCCGGCGCCGGCGCCGGTCGCGGTGGACGCGCGCCTCGAACGCGCGCGCTACTACGCTGATATCGGGCAGGCCGACAACAACGATCGCGCCATCGCGCTGTACGAGGAAGTGCTCGCCGGCGCTCCGCACGACGTGGCGGCAACGCTCGGGCTCAGCCATGCGCTGAGCGCGCGCATGTGCCTCTACAACGCCGGTCCGGAATCAGCCGAACGCGCGCGCGATCTCGCGCACGGCGTGCTCGCGACGACGCCGGACAACGCACTCGCGCATGCGGCCCTCGCCTATGCCGACGACTGCCGCGGCGAGGTCGATGCGGCCATCGGCGAATACGAGCGCGCGGTCGCGCTCGATCCCGCCGGGCGCGACGACGCGCGTGCGTCGGCGGCAAACCTGTACGTCGAACGTGGCCGCCTCGCCGACGCACTCGCGGCGAACGTGGTGGTCGAACACAACGGCACCAAGTTGCGCTTCCTCGACCTGCAGATCGCACGCAACCTCGACCTGCTCGGCTTCGCCGCCGCGGCCGAACGGCGCTACGCGCGCATCTTCGAACTGTATCCGGACAACGTGTTCGGCAACGTCGCCTATCCGCGATTCCTGTTCACCCAGGGCCGCTACGCCGAAGCCGAAGCCGCGCTCGCGACGGCGAAGTCACGCCCTCTGCATCCGCAAGTACATCTACTCGCTGGCGAGGTTGCACTGGTGCGTGGCGACCGCGTCGGCGCACTCGCCGCGTTCGAGCAGGCGGCGAACCTGCGCCCGCACCAGAGTCTGCCGCGCGCGCTCGCGGACTTGTATGCCGCAAGGCCGGATTTGCCGGCGCTCGCGCAGCGCGCCGACGAGATCGCGCGCGATGCCGGCGACAATCCGGATGGCTGGATCGAAGTCGCGCTGCTGCGCGTGCAGAACCATGCCGGCGCGGTCGATGCCCTGCGTCGTGCCGTCGCCGGCGGCTTCCGCGATGCGGCGTGGCTGCGTGCGTCGCCGTTGTTCCGGGCGCTGGCCGACGACCCCGGTTTCGCCGAGGTCGTCGATGCGATCGGTCGCGCGGTGGTGGCCGAGCGCGGCAAGGTGCTCGCTGCGCCGTGGTTGCCGGCCGACCTGCTCAGCGCGGTGGCGGCAACGCCTTGAGCACGATGTCGCGGAACACCGCTTGCGACTGCGGGTGCGCGTACGACTGGTTGTAGGCGCGACTGGTGATCACCGTGACCAGCCCGCGCTCGGGCAACATGAATACGTAGTTGCCGCCGTTGCCGGACATCGCCCACACTGGCGTGTCCTTGCCGTCCACGACGAAGTGGAAGCGCCAGACCAGGTAACCGTACTCGGCATCGTCGCGCGCCTGCGCATGCGGCGTCAGCGCCGCGTCGATCCAGCGCGCGGGCAATACCTGGCTGCCGTTCCAGCGGCCGCGGTTGGCGACCATCGCGCCGATCTTCGCGATGTCGCGGCTGCGGTAGCGCGTGCCGCCGCCGCCGATGACGGTGCCTTCGGGCGAGCGGTTCCACTGCGAGCGCGTGATGCCGAGCGGCTGTTCGAGCACCGTGCGCGCGAATCCGTCGAGGTGCTGCCGGGTGGCCCGTTCAATCACCGCACCGGCGACGAACGCGCCGGCAGTGCAGTAGGCGAACGAACGTCCGTACCGACTTTGCGCCGGCTTCTGCATCCACGGCGCGAAACCCTTGATCGGCAACTCCAGCGCGTAGCGCAGCCAGTCTTCGGTGACGTACATGCGCTCCTCGTTTCCGCTCGAGAACTGGTTTTCGTCGTCGCATTCCCACAGCGAGCTCATGGTCAGCAGGTCCTCGAGCGTGATCGCGGCCTTGCGCGGATCGGGATGCGCGAGCGGACGCTTGTCGGCGAAGTACGGATACACGCGTGCGTCGACGCCGCCGATGGCGCCGCGCTCGATCGCGGCGCCGACCAGCAACGCGGTCAGGCTTTTGCTGGCCGAGCGCATGTCGTTGAGGCCATCGCGCGTGCCGTCGCCGAAGTAGCGCTCGTAGACGAGGCGATCGTGGTCGACGACGAGGACGCTGGTCAGGCCCTTGGTCTCGTTGGCCGCGACGCGCCGCTCGAGTTCGCCGAAAGCGGCGGTGTTCCAGCCGAGCTGCGCCGCATCGACGACCGCCCAGCCGTCGGAAGCCTGCTCCGGCACGCGATACGCCGGTGGCGCATCGGCGGCGCCGGCGGAAGCGGCGGTCAGGGCGGTGGCAAGCAACAGGATTCGGAACGGGTGCATGGCGGACTCCATGGGAAGGAGTGCCGAGTCCAGCGTCGGCGCGAATGAAGTGCCGGAAAATCGAATGAAGAATTCTGAAGGCCGCGCTGTGGCGCGCCGGTCTCGTCCCGGAGGAAGGTCACGCACGCCGCGCTGGAGGATGAATACTGCATCCAGCCACCAGGCTCCCGCGACGCCAGTTCGACTTCGCCCGCCATTGAGCCGAACCGGTATGGGCGCGGATCAATCGAGCCCGAGTCGACCGAGGAATCGGTAGAACGGCACTCGCATCGCCGGCAGGTAGGGCACGCGCGCCGTCGATTCGACCACGGCATTGCGCGGCAGCGCGCGGCATAGTTCAGGCAAGTGCTCCGCGCTGGGGCGAACGCCATCGTGCGCGAACCACCACGGCCAGAAGCGGCGCGTGAAAGCGGAGTGCTGCGAGCGGCCCGCATCGGCGCGAACGGGCGAGACGTGGAAGTCGACGACGGCGAGCGTGCCTCCCGGCCCGAGCATCGCGATCGCGTTGGCGATCGCGGCGCGCCAGTCGGGAATCATCGTGAGCGCGTACGAGAGGATCACGACATCGGCCGGCCGCGCCGGCCGCCACGTCGTCGCATCCGCCTCCACCGCGTGCAACGGCGGAATCAGCCGTGCGCGTTCGCGCGCGCGCAGCAGCAACGGCGCGCACAGGTCGACGACGTCGTAGCGCGCGATCCGCGCGATGCGCTCGCCGAAGAATTCGATGTTGCGGCCGGTTCCACCTCCAAGCTCGACGACGTGCGCGTGCGGCGGCAGCGCGATGTCGGCGATCAGCTCCGCGCGACCTTGCAGCAGGCGCTCGCGGAAGCGGTCGTAGTGCGCCGACTGCGCGCCGTAGAACGCACCGAGCGATTCGGCATGCGAAGCCCGGCGCGGCATGCCGCGCGCGAGGCGCGCGAGCACCGCGACGTCGTCGCGCAACGCCTCAAGCCGGGACATCGGCGATGACGAAGCCGGCATAGGTGTGCACGCGATCGTGCGGCTGCAGCGCATCGGCTTCCGCGTCCATGAAGCGGAACGCGTCGCGCAGGCGCATGCGGCCTTCGCCGATGCGGATCTCGTCGAGGTAGGCAGGCTGCGCATGCGCGCTGCGCAGCAGGATGCGGGCGCCAGGCGCTGCGCGTGCACGGATCATCTCCCATTCCTCGACCAGCGCGGCCGGATGGTAGGAACTCATCCAGTCCATGTGGTCGAGCAGGACGAAGCGCGTGATCGGCTCGTCGTGCGCGTGCAGGAATTCCGTCACCGTTGTCGTATGCGGCTCGATGCGATCGACCAGACCGGCCTTGAGGCGCTCGAAGTTCGCCTGCTTGAGGTATTCCGGGCAGCAGTCGCGGCGGTAGCGGCCGGTAATGTATACGTGCCAGAAATAATTGTCGGCGAGCGGCAGCTGGCGGAACACGTACTGCACCGCGCTGCGGATGAACCCGGATACGCCGTGCTCGTGCTGCGCCTCGACCAGGCGGCGCTGCGGATACGGCACGCCGAGCAGGCTCATCACGAACTGGCGCGAGATGATCCAGTTGACCGGCTTGTTCCACAACGCCGGCGCGACGCGCCGATCGTAGATCGCACGCTGTTCGTCGACGTCGCGTGCGAGGAACAGGTCGTCCATCGCGCGGCGCAGGCGCGGTCGCGTGGCGAAGTACGCACGCACGCCGCGCGCGACCGAGCCGGACAGGCCATGGAAGTAGAAGCTGCCGCGCCGGCTGGTGAACCAGTCCTGGTGGCGGTCCCACCACTCGCGCGCGAACGGCGACAGCTGCTCGCGCAAGTGCGTGCGATAGAGTTCGGCGAAGCGCGCATGCCAGCCCTCGCCGAACACCGCGAAGAAGTCGTCGAAAGCGAGCGTGCGGATGCCGGCGATCTTGAGTTCCAGCAGGGCGTTCTGGCGCGGGTTCGCATCGACCGCGAAGATGCGGCGCGGCGCCTGCAGCGCGTAGTCGAGCGCATTGCAGCCGGCACTGGTGATGACCAGCACCGTGTCGTCGGCATCGAGCGCGAGCGCGCGGCGATCGACCGCCGGGTCTTCCCAGCAGGTGTTGTAGACCAGGCTGCGCGAATAGATCGCGTCGAAGATCTTCTGGTCGAGCTTGTCACGCAAATTCGGGATCGACATCGGGCGGGTCGCGGTCGGCGGGGGAAGGTCTCGCGGCCACGCTAGCGCCCGCACATGACACCCGTGTGTTGGCCGCGGCGCGCGCCGTGGCGCGCCTGTCATTGCGCTGCAACCGGCCCGAAACGCCGGCGATACGCGCGCGGTGGACACTTGCCGGGGCCACAACGGGGATGCGCGATGACGCGACTCTCGTATCGCAGCGTATTCGTTTCGGACGTCCATCTCGGCTACGCGAGTTGTCGTGCCGACTACCTGCTCGACTTCCTGCGCTCGCTGCGCTGCGAACGCCTGTATCTGGTCGGCGACATCGTCGACCTCGAGAACATGGCGAAGCGCCCCTACTGGCACCCGCGCCACGGCGAAGTCGTCGCCGAGATCCTCGCGATCGCCGCGCGCGGCACGCGCGTAACCTACATCCCCGGCAACCACGACGCCGAGCTGCGCTGTCTTGCCGGCCAGCGCATCGCCGGCATCGAATTTGCGCGCGATGCGGTGCACGTCGGCACCGACGGTCGGCGCTACCGGGTCAGCCATGGCGACGAATTCGACGAACACACCGCGACGCCGCGCTGGCTGCTGCGGCTCGGCGACGTGCTGCAGGGTTTCGTGTGCGCGATGAACCGCCGCTGCAACACACTGCTGCGCCTGCTCGGATGGCGCTATCAGCCGCTGTCGATCCTGCTCAAGACGCGCATCGGTACCGCGTTCCGCTTCATCCGCGAATTCGAACGACGCGTCGCCGACGATGCGCGCGCCGCCGGATTCGACGGCCACATCTGCGGACACATCCACTACGCGCACCTGCACGAGCACGACGGCATCGTCTACATCAACGACGGCGACTGGGTCGAACACTGCACGGGCCTGGTCGAGCACCACGACGGCACGTTCGAACTGCTGCACTGGACCGAGCAGCGCCTGACGCTCGCGCGCCGTGAAGCCGCCATCCCCGCGGCGATGCCGTTGCCGGCCGCCGCGTAAGTCCCACCCTTACAGCGGCGGCAACGGCTCGTACACGGTCACCATGATCGTGCCGGTCGCGGTACCGCCCTTGCCGTCGGACACCGTGTACTCGAAATAGTCCTGGCCGAACCAGCCGTGGATCGACTGGTAGTGCACGGTGAAATCCGGGTTGATCGCGACCGTGTTGTCCGGCAACGGGCCCGTGTGGCGAACCGCGATCACGCTGAGCGGATCGCCGTCCGGATCGGATGCGGCCTGCAGCACCGGGATGTCGATCGATTCGCCCTTGAGCACGCGCACCGACATCGGCCCCGCTACCGGCGGGTGGTTCGGCGTGACGACGGTAACGTGCACGGTCGCGGTCGCGCTGCCGCCGTGTCCGTCGCCGATCGTGTAGGTGAAGCTGTCGACGCCGAGGTAGCCAGCGGCCGGCGTGTATTCGACACCCTGGGTGCTGGAAACCGCACTGCCGTGCGCCGGCGGCGTCACCGCGGTGACTTCGATCGTGTCGCCATCCGGATCGCTGTCGTTCGCGAGCACGGCGATCGCGTTGCTGGTCGAGTCGCGGTCGACGCTGACCGCGTCGTCCTGCGCGACCGGCGGATGGTTGAGGTATTCGCGCGGGCCGAGCGTGGTCGTGCTCGTGCTCTTGTCGAAGCGGTACACGTCGACCGTGCGCTTGTGCTCGGCCGGGTTGCGCAAGGCGCGCTCGATCCATGCGGGCGACGCCTTGATCGGCTCCTTCACCCATTCGACCTGCGGCGAGGGCGTCGGCGCGGGCGCCTGCGTGGCTTCCTCGATGGTGAGGAAGTCGACGTCTACGCGCCGGTTCTTCTGGCGGCTCGCCTTCGTGTCGTTCGGGTAGGTCGGGTTCAGTTCGCCTTCGCCGTGCGTGTCGATCTGGTCCGCCTCGATGCCGTGCGCGACGAGATAGGCCTTCGCGCTCGCCGCGCGACGCTCGGACAGCTTCTGGTTGTAGGCGACGCTGCCGACCGAATCGGTGTGGCCGACCACGCTGACACGGCTGACACGGCTCGTCGACTTCAGTTTCGCGATCAGTTCGTCGAGCGCGGCGCGCGCGTCCGCCCTCAGTTCGGAATGGTCGAAGTCGAAGAACGCGTCGCCGTCGAGGCGTACTTCGTTGCGCACGACCTGCGGCGCCGACGGCGCCGGCGCCGCGTCGGCGTGCTCGACCTCGACCATGCGGAATGGGGCGCGCGGCCGGTAGTTCTGGCCGATGTCGTAGCGCAGCAGCAACCAGCCGCGCGTATCGTTCCTGTCGATCTCGAAGTCGCCGCTCTTGTGCAGGCTTTCGCCGAGCAGCGACACGCTGAACCCGGTATTCGCGAAGTACTTGTCGAGGCCGAGCGACAGCGTCCACTGGTCGGAGCTGTATTTGCCGCGCTCGTAGTCGAGGCCGCCGCGCACGCGCAGCAGCGGTTCGTCGAAGTACTTGCCGAAGCGCACGCCGACGCCGTTGTCGTAGGGATGCTCGAACGTCTCGGTCAGCGTGTCGATCGTCTGCGTCTGCGTGTAGTCGCCGTTCGCGTCGCTGCCGGTGATCTGGGTGACGTCGGTGGTCAGGGTCGTGCCGGCAAGGCGCGAACCCGTGGTCGCGTGCATGAGGTAGCCGTCGATCGAGAAATCGTTTCGCTCCCAGCCGAAGCCGAGCGAGACCTTGCGATCCTTCCACGCGTTCTGGTCGAACGCGCCGAATACCTTCAGCACGCTGGCGCTGCCGGGGCGCTCGCTTTCCGCGTCGGCGCTGCCGCGCAGCCAGTGGTAGTCGACCTGCACGCCACCGGAGCCGCCCTGGCCGAGCCAGAGCTGGGTCAGCCATGCATGGTCATCGGTCTTGCCGAGGATGCCGAGGATCTCGCCGAGCACGTCGCCGTGTTCGTTGACACCGAGCGAGACGCGCGCATTCGCGCCGACATAGGTCAGCGGCACATAGCCTTCACTCGGCGGTTGCGGCGGCGGGGTCGACTGCGCGGACGCAGCGGACGAGACCACGATGGAAGACAACGCGAAACCGATCGCGACGACCAGCGACTTGCGACGAACCATGACACCCTCCCGAGTCGATGCATCAATCCTTGCGGGAACCCGGCGCAGCGCCGACGCACGCCTCGCGGCGGGCGGATCCCGTGCTCTTGGGGTCTCGCGACCCTGCCCCCATCTGAGCCGCCGCGCGTCCCGCGGGCGACTTGCAGCGCGGATTATTGCCCATAAGTCGGTGCGGCCCAAGACGCAGCCATTTCGCCGCCGGCGTATCATTGCCGACCCGCCACCCGGAACCCGCCATGTCGCTCTCTCCCGCCACCCGCACCCGCATCGAAACCCTGCTCGCGAACCACCGCGTCGTGCTGTTCATGAAGGGGACGCGCCACGCACCGCAGTGCGGCTTCTCGGCTGCGGCGGCGGACCGGCTGAACGCGTTGCTCGACGACTACCACAGCGTCGACGTGCTCGCCGACGAGGAGATCCGCGCAGGCATCAAGGACTTCGGCAACTGGCCGACGATCCCGCAGCTGTACATCGACGGCGAACTGGTCGGCGGCGCCGACATCGTGCAGTCGATGTTCGATTCCGGCGAACTGCACGGCGTGCTCGGCGTGGCTGCGCCGGACCGCACCCCGCCCGCGCTCACGATCTCCGATGCCGCGGTCGAGAAGGTGCGCGCGGCGCTCGCCGATGCCGGTGACGCGAAGCTCTTCCTCGTCGTCGACGGTCGCTTCCAGCCGCAGTTCCAGTTGCGCGAGCCGGGCGCGAACGACATCGTCGCGCTCGCGAACGGCCTCGAAGTGCGTTTCGATGCGGCCAGCGCGCAGCGCGCGCGCGGTGCGACGATCGACTGGACGCGCACGCCGCACGGCGAGGGCCTCGCGATCTTCCTGCCACAGGCTCCGCAGGCGCTGAAGTCGCTCGACGTGCATGCGCTGCAGCAGCGCATGCAGGCGGGCGACATCCTCGTCATCGACGTACGCCCGGAGCAGGACCGCGCGATCGCGCCGTTCGCCGGCGCCGACGTGCTGACGCCGGACTCGCATGCGCGCCTGACCGCGCTGCCGAAGGACACCGCGCTCGCCTTCATCTGCCACCACGGCAATTCGAGCCGCAACGCGGCGGAGCATTTCCGCGAACACGGCTTCACGAACCTGTGGAACGTCGAGGGCGGCATCGACGCCTGGTCGAGCGAGATCGATCCGTCGATTCCGCGCTATTGATAGCCACAGACAGGACGCGGAAAACGCGGATAGGGCATTGATTCGTCCCAGGCTCTTCTGATCCGCGTCCATCCGCGAGAATCCGCGTCAAATCATTTCTTCCCTCGCCGGGACGCCCGATGCAACGACTGCAGGCCCTGATCCGCGCCGTGCCTGACTTCCCGAGCGCCGGCATCGTGTTCCGCGACATCACGCCCCTGCTCGCCGACGCCGGCGAGTTCGCGCGCTGCATCGGCCTGCTCGCCGAGCCGTGGCGCGACGCGGACGTGCAGAGCGTCTGCGCGATCGAGTCGCGCGGCTTCATCTTCGGCGCCGCGCTCGCGACCGCACTCGGCGCGGGCTTCGTGCCGCTGCGCAAGCCGGGCAAGCTGCCGCCACCGGTCGTTGCGGTCGACTACGAGCTCGAATACGGCCGCGACCGGCTCGAGGCGCGCGCGGATGCGTTCGGCAGCGGCGAACGCGTGCTCATCGTCGACGACGTGCTCGCGACCGGCGGAACCTTGTGCGCGGCGCGATCGCTCGTCGCGAGGCTCGGCGCACAGGTCGTCGGCGCAAGCGTGCTGATCGAGCTCGGTGCGCTGGCGGGTCGCGCGCGCTGGGGCGACGGCGCGCCGTTGCACGCCCTGCTCGCGTATTGATCCGCGCAATGCGCCTCCACGCAGCGGCTGCGTATCAGGGTGCGGGCGCGAATCTCAACGTGTGCTGCGCGGCGCCCGGCAGGAACGGCGTCGCCTTGCCCTCGGCCCAGTCCTGGTGCCCCGCGCCGTAGTACGGCGACAACGGGTGCCCGCTTTGCCCGCCGGACATCATGAAGTACCCGTGCGCTTCGTCGCCCGGGCGTACGGCGAAACGTTCCGACGCCCCGAACGAGGGACCTTGCACGCGCGGCATGTTGATGTCGCCCGGCAACGGCTGGTACGGCATGTCGAGCCGGCGCGCGATGAACGCGGGCAGCGCGCGCGACAGCGGATGCACGATACGCATCGTGTTGCGCTCGCCCCAGGTGCGCGCTGCGAGCCCGCCCGGTTGCGCGTCGAGTGTCGCGCCGCTGCGTTCGGCACATGCGACGAGCAACGCATCCCAGTCCGCATGCCCGGGCGGCAGCAGGTGCGCGGGACGTTGCTCCAGCAGTTTCCACACCGCGTTTTCGACCAGCGACATCTTCGGCATCGCGAAATCGGGAAATCTGCGACGCACGGCTGCGGAAAACCCGTCCAGCACGCTGTCGACGACTTCGTTGCGCCATGCGCGCACGAGCCGGTAGCCGACCGAATCGATGGAAGCCCTGCCGTTCCAGCCGGCCAGCGCCTCCTTCATTGCCGCGTTCAATGCCGACGCCGGTGCACGATCCAGTTCGCGCAGCATCAGGTCCTTCCAGCGTTCGAGCATGAGCGCGCGGTCGTCGAGCTGGATTTCAAGCATGTCCGCGGGCACGAACGCTGCGCGCGCGCGCAGGTCGTCGCGGATCTGGCGCGCACGCGCACCCATGTCGTAGCCGGCGTCGCCGAGCGACGCCAGCGCCGCGTCCCCGACCACGCGCTGGTTCGCGGTCCACAGGCGTTGTTCCGGCGGATTCGAAACGACGGGCACGTCGCCCGCATCGAGCCAGCCCGCCCAGCCGGTTCCGGCCTGCGACCAGTCGCCAGGCAACGCGGGATCGAAGCCGCCCGTGCGTTTCGGAACGCGCCCGGCGATCGTCCACGCGATGTTGCCGGCGCTGTCGCCGACGATGAAATTCTGCGGCGGTATGCCGCTCGCCTGGGCGACCGCGACGGCTTCCGCGACCGTCCCCGCTTCATCCATCCGGCCAAGTTCGACATCGATCGCGCCCGGCTGCTGCGCGGTCCAGGCGAGCGCGAGCGGTGTGCCGTCGGCATCCTTCGCGACGATCGGGCCCCATTGCGTCTCCTCGACGTCGAGCGTCGCGTCGGCAGCACCATGCACGCGCAGGATTTCGGTCCGCTTCGAAACGGCTGCCCAGCCCTCGGCGGTACGGTAGCGACCGGGGTTCGCCGGATCACGCGCCACGCGCACCCAGTCGGCGGTGTCGATGTAGCCGTTGGTGAAACTCCAGGCGACCTTGCCGTTGCTGCCGATGACGACCGCGGGCATGCCGGGCAGGCCCGCGCCGCTGATGTCGATGCTCGCGCCGGCGCGGTGTGGATCCGGATAGACCAGTCGCACGCGGAACCACAGCCCGGGCACGCGCAGATCGAGGTGGGCGTCGTTCGCGACCAGAGCGGCACCGCCGGCAAGCGCGCCGCCGACGGCGAAACTGTTGCTGCCCGGCGCACGTTCCGCATTCGCGTCCGTCGGCCGCAGCAGGTGCAGATCGAGCGCATGCAGGTCGAGTTCGGCGGCGGAGGGCGGTTCCGGCCAGACCAGCGGCGCGCCGGCGATCGGCGCATCCCAGTCGCCGCCGCTGGCCACGAGATACCGGAATGCGGATTCCGGCAACGCCGCATGCATCTGCGCGAAAGCCAGTTCGCGCTTGTTCTCGGCATCGTTCAAGGTGAACGCCATCGCGGCGATCACGAGCAGGCTGTCTTCGCTGCGCCACACTGCCGGCGCGGTGCGCGTCAGCAGATAGGTGAACGGTCGCGTCGACAACGCCGCCAGGCCTGCATTGACGCCGTCGCGGTAGGTGTCGATGAGTGTGCGTTGCGCGGCCGGCAAGGCCGCGTAGGCCGCCTGCGCGCGTGCGCGCATGCGATGGGTGCGCGCCGTGCGATCGGCCGGCAGCGCAACCGCGCCGAAGATCTCCGCGAGTTCGCCGGCGGCGCGCCGGCGCAGCAGGTCCATTTCGAAGAACCGCTCCTGCGCGTGCACGTAGCCGAGTGCCCAGGTCGCATCGTTGCGACTGCCCGCGCGCACGGTCACGCTGCCGAGCGCATCGCGTTCGACCGTGACTGGCGCACCAAGCGCGGGAGCGACGACCTCACCCTCATAGCGCGGCATGCTGCCGCGCAACGTGAGCCATGCGCCGAGCACGACCAGGATGAGGAGCGCGGACAACAGGACGAGAAGGCGTCGCAGGAAGCGCATCACGGGAGTACACGGCCGCGGGAGCGAGCGGCGCATGATAGTGCACGGACCGTGCAAGCGGACGACATCCTGCGCCCGCCTGCCGATCGATGCCGCCCGACGCTGCTCACGTGAGCGGCCGATCGCTCAATTCGCGCCGCAGCAACTTGTCCACCGCCGAGCGTGGCAGCGCGTCGACGAACTCGATCCGCTTGGGCAACTTGAAATGCGACAGGCGTTCGGCGCACCACTGCGCGACGCCCGCCTCGTCGAGCGCCGGGTCGCGCCGCACGACGAACAGGCGCACGCGCTCGCCGTCTTCCTCGTCGGCCATGCCGACCGCGCAGACGTCGGCGATGCCGGGATGCGCGCCGACGACGTCCTCGATCGCGGCGGGATACACGTTGGCGCCGTCGACGAGGATCATGTCCTTGATGCGACCGAGCAGGTAGAGCGCGCCGCTCGCCTCCATGCGGCCGAGATCGCCGGTGCGGAACCAGCCGTCGGCGGTGATCGCGCGCGCGGTCTCGTCCGGACGCTGGTAGTAGCCGGACATCATGAACGGGCCGCGCAGCCAGACTTCGCCGATCGCGCCGGGCGGCACCGCGCGCAGGTCGGCCTGGTCGGGGTCGCGCATCGTGAGCTCGACCGACGGGAACGGGAAACCGACGCTGCCGACATGACGCTCGAAGCCGAGCTCGCCGGCAATCGGCACCGAGGTTTCGGTGAGGCCGTAGCCTTGCAGCAGCGGCTTGCCGGTGATCTGTTCGAAGCGGTCGCGAATGTCGGGACGAAGCGGCATGCCGCCGACGAGCCCCGAACGCAGCGCAGAGAAATCGAGTTCGGCGAAACCGGGCGTCGCCATCAGGCGGTTGTGGAACGCGGGCCCGGCCAGGATCGAATTGATCGGGCGCTCGCGCCAAGCGGCCACGACACGTTCGGCGTCGATCATCTTCGGGAACAGGAGCTGCGTGACGCCACGGCTCGAATACTGCAGGAGGTTCACCGACATTCCGGCCGCGTGCGAAAACGGATGCACGCTCGCCACGAGGCCACCCGCGCCGCAGGTGTGTTCGGCCATCGTGATGCGCAGGATCTCGATGCCGGCACGCATGTTCGCGTGGGTGGTGCGCACCGCCTTCGACACGCCGGTGGTGCCGCCCGTGTAGGACATCAGGGCGAGGTCGTCGGGTCCCACGATCCGCTGTACCGGCGCCAGCATGGCGCCCTTGCGGACCGCCTCCTCGAACGCGACCGCATGCGCCGGCCCCGGCGCAGCGACACCAAAGAATTCGGCTGGCGCGCTGACGACGAGTTCGCGCATCGCATCGGCGCCGCGCGCCGCGCGGACCGTCGGCATGAGCACGTCGAGGCCGACGATCGCCTTCGGCGCGATCGCGGCGATCGGGCCTTCGAGCTCCTGCGTGGCCGCGGCGACGTAGACCGGCATGATCGCGAGCCCGGCGATCCACGCGGCCAGCAGCGCGATCGGGAACGCCGGCAGGTTCGGCAGCATGACCAGCACGCGATCGCCCGGCTCGAGATGCCATTCGTGCACGAAGAACCGTGCGAGCGCATCCGATCGGCGCAGCCATTCGCGGAACGTCAGCAGCTGGCCGTCGAACTCGAACGCGACGCGGTCCGCATGCTGCGCACACGCGTCCTGCATCAACGAGAGCATGGTCGATCCGGGTCCGACGTCGATGTCGCGCGGCATCGAATCCGGATAATGGACCGTCCATGGTCGACGCGCGTACCACGCGGATGGATCTTCGCCCGCCCCGACTCCCGATTCCCGCGTGTCACCCGTCGACGTGCCGTGCACCATGTTGTCCCCCTGCGACATGGCGCGCGGAAGCGGCATTGCGTCCGCGCAGCTCATGCAAAGTGTACATTTCTATGCAAGGCCCGTGCCGGAATGGCGCCGAAAATCCGTTGTCTCGCGACGGAGCAGCGAGAGGAACGATCAGACCGTGACGTCGAACATGTGCCCGATCGCCGCGGTCGCGGCCATCGCGAGCGCGCCCCAGAACAGCACGCGCACCGCGCCTGACACGATCGGGGCACCGCCGGTGCGGGCGGCGACCGCGCCGAGGATCCCGAGAGACACCAGCGTCGACGTCGCGACGACGAGCACGACGTGGCCTGCCGGCGCAAGCACCACCGCGAGCAGGGGCAATGCGGCGCCGACCGCGAACGTGGCCGCCGAGGTCAGCGCCGCCTGCAGCGGCCGCGCGCGCAGCGTCTCGGTCAGGCCGAGCTCGTCGCGCAGGTGCGTGCCGAGGGCGTCGTGGGCGGTCAGTTGGTCGGCCACCTTGCCGGCGAGTTCTCGATCGAGGCCACGCCCGACATAGATATTGACGAGCTCGTCGCGTTCGCCCTTGGGGTCGTGCGCGAGTTCCTGCTCCTCCATCTCGCGGTCCGCCTGTTCCGTATCGGCCTGCGAACTCACCGAGACATATTCGCCGGCGGCCATCGAAAACGCACCGGCGACGAGGCCGGCGAACCCGGCGAGCAGCACCGCATCGGTGGATGCCTGCGCGCTGGCGACGCCGACGACGAGCCCGGCGGTCGACAGGATGCCGTCGTTCGCACCGAGCACGCCTGCGCGCAGCCAGCCGCTGCGCTCGCTGCGATGCCGCTCATGGTGGCGCTGGTAGAACGCCCGCGCGTGTCTTGCCACGATTCCTCCCGGTCGCGATCAGCCGTCGCTTTCGTCCTCGAACCGCAGGTGCTTCACGCTGCGCCCGTTGCGGCGCACGAGCTTGAGCGCCTCGATGCCGACCTTGATGTGCGCCTCGACGAAATTCGCGGTGATGAGCTTGTCGCTCGCCTCGGTCTTCACGCCTTCCGGGATCATCGGCTGGTCGGACACCAGCAGCAGCGCCCCGGTCGGGATGTGGTTGGCGAAGCCGGCCGAGAAGATCGTCGCGGTCTCCATGTCGATCGCCATCGAGCGCGTCTTGCGCAGGTAGTCCTTGAACGCGACGTCGTGCTCCCACACGCGCCGGTTGGTCGTGTAGACCGTTCCTGTCCAGTAATCGTGGCCGAGGTCGCGGATCATCGTCGACACCGCGCGCTGCAGCTGGAACGCGGGCAATGCCGGCACTTCCGGCAGCAGGTAGTCGTTCGACGTCCCCTCGCCGCGGATCGCCGCGATCGGCAGCACGAGATCCCCGAGCTGGTTCTTCTTCTTGAGGCCGCCGCACTTGCCGAGGAACAGCGCCGCCTCCGGCGCGATCGCCGAGAGCAGGTCCATCACGGTCGCGGCGTTCGGGCTGCCCATGCCGAAGTTGATCAGGGTGATGCCGTCCGCGGTCGCATTCGGCATCGGCCGGTCGCGCCCGCGCACCTCGACGCCGTGCCACTGCGCGAACAGTTCGACGTAGTGGCCGAAGTTGGTCAGCAGGATGTGCCGGCCGAAGCCGTCGAGAGGGGTACTGGTGTAGCGCGGCAGCCAGTTGTTGACGATGTCGGTCTTGTTCTTCATCGGTCGATCTTCGCAGTTTCGTGCGGCGCGTCGCAACGTCGGGCCGGTCCGCGCGCCCGACTCGCTGCGGTCAGCGGCGGAACATGACCCACAGCATCCACAGCAAGAATGTGCCGTAGACGACGACACCGATCGAGCCGAGCGCGCCGGCAGCGAGCGACCAGCGCGCGTAGATGACGTCCGGACGCGGGCGCGCGCGCATCGCGCGCCAGTCCGACAGCGGCGCGCGCAGCGACCACGCGAGTACGGCGAGGCCGACGCAGGCGACGATCCATGACGCGGACCGCAGCAGCGGGAATGGATGCGCATCGCCGGCGGCCGCGACGAGCGCACGAGCGCCGGCGTTGAACGTGGTGAACAGCGCGAGCAGCACCGCGATCACGACGGAACGGCCCAGCGTCGCCGCCGTGACGCACACGCCGAGCGCCGCCAGTGCCCACGCCAGTGTCGCGCGCCAGTGGCCGGTTTCGTCGAACATCTCGCGCGTGCAGGTGCCGCGCTCGAAACAGCCGCGCTCGCCGGCGCGGTGGCGCGCGAGTTCGGCGAGGTGGTCGAGCTCGCTCGTGCGGTACTCGTTGCCACCGCGAAGCACGGCGAGTTCGAGCGCTGGAATCGCCAGCGACGACGCCTCCGCGACCAGCTCGAGGCGGTGGTCGTCGGTGCCGGCGCCGCTGCGCATCCACTCGATCGGTTCCGCGGCGGTTTTCCAGCCGAGGTCGGCCATACTCACGCACCAGAGCGCCACCTCCATGCCCGGCTCGAGGCGCACGCCACCTCGTGGTTCGCAGCGCACGCTCTTGTCGCGCTCGCCGTCCCAGGACATCACGAGCCGCAGCGGCGCGAGCGGCGTGGCGCCGATCGGCGCGGCGGCGAGATTGCGCACCTTCACCGCGACGCGGTAGTCGTGATGACGGTCGATGTCGATGCTCCAGAGGCCGGGCACGATCGCGTTGAGCTCGCGCCCGCGCGACATGTCCTCGCCCGCGGCGAAGACCTCGAGCAGCGCCGGCGCGACGTCGGTGTCAACGCGTACCGAGACGATCCGCGCGAGCACCTCCGCGCGCAACGCGGCGAGTTCCGCCTCGCCGCCGCGCCCGGCTTCGATCGCCGCGCCGACGTCCGCGAGCGCCGGCTCCGCGCGGCCGAGGAACGCGCGCCACGCGCGCGCCTGCATCCAGCGCGCGTAGGCGGTCGCGTCCGCGGACTGCTGCAGCGCGGACAGTTCGACGAAAGGCGCCGCGCGCGCCTCTTCGTCAACCGGCAGCGGACGCGCGCGCAGCGCACGCAATGCCGGACTGTCGGCCGCGGCCGGCGGCACGTAGCGCGGCCCCTCGTAACGCGCGGGCCACCACAGGCCCGCGACGAAGTACAGCGCGAGCCCGAGCAGCAGGGCGGAAACGATGCGCATGCGATCCCCCGAAGCGATCGCGCATTCTACGCAATGTCAGCGCGACCCCGCGGGCGTCGCCTCAGCCGTCGAAGCCGTCCGCGAAGATCACGTCGGTGCAGGCCTGCACCTGGGCCGGATCGATCACGACGTCGAACTGCGTGTCGGCCGTGAACGGCACCGGCGAGCGGATGAACCAGCTGCCGTCGTAGCTGCCACCGACGTTGTAGTCGACCGCGAAGTCCGCCGAGGCCGGCGATCCGGTCGGGCTCGTCACGCGCGTGACGTGCAGCTCTGCGCACGCGACATGGTTCACCAGCGGATGGTCGATGACGACGATGAAGGTGCCGAGCATCGCCTGCACGCGGAACGCATTCGGGCTCGCCGCCTGCGCGTAGACGTTGAACGACGTCCCGCTCGCGAGCGCGGCCTGGTCCGCGTTCGCGACATACCAGTGGTTGGAGCCGCCGGTCGCGGTGGGCCAGTAGAACGCCGACACCGGATGGTTCTCGTACATGCCGTCGATCGAATAGTTGTGGCGCACGAGCACGATGCGATCCGGATAGCCGTCGGTCGAGGGATCGTCGATGCGCGTGTACCACGGCCCGGAATTCGCCGCGCTCGCGGTCTGCGTGAACACGCCGCCACCGCTGCCGGGCACGAACACGTTCCAGGCCTTCTCGGGCGCGACCGCGGTCGCGTGATCCTCGTTGTAGATCGTCCAGCCGAACGCGAGCCAGACGCCGAATGGCTCGTAGGAATTGATGAGCCCCGGCGTGGTCCTGCGCGTCGGCATCACGCGCGAGGATGCGGTCAGACCGTGCGGGTCGAGCGTCGTGATGTGTCCGCC
>Ga0105239_10002879_pt1 | contig 21522 bp, 19 predicted proteins | sample KBSC44metaG_FD_92761 | JGI IMG/M metagenome (GOLD analysis project Ga0105239, IMG submission 92761) | Corn rhizosphere microbial communities from Kellogg Biological Station, Michigan, USA - KBS C4-4 metaG | ecosystem: Host-associated > Plants > Roots > Rhizosphere > Soil | place: Michigan, USA... | reverse complement strand
GGTGTACGCACCGCAGAAGGGGGCGTCACCGCAGGACATAACGCTCCTCGACATTGCGCTTCGACGCTGGGCCGGCGCTGTTGCCTCGGCGACCGGCACCGATTTGGCCGCGGCACCTGGCGCAGGGGCCGCCGGCGGTGTGGGCTTTGCCGCTCTCGCGGTGCTCGGCGCGGTGCTGCGGCCGGGCATCGAGATCGTGCTGGACTTGGTCGGTTTCACCGAACACCTCGAAGACTGTGGCCTGGTGATCACCGGCGAGGGCGCACTCGACGAGCAGACACTTGCAGGCAAGGCACCGGCTGGCGTCAGCGCCGCTGCACACTCCGCCGGTGTCCCCGTCGTGGCAGTGGCGGGCCGATCCACCCTCACGCCAACCGATCTGGCGGCAGCCGGCATCGATGTGGTGTACCCGCTGAGCGATCTCGAGCCCGACCTGGCGCGCTCGATCGCCTGCGCCGGGCCCCTGCTCGGGCAACTCGGCGCACGGATCGCGCGGGAGCGACTGGGGACGCCCGCGATCCGCTGAGCGGGACAAACCCCGGCAGTGTGCCGAAGATCTCACCGCATTCGTGGCGTGAGCTGGATGTTGACGACTGTATGGTAAATACCGTTCGTACGTCGATCAGTCAGCAGCAGACGAGAGCGGAGGTTCCGGTGACCCCACAAGGCCTTGCGCCAACTCGCACCGCCGGGGATTCACGGCCAACGCGGTCACCCCTTTCCCGCCCCGCGCCGCTGCGAGAGGCGGTCTACGACGCCCTGACCGAGATGATCATCAGCCGCGAACTGCGGCCAGGCACCCATCTGGTCGAGAGCGAGCTCGCGGCTCAACTCGGCGTGAGCCGGCAACCCGTTCGAGAGGCGTTGCAGCGCTTGCAAACCGAGGGTTGGGTCGACCTCCGCCCTGCGCTCGGTGCGTTCGTCCACGTACCCACCGACGCCGAGGCCGATCAGCTTCTCGCCGTCCGCACGCTGCTCGAGGCCGAGTCCGCGCGACTGGCTGCCACCAGCGCGACGCCCGAGCACGTCAACCAACTCTGGGACGTCCAGCGCACCGGCGAGCGGGCACTCCTCGCGGACGATCAGGAAGGTCTCGTCGCCGCCAACGCCGCGCTGCACGCTCATGTCGTCGCGATGTCCGGCAACACCGTCCTCGCCGACCTCATCGCGTCCGTCGACCGTCGGGTGCGGTGGTACTACCTGCCCATCGCGCGCACCCGAGGGAAGGACGCGTGGGACGAGCACGCCGAGCTCATCGACGCCATCGCCCGCCACGACGCCCGCCGGGCAGGCGACCTCATGCAACGGCACACCGAGCGCACCAGGGAGATGTACCACGAACAGCAGGCGACGGCCAAGGGTGTTGCCTAACAGGCACTTTCCCTTGACCGCCGCCCGTGCGATCGTCCCGCTTAGTCGACCTTGAGGTCGGCCAGGCTGGGCTCTGCCGCCGTCGACTCCCTGGTCTCTACTCGAGGCTTCGCCGCCGTCTGCCGTCCTGGCTGTCGCAGGAAGAGCGCGATCCCGGCTGAGACGAGCGCACTCGCTGCGGCGATCCAGTACGCGCCGGTGTACCCCCAGGCGTCGATGACGCTGGCACCTACGCCGATCCCGACGACCGAACCGAGCAGCTTGGAGCTGTAGATCAGGCCGTAGTTGCTGGCGTTGTTGTTCTCACCGAAGTAGTCCGGGGTCAGTGAGGCGAACATCGGGTAGAAGGCGCCGCCGCCGAATCCCACCAGGAACGCGAACGCCAGGAACGCAATCTCGTTGTGCGCCTTGCCCGCGTACAGCAAGCCGACGAGTGCGACCGCCGATATCAGCAGCACGGCGAGCAGGGTTTGCTTGCGCCCGTAGCGATCCGACAGGTAGCCGGTCAGCGTGCGACCGGTGCCGTTGACGATCGACAACACGCCTGCGGACGACGCCGCGATCAACGGTCCGAAGCCGAGTTCCTTGGCGAACGGCACCATGTAGCTGATGCCGAACAGCGATACGCCCGCGCTGATACCCAGCGACAGCCACATCAGCGGCAGCATTCCGGTCTTGATCGCCTCCATCGGGGTGTACTGCCGGACCGCGGGCGGGTTCTTGCGAAGGCTCTCCGCGCCCTTCTTGCTCGACGCCCACGCGATCGGATCGACGTCGGACGGCCACCAGTTCTTCGGCGGATCCCGGAACAGCAGACCACAGCCGGCGACCACCACCAGCATGTAGACGGCGACCAGGTCGAGCACCCAGACGTAGGTGTTCGGGTGCAGGGCGTAGCTGAAGATGAAGATGAATGGCACGGCGCCGTAGGCGAATCCGCCGTTGACGAAGCCCGTCTTGCCTCCCCTACGCTCCGGGTACCACTTTCCGACGAGGTTGATGCACGTCGCGTACACCAGACCCGCTCCGATGCCGCCGCATACGGAGAACCCGAGGTAGGCGATGACCAAGCTGTCGCTGTTGGCGATGCTGAAGAACCCGAGCGCAGACAGCGCCGCGCCGACCAGCATGGCGGTCCTTGCCGATACGACGTCCTTCTCCCGAAGCTTTCCTGCGGGGAACGCGATGAGCGCTTGGAAGAAGGCCCAGATGGACAGCAGCCAGAACGTCTCGGACATGGTCCAGTGGTGCGCGTCGCGCAGTGACTTCGCGGCGGCGCCATAGCCGTACTCGTATACGCTGACCGCCATCATGGCGGCCCATGGCAGCCAGACCATCCAGGCCCTGGACCTGCCGAGGAGCTCACGGTCAGTCTCTCCGACGCGGTAGATACGACCGTTGGCGTCGGTTATCTCACGACTTGTCATTGTTGAAGACATCGTCGCCTTTCTTTCTAGCGGTGGTGGGGGTTTTTGGAAATGTCTTGTGCCAGAGATCGGGTGGTGCCCGGCCGGCGGTTTGACGCGCCCGCCGTCCACCTGCGATGACGTGAACCATTGCCTCGACTCCCTCGATTTCCAGACGAGGTTGGGCACCCCGACTAGATCGGTTTGGCGGCCGACGCCACGGACCCGTGGGCGAGAACTCGGTCAGAACATTGCATACGATATGAGGTAGGCAATAGTCTGTTCCACAGTGTGGCCCACGTAACAGGTTCTGTCGAGGGTTCCCGACGAGTTTTTGCGAGAGCTTCTGCCGACCGGCTGGCGAGAGGAGACATCAGCAAATGCATCCAGACGTCAAGGACGCGTTCTGTGCGAGAACAGAGCTACTGCTCGCCAATGCCGACCGCTACCAGGCTCGGCGAAAGCCCAGCGTATCCGTGGTGACGTGCATGGACGGCCTGTTCAACGTCCACGCGCTGCTCGGGCTCAACGAGAGCGATGCGCACATCCTGCGCAACGCAGGCGGCGTCGTGACCGACGACGTCATCCGATCACTCGCCATCGGGCACCGCTTGCTCGAGAACACCGACGTCATGCTCATCGCACACGCCGCGTGCAGGGTGTGCGATGCCACCCGCGACGTGGCGGCCGAGGTACGCCGGGGCGTAGCCCGCCTGCGGAGCGATCCGACCCTCCGCCGCACCAACGGCATCCGCGGATTCTTCTTCAACGAGACCACCGGTGAGCTCCGCGAAATCAGCTGACCCACCACCCACCACAGCCAACGAGGAGAGTCATGGGACGCGTGACCAGCAGATATCGGGTGCTCCGCGTGGCAGACGGAGTGACGACCGCCCGCCCGGACACCCTTGCCGCTGAGGAACCCCTGGAGATCCGGGTCGCCGGTCGCCCGCTGTCCGTGACGATGCGGACCCCTGGCGACGACTTCGACCTGGCCCGCGGCTTCCTGGTCAGCGAGGGCGTGGTCGCGGCCGATACGGACGTCGCCGCCATCCGGTACTGCGCAGGTGCGACCGCCGACGGCGGCAATACCTACAACGTGCTCGACGTGCTCCTCGCCGACGGTGTTCCCCTCCCCGATCCGTCGGTGGAGCGCAACTTCTATACGACGTCGTCGTGCGGGTTGTGCGGCAAGGCCAGCCTCGAGGCGGTGCGCACCACCAGCAAGTGGCACGTCGATCGCGATCCGCTGCGCCTGACCCCCGAGACGATCGCGACCCTGCCGGAGAAACTGAGGACCGCGCAGCGCGTCTTCGACAGGACCGGCGGGTTGCACGGCGCCGCACTGTTCGACGCGGACGGTGACGTCTTGTGCGTGCGCGAGGACATCGGCAGGCACAACGCGGTGGACAAGGTCATCGGCTGGGCGTACGGCGAAGGGCGACTGCCGTTGCGCGGCACCACGCTGATGGTCAGCGGCCGGGCGTCGTTCGAATTGGTGCAGAAGGCGGTGATGGCCGGGATCCCCGCGCTGACCGCGGTATCCGCCCCGTCGTCACTCGCGGTGGACCTGGCAAGGGAGATGGGGTTGACGTTGATCGGGTTCCTGCGGGGGTCGTCGATGAACGTGTACTCCGGAGCCGAGCGGATCGTCTCGGAAGTGCCGGACCCGCCCACACTCGTGCCGACGACGTAAGGCCACTCAGGACTTGGCGGCCCGCTGGTCGTGGTAGAGCTCCCGGGTCCGCTCCGTGTGCTGGTTCATGACCTCGCTGGCCCGGTCGGCGTCGCCCGCCGCGATGGCCTTGATCAGGTCGCCGTGCTCCGACCAGGCGTCGTGGCCGCGCGGCTGCGCGATCAGGTGGTAGTACCAACGCCACCGACGTTCGACGAGCCCGATGTGCTCGGCGAGCACGGCGTTGCCGGCGAGGGCTCTGATGCTGGCGTGCAGGGCGGCGTTGGCCGCCACCAGACCTTCGACGTCGTTGGAGGACAACGCATTCAGTCCGTCCTGCTGCAGCTCCCAGAGCCGGTTGACGTCCTCTGGCGTGGCGTGGGTGGCGGCGAGCCGGGCTGAGTAGGTCTCCAACACCGAGCGGACGCCGAGGAGCTGGTCGGCCTCCTCTTCGGTGGGGCTGTGTACGAAGGCGCCCTGGGCGGGGCGCAGATCGACCCAGCCATCGGTCTGCAGGCGCTGCAACGCTTCACGCACCGGCTGCCTGCTGACGCCCAGGTACTCCGCCAGTTCGTTCTCGACGAGGTGCTGACCCTGTTTGAGGGTCTCGTTCACGATCAGTTCCACGATGGCGTCGTAGACGGCCTCACGCAGCGGGGCCGGGCGCTGCACCCGGCGGGCAGCTGAGTCGGAAAGGCCGTTGCCCGCTGCCTGGCCGGGCGCGCGTCGGCTCTGAAGGGGAAGTGACATGCCACGCTCCTTCGCTAGAGAACAGTACTTAGGGTACAGGTTTTCGTATGCAATGAACTGTCTTGCTATGTCACGATTCCCCACTCGTGCGATCTCCAAAACTGGGGACGCCCCAGGTGCGAGCAAGTCCTTGACAGGACGTGGCCCACACCCGGGGCGCTGACTACGAGGCGGAAGCTAGTCGAGTACCAGCGCGGCCTGCGTCTCGTCCTTCTTCGGCGTCCGCCGCTGCTCTGCAGGCAGCTTGGGCTGACGAAGGAAGATCGAGATGAAGGCGCAGACGACGCCTACCGTGCCGGCGATCACGAACGCCGAACCGTAGCCCCAGTTGTCCACCACGACCGAGCCCATGCCTGCACCGACCAGACCCGAGATCACCTTCGAGCTATAGACGAGGCCGTAGTTGGTCGCGTTGTTGTTCTCACCGAAGTAGTCGGCGGTCATCGCGGCGAACAGCGGGAAGATCGCGCCGCCACCGAAGCCCGAGACCATCGACGCCAGGAGGAACAGCGGCATGCTGCCGATCGAGCCGGACAGGTACACCGCGTACTGGGACAAACCGAGCACCGCGCAGACGATGATGAGCGTGTTCCGCCGACCGTAGAGGTCGGAGATCCAGCCGATCACGCCGCGGCCGGTGCCGTTGATGATGGCCTTGAGGCTCATCGCCAGTGCGACGATGCCACCGGCGAAGCCCATCTCCTTGCCGAACGGCACCTGCATGGCGATGCCGAAGATGTTGATGCCTGCCGTGCAGAGCAGAACGAACCACATCAGCGGAAGGATGCCGGTCTTGATGGCCTCCATCGGCGTGTACTGCTTCACCGCGGGCGGGTTCTTCAACAGGGCCCGGCGAATCCGCGGGTCCTCACTGGCCACCAGCGGATCGACGTGCGCGGGCCACCAGTTCTTCGGCGGATCCTTGAAGAAGAAGCCGCTGATGGCGACCAATGCGGCAAGGAAGACGCCAACCGTGAGCAGCAGCCCCTGGTAGTTGGAGACATCCAGGTAGGAGGTGAACAGGAAGATGAAGGGCACCGACCCGTAGGCGAACCCGCCGTTGACGAACCCGGTCTTGCCACCCTTGCGCTCGGGGTACCACTTGCCGACCATGTTCACGCAGGTGGCGTAGACGAAGCCGGCTGCGGTCCCGCCGAAGAAGCCGAAGCCCAGGTACGCGAAGAACACGTTCGGAGCCAACGCCAGCGATACGTAGCCCAGGAGCGCCCCTATTGCGCCGAGCATCATCGCCGCACGGGCCGATAGCTTGCCGCTCTCCCGCAGCTTGCCCGCAGGGAATGCGACCGCGGCCTGGAAGAACACCCATACGCCGAGCAGCCAGAAGATGTGGCCGTGGCCCCAGCCGTGTGCTTCGACGAGGGTGTCCTCGGCCGAGGTGAACGCGTATTCAGAGGAACTGATGGCCATCATGGAGATCCAGGGCAGCCACACCATCCATGCCCGTGAACGCCCCAGGATGTCGCGGTCGGTCTCGCCGATCCGGTACACCCTGCCGTTCTTGTCGACTACTTCTTTGAAATTTGGCGGCGATGTAGAAATCATTGTGCTGCGGCTCCTTCCGGTTCCCCTGCAACCGGTTGGGGACATCGTCGCCGACCGGGCAGGAATTTCGCCAGGTTTTGCTACCGCAATGCCCGCGGTCCTGGCCCAGTTGTTCGTTGAACCGAGCGCCGCGACCGGGCGTCTCCTCCTGACCGAACTCCCTCGACGACGTGCGAGGTGAGTACGGCGAAGTCTGTTGGCGATGTCGTCATCAAAGGACGCCCTTCGCCTTGAGGGTGGCCAACTGATCGCCGAGACCGAGCTCGCGGCCATAGACGTCCTCGTTGTGCTCGCCGAGCAGCGGGGAGCGCTGCACGTCGACGGGGGAATCGGACAGCTTGATGGGGCACCCGACGGTGCTGAACTCACCACGCTCGGGATGGTCGACGCGGACCACCATCTCGTTGGCCGCCAGCGACTCGTCCTCGATGATCTCCTTGGCGGACAGGATTGGGCCGCAAGGAATGTGGTGCTCGGTGAGCGTGTCGAGCACCTCCCACTTGCCGAGGCCCATCGTCCACTCCTCGATCAACTGGAACATCTTGTCCAGCTTGTCCAGTCGCGCTTCGGGTGTCGCCCACTCGGGGTCGGTCACCAACTCGGGACGGCCGATCAGGTTCGCGATCGGCGCCCAGCAGACGGGCTGGATGACGATGTAGACGTAGTCGTTGGGTCCGCCGGGGGCGCACTTCACGGCCCAGCCCGGCTGACCTCCGCCGGAGGCATTGCCCGAGCGCGGCACGGTGTCGCCGAACTCGTCGTTCGGGTACTCGGCCAGTGGCCCGTTCTGTAGCCGCTGCTGATCGCGCAGCTTCACCCGGCACATGTTCAGCACCGCGTGCTGCATCGCGACGGTTACGCGTTGCCCGCGGCCGGTGTGCTCGCGCTGGTACAGCGCGGCGAGGATGCCAGCCACGGCGTGGACGCCGGTGCCGGAGTCCCCGATCTGCGCGCCGGTGGCCAGCGGCGGACCGTCTTCGAACCCGGTGGTGCTCATCGATCCGCCCATGGCCTGGGCGACGACCTCGTAGGCCTTGTAATGGGTGTACGGGCCGTCGCCGAAACCCTTGATGGAGGCGAAGATGAGGCGCGGGTTGATCTCCTGCAGCCGGTCCCACCCGAAGCCCATGCGCTCGATCGCACCGGGCGCGAAGTTCTCGGCGAGGATGTCGAAGCGAGGCAGCAAATCCGTGAAGATTCGCTTGCCCTCTGCTGACTTCATGTTGAGCGTGATGCTTCGCTTGTTGCAGTTGAGCATCGTGAAGTAGAGGCTGTCGACCCCGGGGATGTCCCGTAGTTGCTTGCGGGTGATGTCGCCGCCTGGAGCCTCGAGCTTGACGACGTCTGCGCCTAGCCAGGCCAGGATCTGTGTGCACGACGGTCCCGACTGAACATGTGTCATGTCGAGGACCCGCACTCCTTCGAGCGCCTTTGCCACGGTATTCCCCTTGAATCGATATGGCTGTGACCGGTGCCTCTCCCGGTAATTTAGAGTGGTCCGGGTCACAGATGATGACGGTATACTACATACAATTCGCCGCGCAAGACTTTAACCAGGTTCTCTGTGGATCTACTGTCAATCTGCTGGCCAGACGCTACAAAGGGCTCAATCCCCCTGACTCGCAGTCGACTCCGGGCGGCAGGCGCTCGCCACTCGCGGTTGTGCGCCCTCGTCGCAGGGTCGACGGCCTAGCCCGTTCTGACGCCGGTGTAAGCGCAGCGGGTTGGGGGTATCTCCGACGAACCTTCGACGGAGAGGCTTCTCTGATGCTTCATTCACTGGTGCTCGCCAGCGGCGATATGCCGATGGCGGCCGGATTCATCCTTCGCGGAATCAAGGGCATCTTCGTCGCGATCGGCAGCATCATCGCCGCGATCGTGTGCGCGGTCATCGCGGGAGCGAAAGGTCGCAGCGCCATCGGTTGGGGAATCCTCGGGCTCTTCTTCTCGATCCTCACGCTCATCGTCGTGATCGTCATCCCCAGCAAGAAGTAGTCAGCGCGCAGCCGCGTACGGAGAGGGCGACGCCGGTCGCCCCGTCGAAGAAGTAGGTCCGTTCGGCGGGTGACGTAGATCGACGTCACCGGTATCTGGCGGTGCAGACGCTTGAGGTCCCCACGGACCCGGTTGCGCAGCTTGGCGTCCACGTTGGACAGCGGTTCGTCGAGGAGGAACGCCTGAGGCTGACGCACCAGCGCGCGACCCATCGCGACGCGCTGGCGCTGCCCGCCGGAGAGCTGTCCGGGTTTGCGTGCGACTAGCTCGTCGATCTCCGGCTGTGCATGGCCGATGGGCCGCGGCTCGACCCCGTCACTTCTGGTCCAGAGCGGCGTTCGCCGTTGTTGCCGCGTCGTTGAGCGCAGGGCCGGGTTCGGCCTTGCCGAGCATCACGGACACGATCGCTTGACCAAGCGCCGTCGCAACTTCGGGGTACTGCGCGACTGCCGGCTTGGACTTCTTGACGTTGTTGAGATTCTCGACGAAAACGCCGGTGCCGGGCACCTTCTCGTCGAGTTGGTGGACGAAGGCGGGGTCGTCGCCGACCGACTTGCGGATGGGTAGATCGCCGGTGGCCAGCGAAGTCCTTCTCACTTGTTCGGGGGCGGTGATCCACTTCAGGAAGTCGACCGCTGCGCGCTTGCGTGTGTCTCCGTTGTCGAATACCACCCAGTTGTCCGGACCGGAAACGGTCTGGTGCCCTGCGTCGGAACCCGCGTAGGTCGGCATGATTTGTACGCCGTAGTCGATGTCGGTGAAGGTGGCAAGATCCCATGGGCCGGTTGTGATCATGCCGATCTTGCCGCTGTTCATCAGCTTGACGGCTGTGGTGTTGGTGGTGTCGAGGTAGACCGATTTGTCGGTCACCGCCATCTGTTGCAAGGTGGTCAATGAGCGCACCCCCGCCTCGGAATCAAAGGCCGCCTTGGTCATGTCGGGCGTAAGGACGTCGCCGCCGGCCTCCCAGAGCATCGGCAGGTAGTGCCAGGCAACGGTCTCGCTGGTGTCAGCCGGCATGGTGAAGCCGTACTGGTCTTTGCTCGAATCGGTCAATTTCGCTGCGGCAGAACGAAAGTCGTCCCACGTCCATTTCGGTGACGGAGGTGCGACATGTGCCTCGTCGAATAGCTTCTTGTTGTACACGATGGCCAGGTTGTCCACCAGGGCTGGCACACCGATGACCTTGCCGCCGACGGTGGCTGAGTCGCGCAAGGCGGGATAGAAGTCGTTCCAGTCCCATCCGGATTGCTTCACCTCCTCCGTCAGGTCGACGACCTTCGGCATCTTGGCGATGTTCGTCGACCAGGACCCGTACATGTACGCGATGTCAGGTGGTGTGCCGCCGCGTACGGAGGTCAGGATCTTCTGCAAGACATGGTCGGTGTCGGACACCAGCTGGGTGACCTGCACGTCGGGATGCTGTTGGTTGTACTCGCCGATCAGGGCGGTGAAGTTCTTGCCCTCTTCGTCGGTATAGCCGTTCCACACGACGATTTCGGGCTTGCCGCCAGCAGTACTCCCACCACCGCCGCACGCCACGAGCGTCAATGACAAAACCGCGACCAGTGCGACGACGAGTCGCCTTCGAAAGACGGATGTAGAGATCGTGCTCATGTTGTCGTATTCCTTTCTCACAACTTGATGGCGGTACGGAGCGATTCGGGCAACAGAGCCTCGTGCTTGACGGTGAGGTCGTCGCACAGGGCCCAGATCTGATCCACGGTCAAGGTGGCCGCGGTGTTGGGATCGACCATCGCCGCCGCGCGGACCAACCGCGGATCCCTGTCGAGGGCCGCACGCACCGTCAAGTCCACCGGACCCAAGAACGATCGGTTCAGCGCTGCACACTGGGCAGGTAGGTCGCCGACCTTGATCGGATGTGCGCCAAGGGCATCGATGACCGTGGGTACCTCGACGGCCAACCCATTCGGCAGGTTGGTGATGAGCCCGTCATTGATGACGTTGGCTGCGATCACCCGCGGCGTGCCCGTCTCCAGTGAATGAATGACCTGCGGCGCGTACTCGGTGGAACTGGTGTCGATCGCCAAGGTGCCGGACTTCTCGAGCTCCTCGCTCAACGCGTTCAATTCGGCCATGCGCTCTTCGGTGATGGAGATGTGCGCGTTGACCGTGATTTGCAGCCGGTCGACTTCGCCGGGATGGCGCAGATACCAGGGCACGTATTCGCAGCCGTGCTTGCTGCTCTCGCTGGGGTAGTAGCCAAGTCGCCGGTACATGTCCATGCGGACGTGGCGCGTGAGATCGGGGTTGGCAGCGATGCGTTCGTCCAACAGCGGATAGAGATCCTGGCCGTTGTGTTCCCAACGCAACACCCACGCTTGATGATTGACGCCTGCCGACCAGTAGTCGACCTCCCCGAGGGGAACACCAATCAGTTCGCAAAGGTCGTGCATCGTCCAGTGCACTGAATGACATAGCCCGAGCACCTTCAGCTTGGGTGCGATTGCGGCGAGGTAGGTGACGTTGATCGCCATCGGATTGGTGTAGTTCAGCAGCCAGGCGTCCGGGCACACCGCAGTCATGTCCGCGGCGATCTGATCCAACACGGGGAATGTGCGCAGACCGCGGAAGATCCCCCCAACACCGAGCGTGTCCCCGACTGTCTGGTGTAGCCCGTACTTTTCAGGGATGGTCAAGTCGCTGGTGATGCCGTCGAATCCACCGACCTGGATGACGTTGATGACGTAGTCGGCGCCTTCCAAGGCGCGACGTCGATCAGTCGTGGTGAACACTTCGGGATTGGCGCCAGCGGCTTGCGCCGTTGCCCGTGCAATCGCCTCCGCGGTCTTCAGACGTTGAGCATCGATGTCGTGCAACACCACTCGAACCGATTGCAGCTCGGGAAACGACAAGATGTCGCCGAGAAGCTCACGGGTGAACTGAGCGCTACCGGCGCCGATGATTACGATCGTGGGCGTCATCACGAAACTCCAAACTGTTGTTGCGGTGGGAGAAATACCGACGAGGGCGTGACATGGTTGGGGCGGTGATGAAAGTCGTTCGTGCGGGGTGCATTAGGTGCACACACTGTGGTGGATCACCCCCGGTCGAGTCGACGCCAGCCTCAACTGACCATCGATTCGTCGGGGAATCTCCACGCAGTCTTCGCGAAGTTCAAGCGGAAGAAGGCGTTCGGGTGAGTTTTGCCACGTTAGCGGCCGAAGGAACCGTCTAATCGCGGTTGGGCCGACTGAGGTGTGCGTCGTGTTGGTAGACGGCCAGGGGCCACCGTGGTGCTGCGCCCAGCTGACTGCGACGCCCGTGGGATATTCGTCGTACACGAGACGTCCGGCTCGCTGCCGAAGGAGTGCCGTAATCGCTTGCGCGAATTCGGCATCCGCCGGCTCGCTGTGGATCGTGGCGGTAAGGGAGCCGGGGAGCGTCCCCAATCGATCGAGCAGCTCGCCCTCGTCACGGTATCGGGCGATGATGGCTACGGGTCCGAAGTGCTCCTCGCAGGCTTCTGCGTTCAACTCCGCAACGGCGACTTCGAGTAGCAGTGCCGTCGCGTAGAAGCCATCGGTCATACCCACGTCGCCGGCGTGAACCACTGTGACGCTCCTGCCCGAACGCAGGGCGCCGGCGTCGGCAGCGAAAGAATCGCGTATGCGTTCGTTCAGCAGTACGAATGGCGGCGCATCCCGAAGGTGTTCTCGCATCTGTGCCACAGTGTCATCTCCCGCATCGCCGACGGGGATGAAGATGAGACCTGGCTTCGTGCACATCTGGCCACCTGATGCGGTGAACGACGTCGTGAGGCCGAGCGCGATGCTGGATCCCCTTCGCTTGGCCGCCCGTTCCGTGACCACTACCGGGTTCAGGCTCGCCAACTCGCCGTACAGCGGAATCGGGTCTGGTCGCCGACCGATGAGATCGAGCAGGGCTCGGCCCGCAGTCGATGATCCGGTGAAGCCAACGGCCTTCACGGCTGGGTGAGTCACCAGCTGCGCGCCCGCGGCTTGACCGTGGAGCAGACCAACGGTTCCGTCCGGCAAGCCGACGTCGCGGATGACTCCGCGAAGCAGCTCCGCGCACAGATTCGACGTGGACGGGTGAGAGTCATGGGCCTTGATGAGCACCGGCGAGCCCGCGGCCAGCGCGGAAACGGTATCTCCACCGGGAGTCGAGAACGCAAGGGGAAAGTTGCTTGCGCCGAAAACCGCCACGGGGCCGATGGGTACGAGCATTCGCCGTAGGTCGGGGCGAGGTCCCAACGCAGTCTCGCCCGCGTGGTCGATGGCCGCCTCGAGGTACGAGCCGTCGTCGAGGACATCGGCGAACAGTCGCATCTGAAAGGTGGTACGCGACAGCTCGCCATTCAGGCGCTCGATACCAAGACCGGTCTCCTGGTCGGCGATCCCAATCACCTCGGCACGCCGAGACTCGAACTTGCAAGCCATCATTCGAAGCATTGAGGCACGCCCGGAACGGCCGAGTGCCTCGAGAGCAGTCGCAGCGGCAGCCGCGCTGCAACACGCCGCGTCGACATCGCAGGCAGTGGAACCGTCGCCCAGGTTTCGGAGCATCATGCCCGTTCGCGGATTGATGCTCTTGACCTCGACCATGCGCTCCTGCTCACCAGCTTTCGACTATGGGCACCGGGCTATCGCGATGTCGCAGACCCCCAACCACCGGGCCCTCCGCGCGTTGACGCTACATTGGTACATGTTATAACTTATGCCGTCAAGGGCACGAGTGTGGCGAGACGTCGGCAGGGAACTCCCCGCCGATCGTGATTACCCATGGCCCGCTGGTGTTTCGGGCACGACGAAGTGGAAGGAGCAGATGAAGACGGCGACGCAGTACTCGCTCGGGATCCCTGCAGTCGAAATGGGTTGCACGAAGCGGCATCTACGTCGCATGCCGGATCGGACGATCGGCTGCCACGTTCACGGCGACGGCAAGTGCCGCAGCCATGGCGCTCCGACGTTGCCGATTGAGGTCAAGCGATGCTGAGTGAAATCGTTCCCGGGCTGATTCGCACGGAGGAGATCGACGGGAATCGGCTGCTTTGCCAATTCTTGCTCTACTCAGACGAGCAGCTCACGATCGTCGATGCGGGTCTGCCGTCGAGCCCGTTCTCGACGATTGTTCCCGCAATCGAGGAATTGTCCTTGGAGCGGCCTCATACAACCCTCGTTTTGACCCATCCGGACGCCGATCACTGCGGTGGCACGGCAAGTCTTCGCGCCGCCTATCCGTCGTTGCGGACGTTGGCTCATGAATTCGATGTTCCACCGCTGGGAAATCCTGGCGGGACGATTGCTCACCGCTACGAAGCCTTTGCGCAGTCGGACGGCTTGCGACTGAATCGCTTGGCTCGCGCACGCGCTACGGCAAGATTCGGTGCTGAATTCGACGTGGATGAGCGCATCGTCGGTGACAAGTGGTTCGATCACGGGGTCACGCGAGCGGCGATCGTCCATATTCCTGGCCATAGTGATGGGCATGTGGGAGTTTGGTTGCCGCATACGCGTGCGTTGATAGCTGGCGATGCCCTCATGGGATACGGAATCCGCAATCGCGATGGCTCCCTTCTGTATCCGCCACAGTTCTTCTCGCGTGGCCTATACGAGACGACGCTGGACCGGGTGGAAGCCATGGACGTCGACATTCTCCTGTGTGCTCACGAAACACCCATGTCCGGTGCGGCGGTGGCAACCTTCATCAATGATTCGCGAGAAGCGGTCCGCATTCTTGACGACAATGTCGCACGCGCACTCAGGGCCGGACAAGAAACTCTCGAGGATCTTTGTCAGTCGGTGAGCACCACGTATCCAGGTCTTTCGCCGGACCAATGGATGGACCTGGCACCGAGCGTGTCGGCAATTCTTCTAGACATGCAGGCGAGCGGGCTTGTGGCGGTGAACAATGCGAGCGGCATCCGACATTTCTCCCCAGCAGGCCGTCCATGATTCCCAGCCGGCCGCGGATGTCCCGGGTCGTGGTTCTCAAACACAGTGAAATATATGAAAGGCAACACAGAATTCATGTCTACTTCGACAAACGCGAAGATCGTGGAGCAGTTGAAGGGAATCAGCGGCATCCCGATCACGCCATTCACCCACGAAGGTGATGTCGACGCGATCGAACTTCAGAAGGTCGTAATGCGCATCACCGATGCCGACGTCGAACTCATCATTGCCTGCGGCAACACCGCGGAGTATTCCAGTCTGACTCAAGCCGAGATTCGCGAAGTTACAGCGGTAACCATCGAGGCCGCTGGTGACGCGACCACCCTCGTAGGAATCGGTGGCGACATACGCTCGGCTCTTGGCGCAGTCCAACACGCGGTCGACGTGGGAGCCGCAGGGTTCATGATCCACGCCCCGTCGCATGCCCACGTCTCCGATATCGGACTACTCGACTACTACCGAGCGTTGGCAGAGGCAACGAGCTTGCCCGTCGTGATTTACATGCGCGGGCGGGAACCCTCGGACTCGGTGCTGGAACAGGTCGTATCGATGGACAACGTGGTGGCCATCAAGTACGCCAATCGCGACATCATGGGCTTTGGCCGCTTGGTCGAACACTACGGCGAACACATCGTGCCGGTATGTGGACTCGCGGAGTCGTGGGCGCCGTTCTTCTGGCTGGCAGGAGGCAGGGGCTTCACCTCTGGGCTCGTCAACGTGGCGCCCCACTTGTCGGTGCAGCTGCTCAACGCTCTGACTGTGGGCGACTTCTCGACGGCCAGGCAGCTTTGGCTGCGGATCAAGCCGTTCGAGCAGCTGCGGGAACGCAACGCCAACGCGTTGAACGTGCCTGCCGTCAAGGCCGCCATGCAGCTGCGCGGTTACCTGCAAAACGCTGGTGTGCGGCCCCCGATCAGCGGCTTGACCGCCGAGGAAAACGCCGAGCTGGCACTATGTATGTCCGCGTGGGAGGCAGTCGATGAGTAGCGTCTTGGTGACCGGGTCATCCGGGGGGCTAGGCTCGGCGACCGTTGCTGCCTACCTCGCAGCAGGGCACCGAGTGTTCGGCTTGGACCAGGTCGCGACGTCGCAACGCCCGTCGTTCACGCCAATGGTCGTCGACCTAACCGACGAGGATGCGATGCGCGCCGCAATGCGCCAAGTGGGACCGATTCAGCACGTCGTCAGCATTGCGGGAGGAGCACTCCGCGAGGAGAAGAGCGAGCCCGACGTCGCCGAGCTGCCACTCGAGCTGTTTCGAGCATCCCTTGAACGCAATCTCGTCAGCGCCTTCGTTACGATCAAGACCGCCATGCCGAACCTGCGCGCCGCCACCGGTGACCGGTCAATTTCGTTTACGACATCAACCGACGCCATGCTTTCGTATGGCCTCCCCGCGTATGCGGCGGCCAAGGCAGGCATCATCGGACTCGTCAATTCGTTGACCGATCCCCTTGGCCGTGAAGGGATACGCGTGAACGCCGTCGCGCCTGGCGACATCCCCACTGCCCGCAACAGATCAGAGTGGGCCCACAAGCCAGACTGGTACCAAGACCTCGCATCCAATAATCCGTTGCGCCGCTTGTGTACACCGCAAGAGATCGCGGAGACCTTCGTCGCCATATCCGATCGGCTGACGGGCATCACCGGCCAGACCATCGTGGTCGACGCCGGACTCATCCGCGCTCAGCCCGGAGTCGCAAGTGCCGTTGATCAATCCGCGCGCAACCCTGACGTGCCCACAGCAAGCGGTGATGCCCATGAACGACGATGACACCCACCAGTCCCGCGCTGAGTACGTGGCCGAAAAGCTAGAACTGGCCATCTTGCGCGGCGAGTTGGCGGCCGGCGAGCGCATCGTCGAGGCCGTGTGGGCAGAGCGACTACACGTTTCGAAGACACCGCTTCGTGAGGCGCTTCGCGTCCTGGACCGCAAGGGCGTCGTTTCGTCGCACGCCTACAAGGGAACCGTCGTCCGCAACATCGACCAGACAGCCGCTCGGCATCTGTTCGAGGTTCGCCTTCTCAACGAACCCGAGGCCGTCGTCCGTGCCATCCCCTTCCACGACGACGCATCCTTGAGTTTGTGCGACGAAGCACTCGCGACCGCGCGCAATTCTGGTGCTGGACAAGGCCAACTGGCGGACCGATCAATAGCCAACCGACGTTTCCACACCTTGCTGTACCAGCCGTGCGAAAACGCCCACCTCCGCAGAATCCTCGATGAAATTCAGGACCAGGTCGCGATGGTCAGCGTCGCAGGATGGCGCCGTCACGCGACGTGGGTGGAGGAAGAGAGTGAGCACGACGCAATCCTCGACGCGGTCAAGCGCAAGGACGCCGAGGCCGCGCGCGACCTGATTACCAAACACATCAGCGGTTTCTTTGCGCGGCTTGACGACTGACGCTTCCGACTCGCGCTCGAAGGGCTTGATGATCAAACGACCCACGTGGGTGTCCGCGGCAGACGCGTTGCTCGTCGACTGGCGGATGAAGGCGTTCGGACCCGCACACCAGAATCAGACGATCCAACAGCTCGTGGAGTCCGGGGTTAGGGTGTCGGACTTGCCAACCCCGGTGCTCACACTCGATGCCACTGCTGTCGAGCACAACATTCGAGTCATGCACGGCTTCACCGCCGCCCACGGAGTCGATTTGGCCCCCCATGGGAAAACGACCATGGCGCCTGCGCTTTGGCGCCGGCAGCTCGAGGCGGGCGCGTGGGCCATCACCGTCGCCACACCCTGGCAGTTTCGTGTGGCGCACGCCGCCGGAATCAAGCGAATCATCCACGCCGGTGCGGTTCTATCGGAATCGGATCTCGTTGACATTGCTCACCGTCGATCAACCGATCCCGAGTTGCATGTCTACGTCTGGGCGGATTCGGCGCAGTCGGCGACGCTGATGGCAGATGCCTATCCCGACGCGGCTCCTCAACTCGAGCTGCTCGTCGAAGGGGGCGCGCCGGGAGCCCGAACCGGCGCTCGCAGCGCGGCGGAATGCCTTGCTGCTGCCCGAGTCATCGGCGATGCCCGCAACCTCCAGTTGTGCGGTGTCACCGCGTGGGAGGGCTCCTTGCGTGGCGCACGCGGTCCTGGCGGACGTGCGCTCGTCGCAGCATTCTGCGATGGCATCGCAGAATGCTATGAAGCAGTCGCCAATGACGGTCTTCTCTCCGAGACCGCAGATCCCGTGATCAGTGCCGGCGGAAGCAGTTTCTTCGATGTCGTCGTCGACCGGTGGTTGCCACGATTGTCCGCGGCATCGGTCAGTCCACGGATTGTCTTGCGCTCGGGATGCTATCTGACGCACGACGACGGGCTGTATCAACATTCCTCGCCCTTCGATGACCTTGGTGGACCTCGGTTGTCACCCGCGTTGAATCTGTGGGCTCAAGTCGTTTCGAAGCCGGAGCCGGGCCTCGCCTTTCTCAATGCCGGCCGTCGCGACGCCCCATACGACGGCGCGCTACCCATCCCCCAGCAGATCCTTCGACGCAACGAGGCATCCTCGTCAGTCGCTCTCGCAGGGGCAAGAATTGCCCAATTAAACGACCAGCACGCGTATCTCGAAATTAGTGAATCGTCAGATGTTCAGCTCGGGGAAACCGTCCGATGCGGCATCTCGCACCCGTGTACCGCCTTCGACAAATGGGCGGTCATTCCGATCGTCGACGACAGCAGATCGAGTGATCCGCGGCTAGTGGGAGCGGTCCGCACCGTTTTCTAGACGACCGCCGTCTCTCAGTCTCCCCCGGTGCCGTCTACGGCGAAGGGCTCGATCTGCGCCAATTCGTCGTCGGTGATGTCGAGTCGGTTCAAGGCCTGCAGACTGTCTTCGAGTTGTACGACGCTGGAGGCGCCGACCAGTGCGCTGGTCACGGCGGGCTGACGGAGAACCCAGGCAATCGCCAGCTGGGCCAGCGATTGGCCGCGTTGTCGCGCAATGGCGTTGAGACCGCGGGCTCGCTCGAGGTAGACCTCGGAGATGTTGGCCTCAGTCATCCAGCGGCCCACACTGGCTCGCGAGCCCGCTGGCACTCCGTTGAGGTAGCGCGAAGTGAGGAGGCCCTGGGCCAACGGGGAGTACACGATGCTGCCGGCGCCGATCTCGGTGATTGCCTCCCACAGGCCGTGCTCCGGGGCGCGTTCGAACATGTTGTAGCACGGTTGGTGGATGGTCAGGGGCACGCCCTCTGCCTTCAGAGCGGCAGCGGCGGAACGCGTTTCGGCCGGGTCGTAGTTCGAGACGCCGGCATAGAGAACCTTGCCCTGCCGGACGGCGTGGGCCAAGGCCCCCATGGTCTCTTCGATGGGGGTGTTGGGGTCGGGTCGGTGTGAATAGAAGATATCGACGTAGTCGACGTTGAGCCGTGACAGGGACTGGTCGAGTGAGGAGAGCATCGTCTTTCGCGACCCCCACTCGCCATAAGGCCCCTCGGACATGTCGTAGCCGGCCTTTGTCGAGATGACGATCTCATCGCGGTGGGGTCGCAAGTCCTGGTCGAGAATGCGCCCGAAGTTTCTCTCCGCCGATCCGGCGGGAGGACCGTAGTTGTTGGCAGCGTCGAAGTGGATCACGCCTAGATCGAAGGCGCGGCGCACGATGGCCCGCTGAACCTCGAGGGGTCGATCGTCCCCGAAGTTGTTCCACAGTCCGAGAGATATGCGGGGCAGCACGAGGCCGCTTCTTCCGCTGCGTGCGTATTCGATTGCGTTGTAACGATTGACGTCAGCGACGTAGCTCATTGGTCATCCTGATTCTGTTCTGTTGCTCGATCATCTGAGTCGTCAACGAACTTTGCACGCGCTTGCACCACATCGCTCGGGAAAACTGAGCGAAGTGCCCACAGCCCGCGTTCGTGATCCGGCCGCCCTTCAAGGCTGCTTTGACTGGACGATCTTGGGTCTCGTCGGCGGCGACTCAGGTGGTGCGTCGCGGATGCCATGGCCACGGACCCGACCATCCGGTTCTCTCCGCAGCGATGAGTTTCGCAGGCCGAGCCGGTCGACATACCCATGGGCGACACCGAGGCAGTAGATCCGACGCGGGAACTGCTGGCGGCCGCCCAAGAGGGTGACGAGCGCGCGTTCGCGGAACTGCTGACGGGATTTCGCGGAGAACTGCACGCGCATTGCTACCGGATGTTGGGATCGGTGCACGATGCGGACGAGGCGTGGCAGGAGGTGTCGCTTCGGGCGTGGCGCGGCATCGCCGGCTTCGAGGGACGAAGTTCGTTCCGCCGCTGGCTGTATCGAGTCGCCACCAACGTGTGCCTGACGATGATCACGCAGCGCGCCAAGCGTGTGCTGCCCATCGACTTGTCGCCCGCCGCCGAAGCCGGCGACAACCTGGGCGAGCCACTTCCCGAATCGGTTTGGCTTGAGCCGTACCCGGATTCGCCGCCGCTAGCCGCCGACAGCCGGTTCACACCGGATGCCAGCATGGAGCGCCGCGAGAACATCGAGCTGGCGTTCGTCGCCGCCGTCCAACACCTGCCAGGCAACGAACGAGCGGCGCTGCTGCTGCGGGAAGTGATCGGCTTCTCGGCCCGCGAAGTCGCCGAACTGGTCGACGCCACCGTCCCGGCAGTCAACAGTGCGCTACAGCGGGCCCGTCGAATCGTCAACGACCGCATGCAGACTCAGAGCCCGCGAAGCACGGTCCGATCGATCGGCGATGCCCGGCTGCGCGAGATCGTCGGCAACTACGTCAACGCATTCGAACGTGGCGACGTCAACGCGCTCGTCGCCCTACTCACCGACGATGTGACGTGGGCGATGCCGCCGACGCCGATCTGGTATCGCGGCCACGCCGCAGTCACGGCCTTCCTGGTCGAGGGGCCGATGCGCGTCCGGTGGCGGTACCTGACCACGGTCGCCAATGGACAACCGGCAGTCGCCTGCTACATCTGGGATCCCGAGCGGCAGGAGTATGTGGCCAAAGTGCTGGATGTGCTGACCCTGGACGGGGAGCGCATCGCCGCGGTGACCGCGTTCATCGACAGCCGGCTCTTCCGTCAGTTCGGCCTGCCCGATGTACTGCCGGCCTGACCGCCTCACCTGCGGTTGATCAGTTCGCGCGACGCCGCGAGTCACGTGCAGTAGGGGCCGCCAATCCGGCGGCGCAATCGGAAGGCAACTGCCCGTGGCCACATTCACCGCTGCACAACGCTGGGTCCTCGGACTCACCTCGACCGCCTCGTTCATGGTGGCACTCGACCTCCTCGTGGTGTCGACCGCGCTGAACACGATCAAGGACGACCTCGGAGCATCCCTGGGGCAGGTGCAGTGGGTGGTCACCGGCTACGGCCTGGCATTCGCGGTCTTGCTGATGGCCGGCGCGGCGCTCGGAGACCGCTTCGGCCGTCGCAGGGTCTTCACCATCGGGCTCGCGCTGTTCGCCGCCGCCTCGGCAGGTTGCGCGCTGTCGCCCGGGGTGGGGTGGCTCGTCCTCGCCAGGGTCGTGCAGGGTGCCGGGGCGGCGCTGGTGATGCCGCTGGCGGTGGCGTTACTCAGCGCACAGCTGCCCGACGACCGGCGCGGCCGGGCGATGGGGTTGTTCGAAGGGCTGACCGGATTGGCCACCATCGCCGGACCCCCCGTCGGTGGCAGCGTCGCCTACCTGATCGGCTGGCAGTGGGTGTTCTGGGTCAACGTCCCGATCGCCCTGCTGATGATCCCATTGGTGCGCAAGCGCATCGACGAGAGCGGCGGACCGGACACCGCACTCGACCTGCGCGGAATGGCGCTGGTCACCGCCGGTTGCCTGGGCTTGGTCTGGGGGTTGGTGCGCGGCAACGAATCCGGTTGGAGCAGTGCAG
>Ga0105239_10002878_pt1 | contig 21530 bp, 29 predicted proteins | sample KBSC44metaG_FD_92761 | JGI IMG/M metagenome (GOLD analysis project Ga0105239, IMG submission 92761) | Corn rhizosphere microbial communities from Kellogg Biological Station, Michigan, USA - KBS C4-4 metaG | ecosystem: Host-associated > Plants > Roots > Rhizosphere > Soil | place: Michigan, USA... | reverse complement strand
ATCCGACAATCCCGCCACCTACAGCATGTTGGACCTGAAAGGCGTGGCACACAGCGCTGCCAAGAGCCTGCATGAGACTATTTCAGAATCCGGAGCCAGCGTCACGGTCAGCTCGTCTTTGCCGAGGGTTTGGGGGAATTCGCTCCGGCTTCAGCAAGTGCTGCGCTGCATGATCACCAACGCGATCAAGTATCGAAATCCCGATGCGCCCCTGGAAATACGGATCGAGGCCGCGCGTGACATTGCCGGTGAGTGGAAAGTGTCCGTGCATGATAACGGGATCGGGATCGCGAAGCAATATCACGAGTCCGTTTTCGCCCCCTTCAAGCGTCTGCACGGCAAAAATATTCCGGGCTGCGGAATGGGCTTGGCTGTCTGCCGGAGGATCGTCGAGGCGCACGGCGGGCGGATTTGGGTGGACTCCACCCCCGACGGTGGATCCGATTTTCAATTCACTCTGCGCGAAGAGCCGCCTTCGGCGTAATCGGAAGACCGCCTCACTGAGGGCGATGCTCAGCCAGCACTTCTTCCAGCACTTCGGCGATCTTGAGGAACTCCTGATAGGACGTCGGCTTGCGGAAATAGCGATTAGCCCCGAGAGCCGCGGTTTCGCGCCGGTCCTCGGGCGAGTTCGAAGAGGTAAGGATGATGACGGGCACATCGCGGCAGCGGACCGTTGACTTCACGTGCTCCAAGACCTCTCGTCCAGATCGTCTTGGCAGATTCAGGTCCAGGAGAACCGCGTCGGGGCATTGGGCTGCCGGATCGGCGTCGGCATGCGCGAAATAGCGTAGCGCATCTTCCCCGTTATCGAGGGTGAGGAGACGAACCGGGAGCTTTCGAAGCCGGACCGCTTGCTCCACAAGAAACACGTCCGCCTGGTTATCCTCGACCACCAGCACCAAAGCGCGTTTATCGTCGGGAGTCTTGTCCCGCTCCGACTCAACAGGCAGGGGATCGTCGGATTCGCGGTGCTGTCCCCCTCCGGCCAAGACATCTACGCCGCTGCCTTCGGCGACTCTTTCGGCTGCCTGGGCGCCAGGATGTCCCACGATTAGACTTCCCCCATGTAGCTTCGAACAGACGCCGGGTTGACCATTTCCTCGGTAAGATCCGCTAGCGATGGCTAGTGTTTCCAGAAATCTTTGTTCCCCGCGGATACCAGCCTTTCACGCCAAAACTGGATCTTTACAGAGTGCAAAGATTTCCGCGCCCAACTCCAAAAAATGCTTAAGAGTCACAGGCTTAGTTCGGTAAAGGGCTCCCTTGCTCTGGATTTCAGCTTGGGCTTCGGGAGGGGAAGCGGAAGACAAAACGACGACTTGGATATGGTTCAGAGCCGGCGCCTCTTTGAGGGCATCCAGTATTTCCAGGCCATCGTATTTCGGGAGGTGCACGTCCAGCAGAATCACGCAAGGATCCGGCGCATGGATACCGGCGCGATGCTCAGCAATAAACCGCAGCGCTTCTTCTCCATCCTCCAAGACCTGGAGCTCATAATCTCCCTGCCGGTCGAGCGCGAAGCGCAGGAGCTCGATATCAGCGGCGTTGTCTTCTACTACAAGAATCTTAGGTCTGCCCACAGGCCCTCCTATTCTTATAATGCCCTTCGCCCTTGAATGACACGAATCAACAACACTGCGATAGCGATGATCAGCAAGATGTGGATGTAACCGTAGAGAGTGTAGGAAGTGACCATCCCTAGCAGCCACATCACGAGCAGAATCACGAAAATTGTCATCAACATGTTTGTCTCCTACCGGTTTGAAGCTGCACCCGTGACGATTCGCAGCCCAGTCTCTCGCTTCATGTTTACGGCGGGCACCTCCGGCAAAAACGTCACGTCTCCGGTTGTATTTATTACCTGAACGGTCTTTCCTTTACGTGTATTTGCTGGGGTTTGGACGGTAGAATTGAGACCCGCCCAGAATCCCAGCGCCAGCGTCGCAACCAGTCCAAGGGCCATGGCGATGCTCGTTAGCAGGGCCAGCGCCGAGACGTAAAGGAGGAATGATCCGATCAGTCCGGCTATCACGAGGCCTGCAAGAATGAGCATGAATCGGTCTATCATGCCGGTGAATAAGCACCCCATGGGCCATTGCCAGCAGACTGGACCCATCTGAAACAAAATGGCGGGGGCATCATCCTCTTATCAGGCATGCTGCACCTGTTGTTGATCGAAGATAATCCGGCTGATGTGATGATGATACGTGAAGCCTTGCGCGGGTCGCCCATTCCCGCCGATGTAACAATCGCCTACGACGGCGAACAGGCAATGAGGCTGCTGGAAGAAGTGGGATCCAAATCCGATTTCATTATTTTGGATCTGAGCATTCCGAAGGGTGACGGACACTCGATCCTTGAGCTGTGCAAGTCATCCAACACACCACCCATCGTAGTAGTATTCACCAGCTCCTCCAACGGAGAAGACAGACGCCGGGCATTGGAGAGCGGCGCAAGCGACTACGTCATCAAGCCGGCCGGCTTTAATGCGTTCATGCATGCGGTGCAGGATATCGTTGAGCGATGGGCGACCCCCCGACCGCCGGCGGTCACGAACTAGCGTTTTAAGCCAAATTGTGGGCATGGCAGGCGACCAGTTCCGTAGCCAGAGTCTTCGGAGCGGGGCCTGTTAGCTCATAGCTGCACAGCAAGGAAAACGAGTTGGCTTTGATTAAATCTCCCCACAGTTCTTCCAGACGCGCGGCTGCCCGGAGATTCGAGTTCCACAGCAGACACACCATTTCTCCGAACGCTCTGATATTCGGGACTTTCTGATCGCTTCCAACGCTAGCCCGAGCCCGGCCGATCCAGCCTTCCGCCAGAGCTTTGAATTTTTCCTCGTCGGGCATGCCATCCACCATGAAGTGTGGCAGCATCTCTTCGGCCAGCAGGCAGTTGAATTGCCCGGTTGTTTGCAAGGATTGCAAATCGAAGCCCTGCTGCCAGAGGGCGCCGGTGATCGCAGGACAATTGTCCCTGCGTACGATCAGGATGACTGCCTCATTCTTCCGAAGGCCCGCGCTGGCGTAGAGGCATACAGCCTGGGCCAGCAAAGCCCTGTCCGCGTACGGGTAAACAATATGTCCGCAGGGATGCGGGTCCACCAACAGCGCTGAGGCCTTCGGGTTCATGGCTACTTGTTAGAACACTCTAGTGATAACGGTCATAGTCACGATTCCGGCCGTCGCGGTCCCATCGATGATCGTGGCCGTATCTGCCACGATCGCCATCCCAATAGCCTTCGTAGAACATTCCGCCTTCATAGCGTGGCCCGATCCAACGCGCGCTGCCGTAGGGAGGACGCGTCCAATATCCGTCGTGCCAAGCGTATCGCCTTCCATTGGGATACCAGTAGCCGTCTACCCAGACGTATCCAAGCCCGGGACTGCGTGGCTGAACCCGGACGACCCGTGGCGGCGGCGGAGCCCCAATTCGGATTCCGACCGAGATTTGCGCACTGAGAATGGTACTTCCCATCACGAATGCCAGTCCTAGCATCGTTTTCTTCATGTGTACCTCCTCCTTTTGAAATCGTTATCGAAGAGTCGCGCTTTCGATCTGCGTTCCGATAATCTCACCCGAGACAACTAGCTCGACGCGACGATTCCTTTGCCTTCCCGCGGCCGTATCGTTGGAAACTACAGGCTGAGTCTTACCGAAGCCTCGGACCGTAATGGAAGCGGCCGGCAAATTCTCGTGGACCAGATAGTCCCGAACAGCCGCTGCGCGCTGCTCAGACAGGCGCTGGTTGTATTCGTCGCCTCCCACGCTATCCGTATGGCCTTCAACTTGAAGCTTCAGCCCAGGGTGTCCCAAGATCACGCCTGAAACTTTAGCCAACTTCTCCCGAGCGCCCGGCCGTAAAGTGGACTTGCCGGTGTCAAACAGAACATCCGACATATTGACGATCAGTCCACGCGCCGTGTCCCGAGTCTCCAGAATCAGGTTGAACTGGCGCAGCAATTCTGCGCGAAGCTCGGCCTTCTCCGTTTCAGCTTTCTGCCGAAGGCGATCCGATTCCTGAGCTGCCAGCCGGGCCTTCTCGGTCTCCGCCATGGCTAACTGCTGTTGGTTTACGGCAGCCGCGCGCGCAGCTTCCGCTTCAGCCTTCTCCCGAGTTGCCCGATCGATGTCGGCCAGGGCTGCGGCGCGCTGCGCTTCGGTTTCGCGACGTAAGCGATCTGCCTCTTCCCGAGCGGCGATTTGCACTCGTTCGGCTTCCTGCCGGGTCCGTTGTGCGTCTAGCTGAGCGGCGCTCCGTTCCGCCTCCGCCCGGGCTCGTTCGGCAGCCTCGGTTCTTTGCGCTGCCTCGGCCTGTGCTCTGCGCAGTGCTTCTGCTTGCGCCTCGGCTGTGGCCCGTGCTTCGCGATCCGCGGATGCGCGGCGTTCCGAGGCCAGTTGTTCGTCAGCGATCTTCTTCACCGTGATGATACGCGCGTCCTCGGCCATCTGGACTGCTTCGCGGGCTACCGTTCCGATGGGCTTCTTGCCGCCTTTACCGACCAGGTAACCTTCCGCGTTCTGCAAACCGATGACAGCTTTCTGATACGTATCCGGAGCGTAGCGGTCGGCTCCAGTCCAGCGTGCTATCTGGACGGCGTTGCGAGCTTCGTACAGCTCCAGCGGGACCTTCTTGTCCATCCGGAAAGGCTTCAGCTCGGCGGGATTTACATTGAGCGAATACTGCCCTCTTTGGAGGAGCTCATATTTCGCATCGATCTCTTCGATCGTCCCAGTGGTGTCGCGACGGGTGAAATTCTCCATCACCACCACATCGCTGGGTTGGGTGACGGCAAAATAGGGTTCCGCGGTGACGATCAAACCGAAACTCTGCAACTCGGTAGTCGCATCCAGGGAGCTCTTGTCGCCGTTCAGGACCACTTCGCCAACGTTCGTCGCGCGGCCTTCGGGCGTGATCGCCCACAGCACGTAGGTCAAATACTCCGGGCCAAACTGGCCAGGTGGCTGCAGCTTCCGCATATCGGCGTTTATCTTAATCACGCCCTGCTTGCTTTCGACTTTGGCTTCCCCACGAGCATCCGGCATCAATGCCGTTCCTCGGAAGTCGATTTCCGTGGGTCCGCTGCGATGGTTATAGTTGATGGCTTTGGTAGTTCTAGCCACCACGGTCACCCGGTAAATCGGCACGGATGCGCCGGGTTGTTCCGTTACGTTACGCTGCGCTGGATTGGGCGCCTGAGGCGCCTGTGCCAGCAAAACTCCGCACGCTATGAAGGATCCGACTATGATTTTCATTTATGAACCCCTTCCTTTCGGTGCTACTCAGTCCTAGGCCATCGCACGCTTATACGCGTGCTCAAGCTGTACTTTTCCTTTTTCAACCAGATCTGCCGCGGAATCGCGGAGGCCGGACGCTTGGTCCTGGAAATAATCCGTGCTCTTGCGAAGCTTGCGGGCGATCATCCTCTGAGTCTTTACGCCAGATTGCGGCGTTAACAGAATGCCGAGTGCAGCTCCTACGCCAATACCCAGCGAAAACCCGATCAAGTAGTTTTTGTTCATCTTTCTATCTCCGGGGTCAGCGGACTCCTCTAGACTGGTAAGCAGCTTTTGGTCCATTGCTAATCGCATGAAAAACGAGAAGTTTGCCGCCAGTCAACCGGGCAGATTCTACGTTCACCTAGGAACAATTGGCGGAATGGCAGAGTGCAGATTTTGCACTAGCGACATGTTTTGAAGTGGAGCTTGCGCCATATTTGGCGGTGATTATCTAAGTTTTCAAGAAGTTAACGTTGGCTATCGAGTTGCCCTTTATAGCGCGACGTGAGCAATAAGAAGAGGCGTTGGCTGATCGCGGCGGGCCTGATAGGAATCGCCCTCGTCGTGTCGATCGCGGTGATCACGTCGATCTTAGCGAAGCGCTACGAGCCGTATATTCGCGATCAGGCGATCCGTTACCTGCGCGACCGCTTTGATAGCGAAGTAGAGCTAGGTGCTCTGCACATCCGCATGCCCAGAGTTTCTACCTGGCGGCTGGCGCTCACGGGCGGACGCGGTTCGGTAGCGGAGGTGGACGGCGAAAATCTTCTCCTCCGCCATATGGGGCGACATGACCTGCCTCCCATGTTCGCGATCAAGAAGTTTCATTTCGACGTCGATCTGGCATTGTTGTTCGGCAAAACCAAGAAGGTGCCGCTTATTGAGCTCGACGGAATGGAGATCTACGTTCCTCCCAAAGCAGAAAGGCCCAAGCTCAATTCTTCAGCGCCTCGGCCTGAGCCGGAGGAGACGGCTAAGGAAAAAGCTGCCGCGAGTAGGGTCGTGATCGAAGAAGTGCTGATTAACGACGCCACGCTGGTGATCCTGCCGCGAGATCCAAGTCGGGTCCCTCTCAGTTTTGACATTCATCGCCTGCGGCTTGAATCAGCCGGCAAAGATATCGCGATGAACTATGATGCCGAGTTGACGAATCCTAAGCCTCCCGGCTTGATTCACAGCCAGGGGACGTTTGGTCCGTGGGCGGCGGAGGGCCCTGGCGATACGCCTCTCGCCGGAAAGTATACCTTCGAGCATGCCGATCTGAGTGTGTTTCACAGTATCGCCGGAATTCTTAACTCCACAGGACAGTTCGAGGGCACGCTCGATACGATTCGCGCGCGGGGCCAGGCTTCGGTAGCCGACTTCCGCCTGAAGTCGGCGGGAAATCCGGTGCCGCTGTCGACTTCGTTCGAGGTACAGGTGGACGGCACCAACGGGAACACAATTCTGAGTCCGGTGAAAGCCACGCTGGGAAGCACGCATTTTACGACCAGCGGAGCGGTAATCAAGCGCGAGAAGAAAGCGCGGCGCACCATTTCGCTGGAAGTTTCGATGCCGGATGGGAACCTGCAAGACTTGCTTCGCCTGGCAGTGAAGGGTCAACCGTCCATGGAAGGACGGATCGCGATGACCAGCAAGATCGACATCCCTCCGCTATCCGGGTCAGTGAAAGAGAAGCTGTTGCTGGATGGCCATTTTGAGCTATCGAAAAGTAAGTTTCTCAAGTCCAGCATTCAGGATCAGATCGACTCTTTGAGCCGCCGGGGACAAGGCAAACCGGGCAACCAGGAAATCGATGAAGTGGTTTCGACTATGACCGGCTCGTTCAAACTGGAGGACCAGGTCATCACGTTCGGTAGTTTGTTTTTCAATATTCCGGGTGCTGCCGTTCAACTAGCCGGAGCTTATGACCTGGACGCCGACAAGCTTGATTTCCATGGCGCCCTGGCCCTGCACGCGAAAGTTTCGCAGACGATGACCGGATGGAAACGATGGGCTCTCAAACCCGTCGATCCGATATTTGCAAAAAACGGCGCCGGCACGTTTCTGCACATCAAGGTTGAAGGGAACTCTCAGAGTCCGAAGTTCGGGTTGGACCGAGGAGGGAAAAAAGAAATTGCAGCCGCAGCCCAATAGAAAGACCACCGCGAAGGGCCAAGCCGGGCAGGAAAGCGGAGCGCCCGCATCTAAGGTCGTCCTCCAGAACATCCGCGCCGTTTGCGAGTTAGAGCAGAAAGCCCTCGACGAACGATCCTTGGGGGAACGCATCGGCGATGGAGTGTCGCATCATGCCGGACGGGCTTGGTTCATCGTATTCCACCTAATTTGGTTCGCTACTTGGATTATTTTGAACGCCGGCTTGGTTCCCGTCGTTCCTAGATTCGATCCCTACCCGTATCCGTTTCTCACCTTTGCAGTCTCGCTCGAAGCGATCTTTCTTTCGCTGTTCATTCTGATGAGCCAGAACCGGGAAGCACGCCAAGCGGATCAACGGGCGCATCTGGATCTACAGATCAATTTGCTGGCTGAATTAGAGTCCACCAGGATGCTCGAAATGCTCAAGGCTCTTTGTCAGCATCACGGATTAGACGCGGAGCTGAGTCCCGATATCGAGCAACTATCCAAGCCGACCGAGCCCAAAACGCTGGTAAGCGAACTTCAGCATCGCCTTCCGGAATCCAACTAGGGACCGCTGTGAGTTGGTATAGCGATTGCAACGTAATTGGTGGAGGTTACGTCATGAAATACATCGCAGCGTGGATGTTGGGAGTCCCTGGGATTCTGATCGTGATTTGGTTCCTGTTCTCGCACATGCACTAAGTGTGTTGCACGAATTGCCGCACGTTCCTGCAGTCGCTTGCATAATCTGACTCACCAATTGAAAAGGAAACATAATGACTTTAGCTGTTTTTGAGACCGAACGGTTTCGCGTCCACATCACCGGAAATGCCGCTTGGGTAGAAACCAAAGATGGCGCGAACTGGGTGTTCTGCAATTGGCACGCAATACCGGTGTCTAGCGACTGCAGCGATTCGCATGCCCTGAAAGCCGCGGTAGCGGATTACGAGGAAGCTCGGGGCGAGAATAGTTTGAGAATCGCGCTTACCGGCATTGGTCATGTGGCCGTTAAGCCGGCGATTAAGCAGCAGCCTGCTAAACCTCAACGCGCCGCTTCGCCCGTACGCCCTAAGAAGGCGTCCGGATACTACGGGTTTCGTGCGCCTCTTCGGCCGCCTCTGCTGACTCCAGCAGCAGCATCGCTGGGTGCGAATGTCCACAACCACTGAGCCCCTCGGAGAAGCAAGCTCCAGCGAGGTTTCGCTCGGACTGCCGGCTGGCATAAAGACGTTCAGTTCGCTCATTGCAATCCTGGCTGCGGTGGCGTTCCTGCGATACGCCGCGGCAGTATTCATCCCCATCGTGTTAGCGGTGCTGGTCGCTTACGCATTGGACCCCTTGGTATCGCGGTTGGTTCGCTGGCGTGTACCCCGCCCGCTGGGCGCAATGCTCGCGGTTCTCGCGGTTCTGGCTGGCGCCGGAAGCTCGGCATATGCGTTGCGGCATCGCTTTGTCGCAGTGATTGAGAGTCTGCCGGACAATGCTAGAAAACTGCGGCAGATCATCGAGGGCCGGGTGGATACCCCAGATAGTCCCGGCACGCTGGATCGCATCAAAGAAGCTGCTAAGGAAATAGAGAAAACGGCAAATGCTACGGCGACTCCTTCGGCTCCGAAGGCCGGCGTTACCAGAGTGCAGGTGGAACCCCCGGTGTTTCGCGCGAGCGAGTACATCTGGTTGGGCTCACGAAGCCTGGTCGATCTGGCGGGGCAGGCAACCGTGATTCTTTTTCTGGCTTTTTTTCTGCTCGCTTCGGGCGATCTATATAAACGTAAGCTGGTTCGCATTGTGGGTGGAGATTTCGCCCAGAAACGGATTACCGTAGAAGCGATTCATGAAATCGATCGCCAGATCGAACGGTTCCTTGCGGTCCAGATCTGGACCAGTGTCTTTGTAGGCGTGGCTACGTTCCTGGCTTTGGAACTGATGGGAGTCTCACAGCCCGCAATCTGGGCGGTCGCCGCGGGTATCTTGAACTTCATTCCCTACTTCGGAGCGGTCATTGCGGCTGTAGGGCTGGGGATGGTTGCTTTCGTTCAGTTCGGAACGGTAGGGCCCAGCCTGGAAGTGGCGGCCCTGGTTCTATTCATTCGGGTGATCGAGGGGGGACTGCTCAGTCCGATGTGGATGGGGAGAGCCGCCGGGATCAATGGTGCAGCGCTATTCGTGTCGCTGCTATTTTGGACCTGGATGTGGGGCTTGATCGGCACACTGGTCGCAGTGCCTCTAATGATGATCATTAAGACCGCGTGCGAACGAATCGAGGGGCTTGAAGCCTTCGGCGAGCTTCTCAACGAGAAGTAGCGGATTCCACGAGCCCAACGAGCTTACTTCGTTTTATCCTTCACTTTGTCGGCGCCTTCCGCCACTTTGTCGGCTGTGGCGTTTACCGCCTTCTTGGTAGCCTTCTTCGTGGCGCTTCCGGCCTTTTTGGCAGCGTGACCGGTGGCTTTCGCGGCTTTCTTTACCTCTTTGCCGGCGTCTTTTATATCTTCCTTTGGGCCCTGTTGCGCGGAAACGAGCATCGCAGCCGAGCCGGTCAGGATGAGAGCGAGTATTCCAAGGCTTGTTTTCATGCTCGTAGCATAACAAGCATTCGTCCGCATGCCAACGACAATATTTACGCAATACTTCGCGCGCGGGCGGATCTACTAGGTGGATCAAGCGCGTCCAAGCAAGGAGACTTTACATGCCCGACCCAACCAATCTCGGATATCCGAACGAGACCTTCGGCGACAGCCTCGCCGAAGGTTCCAAGAACCTGAAAGAAACCATCACCGACACCGCGAATAAGGCCACGGAAAAGAGCAAAGAGCTCGGCCGAACGGCCATGAATAAGATCGAGGAGAGCCGCACCTCTGTGGCCAGTTCGCTGCAAAGCGCCGCCACCACGCTCCATCAGAAGACAGATAGCGGCGTGCAGGCCGCGGGAAGTGTTGCGCATTCGGCAGCCGACAAGCTGGAGGCCGTTGCCGGCTATATGCGGGATAACGACACCAAGCAGATGATGGCGGACGTCGAAGAAGTGGTGAAGAAGAACCCGGGCCGCTCTCTCCTGGTCGCCGTAGCCGTCGGCTTCCTGGCGGGCCGCGCGCTTCGTCATAACTGAGGACGTCATGGCAGCACTCCGGGAGCGTTCCCTGGCGGATGTCTTGCATGACATCGTCGCGAATATACAGGACATAGTCCGATCCGAGCTGCGGCTGGCCAGCGTTGAGATCCGGCAGGAGCTGGCAAAAGCAGCCAGCGCGGGAAAGGTCGCCGCAGCGGGAGGCGTACTGGCCCTGTTTGCATTCGCCCTTTTGCTGCTGGCCGCCGTGTACGCCCTTGCTCTCGTCATGCCGCCGTGGCTGGCAGCTTTGACAGTTGGCATCGTCCTGGCGATCGCGGGCTCGATTTTAATCAGCGCTGGGAGCAAGCGGCTGAAACTAATTCACCTTAAACCAGAGAAGACCGTTGCGAGCATTAGGGAGACGCTACATGGCTGAGCAAACCGACCAGTTAGAGCAACACATCCAGTCCAAACGAAACGAGCTGGGGCAAAACCTGGAAGAGCTGGAATCCAAGGTGAAGAGGGCCGGGGATTGGCACACGTACTTTGAGCGCTATCCGATGACAGCGTTAGGGATTTCATTCGGCGGCGGCATCCTGCTGGCCATGTTGATGGGCGGCAATCGATCGAATCGTGGCCGGATGGTTGCCGACAGCATCGGTTGGCAGGAGAACCAATCGAGGCCAGCCGCTTATCCGGCCCGGCCGGCCGGCGGCGCACGCGACAAGATGGCGGAGACTGTGGATACCATCAAGGGCGCATTGTTTGGCCTGGCGACGGCGAAGGTTCAGAACATCCTCTCGGATGCGATCCCTGGTTTCCGCGAGCAATACCAGAAGACGGAACGGCAGAAAGACTATGCCGGATATTCCGAATCGAAGGTGATGTAGGGGTGTTCAGATGCCGGCATACCAGGAATAGCTGCTTTCCGGCCAATACTTTTTCAGATTATCGGTGACCAACAACCGGTTGACATGTTTTATGCTCTTGTATCCGAGCTGGCGGGGGACGCGCACGCGTAACGGAGCGCCGTGGCCAACTGGAAGATCCGCGCCGTTCATCCCATAGGTGATGAGCGTCTGAGGATGCAACGCATCCGCCATATCCACGCTGTCCCACCAGTCGCGCTGTACTGAGTAGTAGACAACGTATTTGGCTTGCGGGAGGATCCCCACAAGTTCTAAGACGTGCGACAAAGGTACGCCGGTCCACTCGGCGATAAACGACCAGCCCTCTTCGCAGGCCAGGTGCGTGATCTGACTGCGCTGCGGATAGCTCTTGAGCTCGGCCAGCGAGAAGGATGTGGGCCGGGCGACCATTCCTTCGACAGCGAGCCGCCAGTCAGCGAACCCGCCGGCCTCAAGGCGCCCGAAGTCTTCGTCATGCGGCGGATCGCCGTTTGGGAACGGATCCTTCGAAATCAAGCTGCGAGGAAATTCGCGGGCCAACGAGTGCCGAGTTAGCAGCCGCTGGGAAGCATAGGTAAGCGTCGCGCCCGCACCGTAGATTCCGCCGCGATCGGGCGGGATCAGGCCGTATCGATCCGCTAACTTGGCGGCCACCGCGAGCCCGGCTGCGCCCGCCGCTGCCAGTCCACCCGTGATCAGTTTGCGGCGTGAGAGGTTGGTCATGGCTGCTCCTTATATGGAACGCGGCCGGTGATCATGACGCGCGTGCGGCTGCGGAATCCAGCGAGATATACCATCACGATGTGGACCAGGAGAAAGAGTACAAGAAACACGGAGACGAAGAAATGAATGGTTCGTGCGGATTGCTGGCCGCCGAAAACGGTTACGGTGGTCGGAATCGCAGACGCGACGGCGGGAGACATCGCCAGACCCGTCCAGATCACCAAGGGGAACAGCACGAAGATCACGAACAGGTACGTGAGGCGCTGAAGTACGTTATACGACCAGGGATCTGAGCCACTCGAGTGCTTGAAGCGCCATGAGAGATCCGTCCCGAGGGGAATCAAGTTTTTCCGGAAATGCCCAGCAAGCACGCCGGATACGACGTACAGCAAGCCGGTTAATACCGCGACCCAGGCCGCTTGAAAGTGCAGATACCGGCTCCAACCGTTCTGGTCGGGCAGCACGTAACCGTAACCGGTCTGCACGGTATCCCTCGAGGAAGGGATCGGCAGATCGAACAGTGAGGGAGTTAATACGTTACCGGTTTCGCCCCAATAGAAACGCGGGTGCGAGATGACAATCTCAACTCCACTGACCAGCAGCGCGAGGAAACAGAGTGCGGTGATCCAGTGCGTGACGCGAACTAGGGCTGCGTGCCTGGGCGTATCCGTGGTGGCTGCTACGGAAGTAGCAAGGCGCGGCACCCAGGCAGAATCCGCCATGCAGGTATCCTATCACTGCATCATTTTTGATTCAGGAAGGCCTTAGTGTTTGCGAGGCCGCTTGGGAACAAACGCCAGAAACCGGCGGGGGTTATCCACCATGATCCGGTGCAGCAGCTGATCGCTCACGCCGGCCGCTTTCAGTTTCGGCACGAACACTGTCAGTGTCTTCGCATAGCCGCTGGAGGCGTCGGCGGAAAACATCAGATGGTCGGCAAAGCCCGCGTCGATCAGCGCCACGACCATGGGAACCTGCTGCGCATCGTTGTTGCCGCCCTGCCGATCGAAACCGACAAACGCACCGCGCCGGCAGATCGCTTTGTGGACGTAAACGTTAGGATCCACCAGATTTCCCAGGTGTCCGATCACAACACGATCCGGTTTTACGCCCTCGTCTTCCAGAATGTCGAGTTGTTCGAGCGCCGACTTACCGGGAATACCAGTGTGCGTGAAGATCGGAATGTTGGTTGCGACATGCGCCCGGCCGACCGCGCGGAAGACTTTGCGCTCATCGGCAGTGATCTCGTCCCACGAGCCGATTTCGCCGAACGCGCCGACCACGTCGTCGTCCACCTGCTTGATCAGAGCTTTGAAGATCTGATCCTCGCTCATCGTGGAGATTTCTTTGGGGTAGAACGGCTGGGAGTAGAAACCGCCTCCCACGACGATCGGCACACCCGACTTCATCGCCACCTGGCGAATGAAATTGATGTCGCGGCCCATCTCGGCGTGTCCAGCCTCGACGATGCAGGCGATGTTGCCGTCGCGCGCGGCTTTTTTGACCTCCTCGGACATCAGGTCGGGGTCATGCATGATATCCGGGGGCGGGGGAGCATTTCCGCCGCCTTTAGCAGCACCGCCGCCACGTGGAGGAGCCGGCGGTAAACCATTCGCGGCTCGAACGGCAGCGGACGCGGCTTGAAATTTCGCATTGAAATCGGGACCTAGCTGAAAGTGCTCATGGAAGAGCGTCGCGCCGCCGGCCAACTCTTCGGGGGCGTAATCTTTAAGGATGGTCCGGATGATCGCGCCTTTCGGAAATACGGGAGCTTGCGCGAATACGCTCCTCGGGAGCACGGCAGCGGCCGCTCCGATTCCCAGCCCTTCGAGCGCCTGACGGCGGGTCAAACGTTGCCCAAGAAACTTTGACATGGTGGGATTATTATAAGTCGCAGCGGTAGCTAGGTACTCGCACCTTCTGCATGCAACAGCTTCTCCTTTCGCTCGACACCCCAGCGATAACCGGAGAGCGATCCGTCTGTCCGCACCACACGGTGGCACGGAATTGCGACGGCCAGGTTGTTCGCGGCGCAGGCTCCAGCGACGGCACGGGTGGCGTTTGGCTGGCCCAGCTTTTGCGCGAGCTCCGAATACGTGCAGGTTGTGCCGAGGGGGATTTCACACAGAGCTCTCCAAACCCGCTGTTGAAATGCCGTGCCTTGGACGTGCAGGGGTAACTCCAATCCGACCGATGGATTCTCGACGAAGGCGACGACCCGTGCCACCATACGTTCGAACTGTTTATCGCCGCCGATCAGCTCGGCCTTGGGAAAACGGTCCTGGAGCTCCCTCACCAACGTGTCAGGGGTGTTCGCGATTGCGATCGAACAGATGCCTAAGTCGGAAGCGGCCACGAGGATCGAACCCAACGAACACTGGCCGACGGCGAATCGGATGGTCGCACCTTCGCCGCCAGCCTTGAATTCCGTGGGCTTCATGCCGAGCCTCTTGTTGGATTCAGCATAGAAGCGCCCGTTCGAATTGAATCCCGAATTGTAGATCGCCGATGTCACCGTCCCGGGGTGCGACAGTTCCTCATGCACTCGCTTGGCCCGATGCGCCGTGGCATAGGCTTTAGGCGTCAGGCCGGTCATCAACTTGAACGTACGATGAAAATGCGACGGGCTCATGCCGACGGCCTCAGCCAGGGCGTTGAGCGAGAGCGGCTCTTCAGCATCGACGATCAATTTGCAGGCCTTGGCCACAATGGCCGCTTGTTCGGCGTGGATTGAGAGATCGTTTGGCCTACAGCGCTTGCAGGCTCGAAATCCAGCACGCTCCGCGTCCTTCGGCGTCGGATGAAATGCGACATTCTCGCGGCGTGCCACTCGTGCCGGGCAGGACGGACGGCAGTAGACGCCGGTGGTCTTCACGGAATAGACGAATGTATCGTCCGCACTCTTCTCCCGATGGATCACGGCATTCCAGCGCGCCCAGTCGGTGAGATAGAACTTCTCGATCGTATTTTTCGCGGTGGGCATGACAGAAGATTAGCGGATCTCTGAGTCCGTGACACCTCGTTTCTTGCTTTCAAATTCAATCACCCTCGCTAAACTCGATCCACAGCATCAACATACCCCAGTACATGTATGATTTGGGGTAGTGCTAAGGAGGCAGCGACATGATCCGAACTCTTAAAACGATGTCTGCGATGGTGATGGCCATAACCGCAGTTGCTAGTGCACAATGGGAGCCGTATCCCTGGAAGAACGTTCCGCGCACAGCCGATGGCAAAGTGGATCTGAATGCGCCCGCGCGTCGTACCCCTTACGGCAAGATTGATCTATCGGGCTTCTGGATGCCGGAGAATCCGACCAAGCACCTGCTGAATCTGGCCGCCGACCTGAAGCCGGATGAGGTACCGCTTAAGCCGGCCGCGCAGGCTCTCTACAATGAGCGCATCGCGAATAACGGCAAGGATCACCCCGGGGCTTCTTGTCTGCCGTCCGGCATCCCGGAAAAAGACAACATCCCCGACGGCCTGAAGCTGGTGCAGACCGAGGACCTGACACTGCTCCTGCACGAATCCCGCACGATCTACCGGCAAATCTTCACGGACGGGCGGCCTTTGCCCAAGAATCCCCAGCCGACCTGGATGGGATATTCGATTGGCCATTGGGACAAAGACACGTTCGTTGTCGAGACCATCGGACAGAACGGCAGAACCTGGCTGGACATGCGGGGGCTGCCTGGGACCGAAGCCCTGCGCGTCACCGAACGTTTTTCCCGGCCGAGGATCGGCCACATGGACATCGACGTCACCATCGACGATCCCGAAGCGTATAGCAAGCCCTGGAACGTCAAGCTGACATGGCGCCTGCTCCCGGATACGGATCTCATCGAAAGCATTTGCGAAGAGAATAACCGGGACCCGGCGCACATGGTCGGAAAGTGATCTAGGCTTAAATTGCAGATGGAGTAAACCTTGAAATCCACGTTTTCCGCATCGCTCGTGTTTGTATTCGCTGCCTTCGCGACGGCGCAAGTCCGCCCTGAATTTGAAGTCGCGTCTGTGAAGATTGTGCCTCCCAGCAACAACACAGAAAGCTACATGCCGACGCTGGATATCGCGCCTGGCGGAACACTGCACATTTCCAACCGCCGGCTGGACGAAATCATCATGCTGGCTTACAACATCGGCGTCAAACAGTTATCCGGCCCGCGCTGGTTGACGGAGCCGACTACGGACCCCACCGTTGTCACGCGCTACGAGATCGTCGCTAAGGTCCCCAGCGACGCCAAGAAAGATCAGATCCCGTTGATGCTTCAAAAGCTTCTGGAGGATCGCTTCAAGCTGCAGGTGCATCGTGAAACCCGCCCCACCCAGGTCTATGTACTCGGAGTTGGCAAAGGCGGGCCCAAACTGGACACTTCCGTGCCCAATAGCAGTCGCAGGCCCGGCTGCGCTCGCGTGATCAACGGGGAGGTCGGGGCGGCGGCCGATTGCTACAACGTTACGGCCGCGCAACTGGCGCAGCAACTGCAATCACTCGCGCCCGCATACTTCCGGGACGGTCCAATCGTAGATCGCACGGGTCTCACCGGCACGTACGATCTTCGCCTGGAATGGATGATGCAGCAGCAACTCGAGGCGGGAATGACCGGGCCCACGATGTTCGCGGCTGTCGAAAAGCTCGGGCTCAATTTGGAGAAGAAACGGGATACGGCAGAGGTGCTGATTGTCGACCACTGCGAACAGTCGCCGACCGAAAACTGACGCCGCCGCGTCCCGACACAATCCGATGGGTTTTCGGGTACAGTAGAACCATGCGCGCTGTAAAAAACATTTTCTTTTCAATCTGTTTTATTGTTCCGGTCGCGGCCTTTGGCCACGACGGCGCCGGACAAGACATCAAGGATGCGGGCGGGTCCGCTAAGACCGCGGTGGTCAAGACGGGTGCCGCCGCAGGTAAAGCAACGGTCACTGGCGCCAAGGCAACGGGGCGTGGGATCAAGTGGGGCGCCCGGAAACTAGCGTTGGGGACCGGTTCCGGTGTGGAGAAGGGCGGAGCGGCGCTCAAATCGGTCGGTAAGTAAGTTTGGTGCGGTCGAGAGGACTTGAACCTCCACGAGCTTGCGCCCGCTAGCACCTCAAGCTAGTGCGTCTGCCAATTCCGCCACGACCGCATATCGTAAAATCCAACCGTTAGCAGATCCGTTGGAAGTCTGTTACGAACTACTTCTTTTCGGGCGTCGGAGCCGGAGCCGGTGCGACCGGTACCGGAATCGTTTGCACTTCGCCCGCCTTGCCGCCGTCGATACCCGTCTGGACCTGGATCGGCACGGTGCTGCCGGGCGCCGGACCCTGCACGGGAGCCTTCTGCTGCCCGGTCACCGGTGCGCCAGCCTTCTTCAATATGTCCGGGGTTCCGCTGCCTCCACGGGTCGCCAGGATCGACAACGTCATGGAGGTGAGCATGAACAGAATGGCCGATATCGTGGTCGCCTTGGAAAGCACGGTCGCCGATCCGCGCGGGCCGAAAACTGTCTGCGATCCCATGCCGCCGAAAGCTCCGGCCAGGTCCGCAGCCTTGCCGCTTTGCAGCAGCACGACTACCACCAGGATCAAACACACGATTACATGAATAACGGTGATAAGTATGACCATACAGGCTACCCGAGGGCTTTAATCATGCTACCACGGGCGCTCACTTATACGCCGCAATCCCTGTAACCCTTTCTCCGATCACCAGCGCGTGAATATGGTCCGTCCCTTCGTAGGTTTTCACCGTCTCTAAGTTACACATATGACGCATGATGGGAACGTCGTCCACGATCCCGTTGGCTCCCAGCAGATCCCTCGACTGCCGGGCGCACTCGAGCGCCATGGCCACGTTATTCCGTTTGAGCATCGAGACATGCGCCGCATCAGCCTGGCCCTGGTCCTTTAACTTACCTACCTGCAAAGCCAGCAGTTGCGCCTTGGTGATCTCGGTGATCATGTCGGCCAGCTTGGCCTGGACCAGTTGATGCGAAGCGATCGGCCGATCATCAAATTGTTTGCGGGTCACCGTGTACGCGCGGGCGGTTTCGTAGCAATCCATGGCCGCGCCGATCACGCCCCAGCCGATCCCGTAGCGCGCCTGTGTCAGGCAGCTCAAGGCCGCTTTTAGCCCTTTTGCTTCCGGTAGGATTGCGGTCTCTGGTAGACGGCAATCGTCGAATTTCAGGCTGGAGGTTACCGATGCCCGCATCGACAACTTACCGTGGATTTCTGAAGCGGTGAATCCACGAGTTCCTCGTTCGACCAGAAAGCCGCGGATGCCATCCTCGGTGCGTGCCCACACCACTGCGATATCCGCCACCGAGCCGTTGGTGATCCAGGTCTTTTCACCCGAGAGAATCCAGCCGCTACCGTCGCGCTTGGCCCGCGTCAGCATTCCTGCGGGATTCGAGCCGAACCCCGGCTCGGTCAGCCCAAAACAACCGATCGCATGACCCGATTGCAAGCGCGGCAGCCAGAGTTGCTTTTGCTCCTCGCTGCCGAAGGTGAGGATCGGATACATCACCAGCGCGCCCTGGACGCTGACGAAGCTGCGCAGTCCGGAATCGCCGCGCTCGATCTCCTGCATGATCAGGCCGTATTCGACGTTGCTCATGCCGGCGCAGCCGTAGCCTTCGAGGCTTGCACCCAGGAATCCGAGGCGCGCCATCTCCGGAATCAGCTCTTTGGGGAAACGCGCATCCCGATAGCAATCGCGGATCAGAGGAGCGACTTGTTCATCCACAAACCGCCGGGCAGTTTCGCGGACCAGCAGTTCCTGCTCGCTGAAGAGCGAATCGATCCGCAGGTAGTCCACGCCAGGGAAACGGGCCATTGCTGGCCATTGTAACCCGCGTTACCCGCATGCCCCTTTACTTCTTGTGGATCAGGATATTTCCGTTGAAGCTGGTGAACTGCATCTCCGGACCGCCGCCGTTGATGGTGCCGGTGGTTCCGCGGTCGAATTGCACACGATAGCGTCCGCCCCTAGCGCGATTGTCTTCCACCTGGGGGGGCCGGGCGGTCGCATCGAGCTTCACGTCGAAGTCAGTGAACATCTCGCCGTGGTCGGTCTTGAGCTTCACATTCGCTTTGACGTTGGCCGGAAGCGTCACATCGACATCGCCGTTCATGGTGGAAAAACTCATGGCTTTGTCGGGCTGTACTGTGTTGAGCGACACCACTACTTTGCCGTTCATGGAATGCGCCACGACCGAGCCGGAGACATTGGTGATGTTCACCTGGCCGTTCATGTTGTTGGCTTCGATCTCACCAGAGACATTCTCAATGGTGAGCGCTCTTCCGGTCATGGTCTTCACCGATACCGAAGTCTGCGTCGGTACCTGGATCACAACGTCCATAGCCCCTCCGAAAAAACCGCTCGACACCTTCACCGTGTTGTTGTCTTCGGTGACGTCCAATCCAGAGGAGCTTCCGCCGATCCGGTGCATTCCTGCCGGAACTTCCGCCTGGCGGCGCGGCCCGCGGCCCCTGCCCGCATTCCGGCCGGTTGCTTCGACAGTCACCTCCTGGCCTTCATAGCCCCGCACCGTGACGCTGCCGAGCATCATATCCACCACCAGTTTTCGCGGCTGGGATGGATTCCGGAAGGGCACCGTCACCTTCTGCGTATCTTGGGGCAGCGCCGCCGGCGCCATCAGGACAGCGGTGAAGGTCAGTATCAATAGATTTTTCATTGCAGTTTCTCCAGTGCCCAGCGGGCTTGTTGCCGAACTCCGTCGTTCACGTCTCGATTCGCCGCCAGCTTCGTTAACGCCTCCGCGGCATTCCTATCCTTAAAGTCCACCAGCAGATCGATCAGGGCCACCTGAACCAGGGGAGTCGTCTGGGTGGGAAGCGCGTCCACCACAGCCCGACGTGTTTCCGGACTCGCCGCGAACCGGCGCAAGGCGTCCACCGCGGCCAACCGGACGTTGACGTTCGCGTCATGATTCACCGCCGTCACTAGGGCGCCCAGAACTTCGCGGTCCGAAGGCTCGGCCTGATACGCCCAGCTCACGCCTCTCAAACGCTCGCTGGCCGATTGCTGTTGCAGCAACGATAACGCCACTAGCTGCCGCATACTGGTTACCTCCTCCCTAAGCTGAACCAACTCCGGACGCGACTTGTCACCACGGACGCTGTATCCGGTTCCCATCCCCACGGCCAACAGCGCCGCTGCTGCAGCGAGCTGCCAGACCGGCATGCGCCACCATCTGACGGAATCAGCACGCGAGGCGCGCGTTGGATTAGACGCCAAGCCCTGGCGATATGCTCCCAGCATTTCGTAGAAACGATCCCGCAACTTGCTGCTAGGTTCCTCTACGGGCAACAGATCCAGGCTTTGCCACAGTCCGCAAATACGGGAAACTTCGTTACGGCATTCCTCGCACGAAGCGATGTGCGCCGCGAACTCTTCCCCTTCCGTTTCGCCCAACATTTCCATCCTGGCTTGCTCACATGTCATGAGGCTTTTTCCTTCTCCAGAGCAAAATAGATTTGCTCCAGCGCGCGGATCGCCCGATATACACGCACTTTCACGGTTCCCACCTCGCAGCCGAGCACTTCCGCAATGTCTTCATATTTCATTCCCTGAAACCGGCTCAGGACCAGAATTTCGCGCTTGTCGTCGGGCAACTGGCCCATCGCGCGCCGCAGCAATGCCAGATCCTGATGGTGCGACGCGTTTTCCTCGGGACCGGGCAAGGCCGAAACCAATTCCGTACGCCGCTCCAATACCGCATCGATATCCACCACTTCCGCCGGCCTCCGCTTCCGCACCTGGTCCACTCCCGCATTGCGCGCGATCTGATACATCCAGGCCGTGAAGGATTGCGCCGGATCGTAGCTTTCCCGGTACCGCAGCATGCGGAAGAAGACGTCCTGCACCAGGTCCTCGGCCTGCTCCCGCGCGCTGTTCATGGATACGAAGTATCGAAACAGCGCCCGATGATGGCGTTCGAACAGGATGGCGAGCTGGGACACCTGCCCCGCGCTCACCTGCGCCATCACCGCGTTATCCTTCGTGTTCAAGAGCGTGCTCACGGTTACATAGAAGAATACTCGCGACCGTCGGGAAGGTTACGCGGCCCGTATTGCTACCATGGACCGACAAGCATGATCTTTTGGGCTTTGCCGCTATTTTGGCTGGCCTGCGCGACGGCGGGATATGTCTTTAGCCTGCAACGAGGCATCCCCTCTTCCGTGGTGCTGGCTGCCCTTCCGGCGTTTCTACTGGAAGCGACATTCTTTCTTACGCTTGGCGTAGAAAGCTGGCGGAAGCGCCTGGAAAAGCTCCGGCCTGCTGGCGTAGCCTGCGTGCTGGTCTTGGCTGCCGTGGCCCCCTATTGCGCCGCAGCTCTGGCGTTCGGATCGTTCCGGTGGCAGTCGCTGGCGGGGATCGCGCTGTTGTCCGGCCTGGTCGCTTTCTGGTATGTAGTGCTGCCGCAGAAGCCCGCCGT
>Ga0105239_10002876_pt1 | contig 21536 bp, 19 predicted proteins | sample KBSC44metaG_FD_92761 | JGI IMG/M metagenome (GOLD analysis project Ga0105239, IMG submission 92761) | Corn rhizosphere microbial communities from Kellogg Biological Station, Michigan, USA - KBS C4-4 metaG | ecosystem: Host-associated > Plants > Roots > Rhizosphere > Soil | place: Michigan, USA... | reverse complement strand
TCGGCCAACCCTTACGCTGTCAACTGTGGCCCTCGCACCCAGGCAACCCTTCGAATCTTGATTGCTCAAGCATGGGCTGGTATTGGTACCGTAGTCGCTCCCTTCCTCGCCAACGCATTCGTATTCAACCCGGACACTTCCAAAACGCCACCGTCCCTAGACCCTCTCCGCCCGGGGAAGTGTCTCATGCCCACCTCCAACCAAGCAGCAAGCTGTGCCAATCTCGGTAGTGTCATCGTCTTCTACCGTGCCCTTGGCGGTTGTATCTTCGCCTTGATGGCCGTCGTCGCCATCATTTTCTTCCGTACGCACTGGGTTCCAGAAGTTGAAGTCCCGGCATCGCCACCCACCACCTGTGGCTGGAAACTCTGGAAGCACCCTGTCGTCTCTCGGCGCTACGCTCGTATCTGGTGGGGTGTCGCAGCAAATTTCGTCAATCTCGGCTGCCAGGTCACATTCGCACAATTCTTCATCGAGCATATGAAGATCAATGCCTGCGCCAGCGACCAGTGGGCGGCAGTGTGCATGTCATTTGCGCAAATTGCGTTCGTGATGGGTCGTTTCGCAGCTGCAGGCCTAGTCACCGCCCCCAAGATTTTCAAGCCACGTTATGTCCTTGCTTGCTTCATCGCTGGAGCGGTGGCCACGACTGCTGCTGGGACCGCCATCACAGGAACCTCGGCGATCGTCATCGCCGTCATGGTCATGTTCTTCGAAGCACCGTCGTTTCCCATGATTTTCGAAAGCGCCACCGCAGCATTTGACGACTGGACACCAACTTGTGAGACGCTCATGATTGTCAGTATTTCCGGTGGCGCTCTACAACCCCCCTTGATGGGACAACTCGTCGAGTCTGTTCGCATTTCCAAGGCATGGTGGCTCACTGCCATCTGCTTTTTCTTGGTCTTCACCTACACAGTCGCCACAAACTTGATCCCCTCGTTCAGACGTGCTCTTGACAGATCCCAAATCGGAGAAGCTGCGCGCAACGATGATAAGTCCGACACCGAAGCAAGCCGTCCTACCGGCGGTGCGGATGGAAAAGAAGAGACCGAGGAAAAGCGAGGTGGCGTTCTGCAGACCATCAGCGAGGTTCCTTATGATCCTCTCAATCTGTCACTTAGTCACTAAAGGGGAGCTCGCGACCCTCAAGCGATGATGTAAATGTCGGCCGGGCGGGCTTCCCGAGCCACCTAGGCATCTATTATCTGAGGATTTTACATAGAAGGGAGGCTTATGGTAAGAGACCCGTTCGAGCTGCATAATTTTCTTTCGACAGACGAGATCCACCAGTAATATCTTCGAGTGTTGTGGTTGAGGAGGAGTGCTATCCTTACCCAGCGAAGAAATTTGAAAGTTCAAGATGGTGATGGAGACTCAGCTTCAGTTTGAACTGTGTATTGTTTCGTTGGATGTTTGAATTGATGGTTGCATCCCCATGGCAAGTCCGTATCATCAACTTCATGCATAAGGATGCTTTCGGAGATGAGGGAGTTTGCCAATATTGAGAGATGGCAGGAAGTGGGTTTCAAAGGCACAAGGGATGACGCGCTAAGCGGTAGGTCGATTCTCGATGGAGATGCTGCGTCGAAGAAAATAAGGAGTTGAAAGGGATCCATCGTTCCTGTTGGGATTCTGTTTGATAGACTCTGGACAAGGCCATTCGGCATCTGGCCTTGCCGTGTACCTTTGTTACTGTTACTGTTACATAGTTACTGATAATCGCTAATGAACTAATCATGCCTGGAGCACCAGGTCACACGTTAAAAATCTCTTTAGTCTTCACGGTCAAGTCCTGCTCAGCCGGCCAGACCGTCTCCTGCCTGTGCCGTTCTCTTCTATGTTCGTGACCTTCTTACTGGCCGGCTTTTCCTCAACGACTTCATGTTTGGCCTTCTTCCCCTTTTTGGTCGTACTCCCGATACCTTTCAACTGCTTCGAGGCTTCATTGGCTTTGGACCTGGCGTCTGCCACTTCCTCATCGTCATCCTCCTCCTTCATGACCGCCTTCTTAGCTTGAGCTGTAGGCTTCTTAGGCTTGACTTTGTCTTCCACTTCCTCCACTTCCATTTCAGCCTTTCTTTTCTTGCCTTTTTCTTTCTTAGGTTTCTCATCTTCACTCGCTCCTTCAGCCTCGCTCATCTCCTTCGCCACGGGTCCTGTTTTCTTCTGCACGGAGGGAACTACGGCACTAGTGCGGCCTCCGACTGTAAGGAAGAGAATCTTCTCCCCGCTGGGCATAGTATTTGTGGTCCCTTTCTTTCCCTTACCCCATCTGTGCTTGAAAAGCCAATCTTCGGGGAACTTGTCCGAGTCGCCTAGGAGCTCGACAGCAGTACTGCAAATGTAGTGGATGGAGGTATGGAGTTGTTTGATCTGTTCATCGGAGAGGGTATTGGCATACTGCTCCGGGTGCATCTTCGCATTATACATGACCTCGTCACCAACCCAATTTCCAATGCCGCTGATATTAGCCTGGTCAAGGAGCATCGCCTTGATAGGAACCTTTTTAGCTCGGCATTTGTCTCTAAGCCACTCGAAAGTGACGATATCCTTGTCAACCACAGGATCCGGACCGTTCTCCTTCAACGGAGTGGCTTTGCGGATCTCAGCGGCGGGGCAGTCAACCAGTCGTATTCTAGCAAATCGTCTCATATCGACAAATGCCGCCTCGATAGGGTCTTCCCCGTTTTCGGGTTTGGTCTCGAGAAGGAACTTCATGAACTTCGGTGGCCAGGCTTCCTCCTTCTCACCCTTCTTAGGTTGATAGTAGTAGGTATGCTCCGACTTGAACTTCAGCCACCCACTCATGCCAAAGTGCATGACAGGATGTGGTGGACTGGACATGATAATCCAGAAGTATTTGCCCTGCTGACCGACATCGACAACTTTCTTGCCAGTCATGTGCTTCTGAAACTCGGCACCTGAAGTGCCTACCTTGCCATAGACGCTGGCATCATCAGGAGCAACGACTTTGGCGATGGTCTTTCCGACGAGTAATTTGCGGACGAAGTGGACTGTCCGTGCTACTTCGGCGATCTCAGGCATGGTGAGTGGAGTTGCTGTGGAACCTAAGAAAGCTTTCGAGCTTGAGGACGATTTCAATAACACGGGCTAATGTCTCTGGCTTAGACAGGGGAAATAGTGCGCGACCAAATGATTGAGATGAATAGCTTTGAAATTCGGTGACGAGGTTGGCCTTTCTTGAGGAGCAAGAGGAGTTCCATAGCAACGGTTGGTCGTTTGAGTCAGGAACGCGTATCGACGCGTTTCAGTGGTTTCGATTCAGGCAACTGTGCCTATGACGTGATGATTCGGTAGGCACCACAGCCCGATTCCGAGGCTGCACTTGGCAGAACTTTTATCACTCAGCAATGGCAGCGAAGTTACAACGACCACCCAAAGTCAATGTCTAACGCAATACCTCAACTGGATACTACCCCTTATTTAGCCTGCATTGCCACTTTGTACATTGGGACAAATGCTTCCCTGAGGAGGCGAGTCTTGAGCCACCCCAGATAACAAACGACTCGACCCGCACGACCAGAACCTATCCTCTACCCATCAATTGTCATCAATTGTGAGCGTCGTCAAGCTGGCGTGGTTTTGGATATCACCTCCCACGGACTCCCCTCCTCTCAACTCATCCTCCGAAGCTGGGACCAGATCCCCCCAGCAATCCTCACTGGCCTCGTCTCGGCCTCCCTCCCCTCTGACTCGAAACCCGAACCCGCTGATTATGTCCAAGCCCACAGCCGCTCCAGCACAACTAACGCCTCAGTTCTGCTTCAACACTCGAGTCGTGCGAGACTTCCTGCGGCTGTCGCGCGCTAGCATTGACGACAGCATTTCAACAAATCTCAATGCACTGTTAACGCCCTCGACGACATCACCATTCGATCCTGCCTCGACTTCGATTCGGAATCCCTCCCTCCCGTCATCACTAAGTCGTGCTCCCATTCCACACAGCACCTCGAAGGCGTTCTTATCATCCGTCCTCTTCCCCTCATGGCAGTCTCGGAGCTCTGTGATTGCCTACTGTACGGCTGTTGCCACGAGTCCGGACCCCGACGATCCCGATTTGATCGAACGTGAAGCCCAGAACAAGAAGGACTCCGACCGCATCGTGGACGAACGGTTAGACCCATACTCTGCACGATTCTTCCCACGAGAAGCCAGGACGGAACAGTTAGCGGCGTTACTCAGAAATGAGACCAGCGTGGAAACCATCGTGAGAAGTCGGACGTGGGGAATCGTCACCGACCGCTGCGAGGGGATCGAAGGTAAATGGGAAGATGCACTGGACAAGTGGCGGGAAGAGAATAAATGATCTCGATCTGCGTGCTACCGTAACTAGCTCGTCACTGAGCTTTAGTTCTGTGCACATTCGGTAATGCGACGGTGAGACTACCTAATAAGAAATCCGCTTTTTGTCATTCCTCCAGCCAGCCACTGGATATTCGTGTATATAAAACTCCAAAGGACTCGGAACAAACAAGGGAAAAAGCAATTCCCCGGACGATCCGCTCGAAAAGAGACCGAGAAGGAAACACTGCATGTAATGCGCTTAAAAACCAACAACACGCCACTCCAAAAAGAGCCGATAGGCGGACTAATTACAAGGTATAATCATCAAACCGACAATTATCAGCATTGTCAGCACTGAGCGAGCCACAAAGAGAGAGAACAGGCCGCTCCAAGACCATGATCGAGATGAGTGTTCCCTCCAAAACGGTTGATAATGTATTGGGTATCATCAGTATTGTATATATGTGCCCTAATGTGCAGACAACACAAGGATAAATGAGATCCGCTCTGCTATGATATATGTACCTGGCCCTGCCTGTCATAGGCTCCCAGTTCTATCCTACTCGTAGAATGTTTTGATCCCAGATATTTGACCACTTGTCTCAGAAAAGTCAAATCAAGTGCCAGTCATGGCACTTGGTTTGCTCCGGAAGATGCTGGTCATCGCAACGACAAATTCCCAAAACTATAAAAAAGCCGTGAACGTATCGCTCTTTCAATGTCTAGGAGCCCCCGCCTCCAGGCCTGTAATGCACATTTCCCAATCGTGGGCGAACAAAATACTCCGTCCCACGCTTCCATCTTCCCGATATGATGATATCGGCAGTGTCGTCCCAAAAGACCCAAACCCATACTCCGCGAGGTATATGCTCGTTCAATCACAAATTCATCGACGTTCGCGGCTCACAGAGCCCTTAATCTCTCTTTATATTCGCCCGCTCACCAACCGCCGCCACTAAGCCCGGCAATTTGGGCGATGCGCTCGGTATCATTGAGGACCTTGACCTTGGCCTTGCTGGTCTTGCCGACGTCGCTTTCCACTTGCCTGTAGCTCGTGTAGGCCAGTGTTTGCAGTGGGACGGCGACAAGGGTGGACCAGTGTGTGAGGAGGGCTTGGATTTTTGTTATGTTGATGTTGTTGATTATGGCTGCGTCTCCATTGGTGGCAGGGTGATGTACCTTGTCTCGATATCCGTTCGTCATGGGCACATCGTTGTCGTTGTCGTTGTCATCGTCGTCGGATCCAGAATCCATCGAAAAATATGCCTCATCCACTCTACGCAGCCACTCTTTCTGGCTCTGGGGCGTCGCTGTGCCGTTGACCAGCGTCACCTCCTCGCCTCTCGTAGCCGGGAGGATGTCGACCACATCCTCCACCTTGATCTGCCCACCACCGTTCGTGCAGCCACCAGGACAAGCCATGACCTCAACGTACGCGTACTCCTGCCCAGCTAAGCCCGCCCCGTTCGGCATCGCAGTGCGCCGCACGGCGCCTGGCAGTTTTGATTGCCGAGCTGGTTTCAGTTTGCGCACCAGGTTCTGGATGTTGCGGAATCCGTAGTACCGGGCGCATTTCATGATGGGTTTGTTGGATGATGCGGGGAGGAGCGTGTATTCGATCACATCGGCGTTGCGGCCGCGCTGCACGCTGATCGTACTGCCCGGGTGCTTGGCTTGCTCGGTCGCGAGAATGTGGTATAGGTAGCCGCCTGAGGTACCGGTCGCTGCAGCTGCAGCTGCAGCGTCGGGTGAAGATGATTGTGAGCTCTTGAGTCGTCGTGGAGGCGAGAAGAGGTATTCGGAGATTCTGGAATCGGGAAACGGCGTGCACTCGGAAGGTGCGAGAGGTTTCAGGGGAAGGCTAGAGAGCTGGATTCCTCGGGCTGAAGCGAGCGTCAGGAGTTCTCGTGAGGTGATTACACAGTCGACATCTCGGACAGGGGAAGTAGATGAGTTTGCGCTATCCTGACTAGACGAACGCCACCAGCGATCGGTCAATTCCTCCCTACTCGCCTCAAGTTTCTTATCGAAGCAGGGCATGATGGCTAGGTGCCAGATCTGCGATGGAGAAATGCCCAAGGTCCTCGACAGTACGGATTTGAGCAGCGTTCCCGACATCGACTGCGGGGACTTCAAGGCAGACAGGTGTGGGAGGATGTGAGGGTGTGTTTTCTCCGCGTAGCAGATCCAGCCTGGACAGGCAGAGGTCAGGATCGGCTGAGGCTTGGACTTGCTCGCCAGCGATTCTGCCACCTCTTCCGCTCCAAGCACGAGACATACCTCTCGCATTTGATTAGTATCGACCACATAGGAGAACCCGCCATTGTGCTGTCCGCCTATCCGTAGTCCTTGTGATCCGCTCAGGAACTGCTCGAGCATGAACCCAGCCTTTTTCTCGGAAATACCATACGTCGCTGCTAGACTCGCCCGAACCTGCGGGCTGACGCTGGCAACAAAGATTTTGGCCTCCGTAGGTGATGGCACTCCATTGGTGTGGCTGTTCTGCGCATCGATCAGACGCCGCACGTCGAGTGAGGCGTATGCGTCAAGAGTGTTAAGGACTTCAGTGTGTGATTGTAGTGACACGAGGACGGCTTCAGCCGAAGTGACGCAGCCGGAGCAGGCTAGACAGTCAGTCAGAGAGATGGAGGCTGGTGCAGGATTCGAGACATGGAGTTTGTCTTCGGTGGTCACTTCGTAGGGGTTGGAGTTATCTGGATTGGGTGCGAGGGTTTCGACGGGCTTGATGCATGCGACGCCCGGTGAGATGAAGTCGTTCAGGTCGTCGGCCGAGAGAATGGCACTCATGGTCGTCGTCGTCGGCCTCCGTTAACGGATCGTGGTATGGTGGACCAGCACTGGTGGGGGTGGCAAGGGCAGGTTACTGTGAGTAAGAGGGTTTGATAGGGAGTCCTTTGGGGCAAAGAGGAGGAGAGGATAGAAGAGGAATCCAAACCAGAACATCGACCAGCGGAAGGCAGAGAGAAGTGACTGAATGTTTGTTTGCTAGAAGATGGCAGCGATTGTCAATCTGAAAATTATTAATGGATGAAACTTTTGGGGGACCTGGGGGACTGGTTCTCCGAGGACTAGATGCCCGGTTTCGGAAGTTTACACGCAGAGTTGCACAGTTTGGGTTGGGTGGGTTCAACCTTCCAACCCGTCATTGGTAGGAATCAATCGATACGAGGATGGACTCCGAGGAGGCAATCGTTATCGCTATCGATACGGGAGGGGAGGGAGAATGGAGGCCCGAGGGGCTTTGAGGCTCAAAGAAGTGGTCCCAGATGGGGTATCCTATCATCATCATCATCATCATCATCATCATCATCATCATCATCATCATCATCATCATCATCATCATCATCAATTGTTTGTTTCTACTATGTTATGCTGGCATTTCAGTCGTCATGGCAGTATACCAAGTAAGGACACTACTCTTCCCTTCGGATACTATTATACAATTCCCCCGTCGCAGCCCACAACTACGAGATGCGCACCACCACAGAACCCATTCCAGTCAGGCTCGTCCAATCCCGATGAGCCGTAGCCACATCGCCCAACTCGAAAATCCTCTTGATCGACGGTTGGATCTTCTTCTCCACGGCCAGTGCAAATACCTCCTCAGTCTGAGGCTTGAAGGATGCCCGATCTCTGGAGATGTAGTAAAACCTGGTCGATTTGCCGGTTGTTAAATTCAGGTTGCGCGCGAACAATTTCAACGTCGGCCAGATGACAGACCTCGTTTCCTGGCCGTTCAAACTCCCAAGATTACCTCCATAGCCAACCAGGACCCCATTTGAGGCTAGAATCGAGTAGGACTCGTCCCAACTCTCGAATCCAAGGGGGTCGAACACCCCATGGGCACCACCGAGTTCGTTCATCACAGTCATCCATTGCTTATCGGTGTAGACAAACGGCGTGGCCCCAAGCTCGCGGATTGCTTGATGATTTCGCTCCGACGCTGTGCCATAGACCTCTGCTCCTTCCATCATGCAGAGCATCATCAGTGCATACCCACAGGCGCCGCTCATGCCGTGAACAAACACCCGCTTGCCCTTCCAATCAGTACCATTTACCATGCCGTACGCTGTATTCCAGTCAAGGATCAGGGTAGTCGCAACCTGCGGGTCAAGTCCTTCAGGGAGTGGCATCAGGTACTGCTCTGGCTGGTTGGTGTAAGTTGACTGGCCGTCGTAAATCGAGAGACAGGTCACCATGTCTCCCACGGCAAACTTGGAACATTGGGCTCCCAATGCGTGCACCGTACCAACGAAGCAGTATCCTGGAGTCAGGGGAGCACTTTTCTGCATTGGATAAGTCCCGCGTCTCATATTGATGTCGGATCCACCGAAGCCGCTGTAGATAATCTTGACTTGAACCTCATTTGGGGCTGGGTCGTCCAATATCGAATGGACAATCTGGACCTGTTCTGGACCTCCGAAGGCGGAGATAAGTACTTTTTTGGTGTCGACAGGCATTGTTTAATGTGCTGTTCGAGGGAGATCACGGTTTGGTGATTGTGGGTGTTATTCTTTCCAAGGGACGGCGATGAAACCTGGAAACGAAGATTGATGTGAGCACGAACTGGACCTACCGTCGGACCGGTAGCCTTGTTATATCTTTCCATCATGGCGTGTGTGGGTAATTGGCATACAAGCAGGATTGAGCTCCTGAGAAGCTATCTACAACATGGCCGTCGGCAGGCGGCCAAATCTGCTAGCAAAACAAAGCCAATATCTGGGCAAAGACGGGGCGGAAGGATCTGAAAATAGTACCGAATGGCCAGCGGGTCAACTCCATGCCGAGCTAAATAACAGGGGTGGCACTGAGGGTGGAAAGGTCGAATCCCAATCCAATGCCCCATTCCCACCCACAGCAGGCACAAAATCCCCAGCCAATGCAGCAAGCCTTGTATTTACACAGGAGAAGGTGGCACTTTGCTGCTACTGGTGAGGACTAAGTTGCTTGAGCGGGTGGAAGTCACTCAACTGCGATACTTGGCACCGGCTCTCACAGAGGTAGCCAGCCGGCTCCGAGTTCGATATGGCGGATGTTAGAGGATGAGTAATGAGCGATAATCCAGAGTTACTGAATTACTGGAATTGTGCTATTCTAGTCTAGCTAGTAGATCAGCATCGTTAGTTGAGCGTCTTGAGTAAGTACCTAATGTTCGGTACCTCAAGTCGAGGTACATCAGGTAGGTCTGACGGAGGTACGGACTATTATTCAGATAGACTCCGTCCAAAGACGGTCTACACAAATCATTCGAAGCCTCAGAACCTTGAACGCCAGAGTGATGATGTCATGAACTCCTCCTCTGTACCCATCCCTTCTATCAGACATACCGTTGAATGCTCTAAAAGCTCCCGTTGCTGCAACTGCGGTATGTACTAGCCACCCCTCATGATGAAGATTTGAAGATTTCTGAAATGAAGACATTACTCAAAGAAGCATTTAGGGACGCAATGGCACTCTCAGCCTTGATCATAGTACCCATGCTGTTTCTGGGCCCAGGCTGGGCCCCCAAATCGGATAAAGCCTTGCAAGCGAGCTTTGCTGACCTCCATCCAGAGAGGTCTCACAATGACGATCCTGCTCATCTTGAACATCACACCGAAGTCCCTCTGCTAGGAGATTTTGAGAATGATCGAGAAGTAAAGAATCGCTAGATGGAAGGATTTTCCGTCAAACCATCAACCCATCTAGAGTCCGCTCAAACCACCAATAATTTCGGTTTCTCTGGTCGCTGAGCACGGCAAAAACGACATCTTCCCACCAGCCACCAGAAAACTCCGGTTCTTGGAGCACATCTGCCCACAGCTGAGAGACTTCTCTTGGTGGATTTTGGAATGCACCACAACCCAGTGCCCCGAGTACGATTTGCCGATGCCTGTTCCTAATTGCTGTCCGCAAGACGACTCTCATCTTCTCCGCCATCAGTAATCTATCGTCTGCATCTGCATACATTTGACTGGCTTCCTCGCTAGGATTGGCGAGCACATCATTTACCAAAGGTCGGAAAACGGCAGCAGCACTAACAACGGCGATCAATGGCAGCTGCCGAGGATCGCGACAATCGAGAATGTCATGGCCCCTTGTGAGGTTGTCCCTGACCACCAGAACAGTTGGAGAGTAGATTACTGCTTTGTCGGGAAGAGGATAGTGGCGTAACTTGAGAGTCAAGTAAAGGGACGTTCGATAGCAAAGCGCTTCTTCTTGAGCAAGTGCTCCAGTCCGGAATCCACCGCCAGCATGAATAGCATTGGCCATGTTGAGTATGCATACAGGCTTGCGAGACGTAGATTTATTAGCAAGGGTTAGAGCCGCGTCGATGGTATCCATGTTGATCACCTGCACTTGGGTTTTGGGGAGCTTTGGGCAGAATTTCTGGTTAATTGCTGGAACTTGATCACACAAGTGGCCATCTGGTAGCGCATCGGGTCGCGTCAGTAGCAGACCAGGGAGGACGGATAAAGTCTGTTTGGCTGCTTTCACAAGTTCATCTCGGTCCCATGGGTTGGCTTTGGTTGGAAGCCGAGCATTTAATCGGCCATCTGCGGCGAAGGATAATATGCTCTGGCGTGCTGGTTTAAAATCAATTGCACTATTTCGCCTTTTTTGAGGAACAGAGGTGTTTTGTGTCGTAGGAGACATATCTCCTTCGTTCAAGTTCAAGCTCGTACTGACGGAAATCTCGATTGACCTTGAACGGTATCGCGTACCAACCTTGGTTCATGAGCGTGCACTGGGCATTTGTTAAATTCCTCAGGACTCAGGAACACCTCGATTAGGGCTGGCGTGAGAAGGAATAGGCAGCCAGAGGCTAAGAACAGCCAGGAGCCTGGGACGCGGGTTAAGGCTGTGAGGCCTAACGAACTAGGAGTGTGAACACCCAGGCCTGCTCCAAGGATAAAACAGCTTTGTTTCGGATGGTTCTCGAACTGATATTTCGTGGAAGCATTATTGCAACAAGGTTCTGAATATCATTACGAGCTAGGCAGGAGTACGTGGTGTTAATGACATCGAGGGAAGAGATGATGTAGGTATTAGGGGGAACTACTTGTGAGCAAGTGTTTTGGCAGGTGCTGAGTAGCAGTCAGAGGATACTGAGGTTCATCGGTGAAACTTTCCCCCGCGTTGGCTCGCAACCCCTAGGCTCTTAGTCCTAATACTAAGTGCCTACTAGTTAAATAATTGTTCTCCATTTATTACCTATCACTAAGTCGTGGCTCATTGCATCTATGGACCTTTTCTTATGACTCAAAAAGTGATCAGTTATAACAATTGAGCATGTTAAGCCCCAGCACTCGACTTTAACATCTCATACTTCCTTCTCAATACAACTTCCACTTCCTCTGCATCCTAGCAAACCACGAAACCATCAAACAAACCATGGACTTGGACGAGACCATGACCACTTCTACCGCATCCTCCCCATCCGCACCAGATACGTTTGAAGACGACTCTTTGTTCCCAGATTCACGGATCACCGATCGTGCACATACCCCTGCTAACGACCATCTCAATGCCGCTGCGCCAGGCGAGCTATCCCCTCCACGTTCTCAACCCCGTTCCGACGAAAGTGTTCCACAAGTTATTCCAAATGGCGCTAGTCAGCAAGCAAACATGTCAGTCACCAGAAGCGCAGCAAGGGGCGCCGCTATTGACTCAGCTCTTCTGTCAGAAGCCCATAAGGATGACACTTCCCCGCTCTCGACTGCTGGTGCTCTGGGTGAGCGTGAAGAAAGACCAGGCTGGGGCTGGAAGAACAAGAAGGCACAGGAGGAAATGCAGCGTGCATGGGAAAGTGTTGTAGATCGTGACTTCAGTCTCAAGGAATACGGTGATGTTGTCATGCTGGGCAAAAAGGGATTGGAATAGCACCTGCGTTTCCACGATTTCCATGACCTCTACAATTTCCACGACCTAATCATCTATGAATCCTCCATGGTGATCGCACAGGTGGTTGGTAAAGCAGGCAAGAGTATTTGAAGTTTGCACGAGGGAGCGGAAGCCCTCATGTTTACACACAGCTCTGTTTCAAAGGGAGGAGCTCTGGACCGCACCTGAAATTTCGGCATATGTTAGCACAGGGCCGAACACAACACGGGTACCATGCTCTCAAATGAAAGGACCCTAGAGCATTACCAACTTCAACTGTGTGCTCAGGCTTTAACCTATCACTCCTCAAATCACCAATGCGAGCCGGGAACACTTGTCTTTACTGATGACTTGTTCATCTGCGGCGGGCACCAGCTGACATTGTATCCACAGAAGTCTCAAGAGTTTCAGTGAAGGAGGCTGGTTCTGGAATTACGGAATTGCAAGTAAGAGTTGAAGGCTAACTCCGCTTCCGAGGAGCACTCGCACCGGAATCCTCAATATCAGCATGCGTTGCGTAACATGGTACACAATGGGCGGTAACATATTTCAATGAAATTCTTGCCTACCCTACTTAGGGCGCCGTCGCATTTGTAATCGCTTCTGGGTTGCCTCGGGCCTCGGACCCCACATCCCCCGCAAATTCAGATGATATTGCTGGATGGGAGCAATTGGCAGACAATCTCCAGGCTCTCAAAGCCCAAACACCGAGACCAAAGGTCTTCTTATTCCGGCCCCTACAATGCTCTGGAAATTCAGCCATGCAATGGCACTTAGATAGAGGCAAACTCGCGGGTAGGCACTTATGCATTATGGGGTGATTAGTTACTTAGCCTTGCAAAGCCTTCACTTTTGCGCTCCCGACTTCTTTGATCTTGGGCCACCAGGGCTTCAAGTCACCCTGTATGTTCTACTTACATCTCACCCCTAAGGACCTAGGTAAGTGCTACAGAGCAAGGGCAACCAAGCTCATGATTGGTGGGACCCTAAGTGAGTAGGCGGCACAACCCCTGTGGTTCGCGATCCTGCATATACAAATATACGCGTATAGCACACGGAAACCACCCGTGCGAACCGGACCCGTGAATGCCGGGCTCGGACCAGATACAGGTGTGCTGATGATATCTAGAAACTATACTGGCAGTCTTATGTATAAAACATGGGTGCCGAACTCAACACTTGAGCCTGGCTACAATCTATTTTTCCTGGCCTATTGGATCCTGTGCCCACGGCATATCAAATGTCAACCCAAGGTCTCTCGGGGAAGACCTGTCTCGTCACGGGAGGCGGAGGAGGCTTGGGCAAAGAAATCTCGAAACAACTACTGGCCAAAGGGGCGAATGTCGTGATCTGTGACATTAACAAGGATCTCTTGGATTCCGCCTCACAGGAATTCTCAGGCCAGGGCACTTTGTTGACACTTCAATGCGACATCGCAAGTGTTGAATCGGCCGAAGCCATGTTTAGGGAGATCATTGAGAAACTGGGAAAGCTCGATGTTCTTGTAAACAATGCTGGAGTCATGGACCGTTTTGACCCAGCTGGTGATTTAGACAAAAGCTTGTGGGACAAGGTCATCGCGGTTAACTTGACGGCGCCGTATGTGTTGACCAAACTTGCTGTTCGGCATTTTCTGGAAAGGGGCGCCACCGATGCTTCGATTGTGAATGTGGGATCTTTGAGTTCTCAGGGCGGCTTCTTCGCTGGTACGGTTAGCACACGTTCCGGCTCTTGAACAAATAGATTGACACACCATACAGGGGCAGCATACACAGCGAGCAAGCATGGCCTCCTTGGGCTGAGCAAGAACACAGCGGCATTCTATCGCGACAAGGGTATCAGGTGCAACTTGATCATGCCAAGTGGGATGAAGTCCAACATCATGACTGATCTTGCACAAAATCTCAACCACGACGGGATGGCAGTCGCAATGGCGAGCATGCGCGCGGCCAACTCTGCCTTCATCCCGCTGGAAGAAGTTGCGAGACTGGCTGTGTTTTTTGCCTCCGATGAATCCAGTGCTGTCAGCGGATCATGTGTCCCTGTAGACAAAGGCTTTACGAGTCTGTATTGAGGAAGGCGACACTAAGACAGGGGCTAGTGATGTGCCGCCATGCAGCCAGTCTCGTCGAACTGAACTAGTGTTGTTAAATTCAGTAAAGGCAATATCTAGAACGAGACAGACGGTCCTCCCCCATTCAATCAAGAATCATCTTCCGTACTGCGACAGTCTTCACTTCATTGGAAGGAAGGTTCTTTGTGAAATGAGCTCTGCGGTCTTCCAAAAGCCTCCAAACAGCTCAGTTCATATACTCGCCAAAAGAAGTGCCATTGTTGCAGCCAAAGCCAAACTGAAACCTGTATTGAACACTGCCGCCCCGGCAGTAGCTTGAGAAGACCGAGCAGATGCTGTCGTCGTCACGTTCCTACTGTCAGTCTCACCAGCCATTCCAGCAGCCCCACCCCATGGAGCAACAAGCACGGCATTTATTTGGTCCCAAAAATCGCATTGAGTATCATTCACCACTCCAATAGCTGTGGAGTTCGTGATTAACAAACCTTGCGACTGGTCAACATCGAATGGTGGCCACTTGCCCCCGATGCTGTCTACGGCCCCCCTGGATTACCCTGAGTAGCCATGCTGGTCCATGCATTAACAAGTGCGCTGCTGATACGCTGTTCGTCCGCATTCATTTCGCAGCTTCCGTTCGGCGGTGGAAGTACCCTCAAGTGCGAGAACACGAAAGGCATCTCGGATGTATGGGTGGCACCTAAAATGTCCAAGGTCTGCTGCGAGTCGATGCTTGGAGACCAGCCACAGGTCGGCTGGTGCTTAAATCGATACGTCCATCCAGGAACTCCGTGTTCGACCGTTACACGAAGTGGTCGGCGTGCGGGACAGATATAAGCCACCAGCGAGTATATCTCGGCCACGGCATCGAACACGGGCATGGGCGTGGAGTTGAACCGAGACAGGGTATCTCTCTTCGATCTGGTTGGTTAAGTTGTTGCCGAAATTAGCATGCAGGAAGTCGGTATAGAATTTTGCCGACACATGGAGGGGGTTTCTAACGTTGGCGATTTCAAAAAGCGTGCCTTCCATGCTCGCTGTGGATAGTGGCCAGCCTCGAGGGCATCGAAAAGGGAAGGAAAACGTTTGACTCACTAGCGCCAGCGATGAACGGCACCTTCGAGCCGACTCTCAGCGGATCGGCTGGAATGATTTTCCCATCGACATATGGCTGGAACTTCGATGTATCGCTAAGGTCAAGTGGATCGCTGGAATGAGGCAACGAAGCGTTTAGCTGAGACGCGCTTTTCGATCGGAAACATTGAGCCTGAAAAATGGAGGTGTCAGTTTAAATCGTTTGTCAAGGCTGATGTCCTACAGGGACGTGCTTATACTCACATCGCTCATACTGCAGTTCAGGTCCGAGGCGAAGTGCGTCACCAAATCTTTCATAACGCTTTTGGTTGGCAACGTCGATCCCGCTCCGGACATGGAGATTGCGCCTCTCATCAACCTTGGTGCTTCTTCGAGCGTGCTCAAGATCCAGGCGAGACGAGCACCTGCAGATTGTCCAAAAGCAAGAACTTTATCCTATCTCTCAACATTGTTGTCAGATGGTTTCAAACCGAGTGCCAAGTTTTTCTCAGCAGAGAAATATTCCATACCTTATCCCCACCGAATGCTTCGATATTATCCCGGACCCAGCTCAATGCCAGCAGAATATCCTGAAGCCCCATATTGCCATCAATGCCCACCTCTTCAGCAGCCATGAACCCCAGAGCGCCCAGCCGGTAATTGGTGCTGGCGACGACTTGATCGCCCATGCCGGCGAGGTCGCATCCATCGTAGAGCGGATTGGCAGAACCGCCTGCATTGCCCGCGCCTCCATGGATCCAGAACTTGACCGGCAGTTTCGAGGCGCTCGTCACATTCGCCGGGTTCCACACATTAAGGTACAGACAATCCTCGCTCCAAGGCGCTGGTTCGAGGAACTCGTGCCCGAATTGAATACAAGATTTGGGTTTTGTGACGGCGTCGAGACCTGTCGAGGGGTACGATGCGTTGAAGGCGACTGTGGGAGCGAAGCGGAGGGATCCTACAGGTGGCAGAGCGAAAGGTATGGATAGGTAGGCGTGTGCCGGAGTCGAAGAACACGGGATGCCGTTGATGTGCCCTGCAGTGATATTCACGGTGGAAGAGGCTTGTGTGCAGGTGGCGGCGCAAATGGCAGCGAGGAGGACACCATTGATGAGATGTGAAATATCTCTGATGCTGTACATCTTTGTGGTGAAAGGACGATACGATATATAAAACCTGCATGAGGGAAGAAGGATCAGAGCAGAGCGAGGGCTACCTTTAATATACCTATTTGCACATGTTGACCCTAGCTGAAAAATGCTGAGAGCTATGCTCAGAAGAGATCTAGGTCAACACTCACACGTACCAGCCCCGTCCAGCAACCATCAAGTGAAATGAGCTAACGAAATCTCCCACTTTGCTCCAGAACCCGATCCTCGAGTAAGTGGTCTCAAATACCATTGCGCCTGCACCGCTTCTTTGTGATTGGGTGGCCGCAGCCGAGACCCCTAACCGCCTTTCAGCCTTGCTGCTCGCGACTTTCTCCGAATTCGGAAAGCGATCTTCTCGAAGTTGGCGCTCTCGCCTGCGAGGAAGCCCATCTCAGGCCCCCTGTCCCTGAGAATATTTGGCCAATAACAATTTTGATTCTCTTTGGATACGACGCTGTTGGTTGTACCTATACAGATGGTTAATGCACATCACTGCATCTAGGGCGAATGGTAGCATCTCGCGTAATTACAAAAGTCATCGTTGAACCAGGTAGTTCGGGTGCGGAGTGAACTATTTGGTGGATCTCCCCCAGCAACACTTATCCATGGCGTTTTCCATGCGTCGTGCAAATTCCTATTTTTGGGCAAGCGTGTATAGCTATCGTGGTGGATTTGATGGGATGGGAGCTCAGCAAACACCGTCAACATCCTCGAAGGTATCTTTGACCGAACTCAGGCATCGGAGTACTGGACAACTGGGGAGTACGTCGCAAAGGTGGAGGTATGGGAGCATCCTAGACTGTTCTGAGAATGATGCACGACTTCTCCTTGAAGAAACATAAAGTCGAAGCAACCTATCCCACTTTGTCTGTGTTCAACGAAAGTTGTTTATGGGAGTGTAGATCAATCTAGTCATAAGGTGGTGGTTAGCACCCAGTTACTTCAAGCCTCAAGACGGAATGATGGAGCATACCTGGGCCAGTTCCTATAAGATTGGAAAATCAGCAATCTCGCCGAAGATGTTGAGCATCCGCTTGACCCAGTTCCTCTGTTGACAGGGAAGCTCTGGCGTGGCGACGCAAACGGTCAAGATCCAGGAGAGCTTGCCTATCCGTCCCACGTCGACGGCCTGGCTATGGACCTTTTCGTTTTCCTGTTCATCGTCCAGGAGCGCAAAGAAGTATGCAATACTGGCACAAACGCCGTCCGTCAACACCTGAAAATTGGACGAGGCGCGAGCCTTCAACAGGGGCCCTCCTACGGGATCGGTCCCAGTGATATCCCGCTGCCAGTTTATGGCTTTAAAAACGAGACCGTTGGCGATGAAGCGGAGGCTTCGGTATCGATTCAACTGGATAGCACGATGGAGGCTGCCATAGATGTGGGTGGTTTTGGGAAAATAAGGGTATGCAGGAGTTGGGGAAAATTCCGCCCACATCTTTGCAGATGCAAGATGTGTGGTGCGGAACCAGTCTTCGGAAAGACTGGAACACCAATCCGACAGCGCCAAGTCGAGTTTCTCAGCTTGTGCAACAACATCTTGAAACTTAGCGAGGTAGGTAAGCTTCTCCACGACCGATGCCGTCTTCAGCCTTCGCAGCAGCGCGAAGGCATGAGCCCGCAACTTGCAGACGGCAATCATGCACCTGTCGAGGCTGAGATCCGCCCCCTCCTCTCCGAAATTGGCACCATGCTCCAGCCATTCTGGAGGTTCTGCCGTGCGAAAGATCATCGACCTGAGCTAAAAGGTCGTAGTTAGTGGAAAGCAGCCTAGGTCAGTGGGAAGTGGAGCTCTACTCACTAATCGGCGACGGATACACCTGTCTAGGTACACGCCTCTCCTTTTGTTATATCCATGTCTCTGTCGCAAGTTCAATAGGGCAATCGCTCCGTCATGGTGCCTGAAACCCTCCCAGAAAAGGGAACTGAAATTGAAATTGCACAGAGCGCTCTAGCAGATTCGAGTCAGTGGCCGAGCGCTCTCATATAAAAGGAAGGTTTGAAAAAACACACCTCGTAGGTGGCCATCACCATAATCGTCAGTAGAAGCTGATCGCTAACATCGGGGGTCGATTGGCCAACAGCAGAACCGATTGAAGCAATCGCTTGGCTGTACATCCTATGGCTTTCTGACAAGGCTACTGGATCTCGTTGTGCCTTCCCATCCTCGGCTAACGACACCGCTTTGATTGCTTGGTTCAGGGGTGACTCGATCCCTGATGAGTTCCATTCATGTTGGAAGCACTACAGAAAGTCGAGAATAGTGATGGGCGAGGTTCCGCTAGAACTTACACGCTTCCGCAGAAAGGTGTTGATGGCTCGAACCTCCAATGACGGTGTGAGGGTTCGGGCAATTGTCTTAGCTGCGCTGAACCCCAGTAGACTCGGCTGACCCATAGACCTCGGGGTATCTTCCTTGCGAGATCGTGACTTCCCTCGGAGCCTTGTTTGCTCTGCTGAGGTAGGTGGCGCATCTGGCTGTAGCCTTCTTGCGCCGCCACGAGGCCGGGGGACGCTAGTGCTGGCAAAGACATTTTCATCTCGGAATACAAATTCACCTTGCCCAGCCTCGAAACCCAGGCAGACCCTTCCAGATTTCTGACAGCGGTTGCAGACAGGTCGAGTCTCATCGCACTGGCAGGCGTAATTGAAAGTCAGTATGTGTCCAGAACCGATCAAGGTTCCGATTTTCAGAAATTTCACCTTAATACGCCGATTTTTACAGGTCTGGCAGCCTGTGCTGGGAAATGGCATTCTGAAAGCACTGTTCCAATGAAATAATTCGTAATATGGAGGAATGACGTTCCTTCTGGACTGAATGGGAGAGAATAGATTCAGGGGGGGTCACGACGGTACAACCTCTTTGGAGCTGAAAATTGCTCTATGGAACTTCCAGCTCGGTGTAGGAAATAAAAGAAATGCAAGGGCGAAGAATAATCAGCTCTGTAATCAGTGTTCCCGTACCCCCAGGCTACAAGGGTGGTCCCCAGCCCAGTTAAGGATGGATTAATAGGGCACCAGCTCTCGTTCAAGGAGGAATTGGGGGCCTAACCGAAAGCAGGCGTTTATTGGTTCCAATTTGCATGTCTTGCGAATGATGGTCTAAATCGCACGATTGGGCTGGTAAGTTGTTGGACTTACCACCACGATCCATTTCCTTACCTGAGCTGGGCGAAGCGTCTGGTCGATTTTCCCGGAGTAACATTGAACGGTATCAATAATGAAAGCGGTGATGGCCAAGCAATAGATAGTTCAAACTGTTGACCAATAATGACTGGAATGTACGTACGTAGTACTATGGGGAATACTATTTTCGGACCTCTTTCTGGCTGGAAATGGGACTATTAGTCGACTGCCACCTTGCTGTTGAGCCTTATAGCAAGGAATCTAAATACCAGATCAAAACCCGAGCGTGGCAATCATAAGTCATCGAGGTCACATGTTTCCAAAAGATCTTGAGTCAACTTCCCTTTCCTGCTGTATTCTTCGGGCGCTAGGTATCGATCTCCCCACTCACCGACGGTACTGTCGTAGGTGGTTTGAGGCTTGGTTTTGCAGAGATGAAGCATATTGGCCTTCAGCCCTTTCATAAGACCCAATCTTGGATATTCCTACAGTACACTCAAGTCAGTCATGGATGAAGCGCCCGGGTGGTTTTCCAAAAGGCGAACCTTGACAACTGCATTATACTCGTCCCACGACAATGGGTTTCCTTGGATTCTGTCAGGTCCCTGGAAATCGGCCCAAATGCCATAGCTCGTGGCCTGGACCTCGGGCTCCTTCTCAAAGACGATGGTACCGATGGTGTGCAAAGCGATGGCATCCCATACGAGCTGTAGTCGGTGCTTGTCCCAGTGTGGAGCTTCTTTCTTGAGGAAATTCCGGGCAGCATTGGCGCCGTCAACCTCGAAACGTTTGTCTGAACTGATGATTTCAGAGTGAGGGGGGTGGCCGACGGGAAACCCAAGATCGTGCAATAATGCTGCAACTGCATGGGCTTCTCGATCACGCTCCCCAATGACTTTATCTGCAATAATAAATCCGAAGAGAAAAGAGCGGATGATGTGGTTGAACGTATCGTCAGACGAGTACTCTCGAGCAAACGCGATCGCTTTCGTGATAAGAGGCGTATCCGGTACGGTCACGCCCGCAACCACTCTGGTAGGGAGTGATTCGCCTGTCGACATTGCAAGTGACGGTACGGTCGAAGTTGATTTGGTTTGGGACGAATAGAAGCTGTTCCGAGGTACTATGCGAAAAGGAACTCCAGGTACTCGAGTAAGTCCCTTTCAGGTTGGTGATCCACAGTGTTGGTATTAACTCGAACACCTTGCTGGAGTTGAGTTTGTTTCATGAGAAATGCCAACAGCGGGGCACGTCTTTGCAGGCCTTGACTTCCTCCTTCGTCCAAACTTCCTCGCCCCTCCAGAACCCGTAAGTTCAACGGGTCGATTTTGCCAACTCATTACTTTACCCACTTAGTACCCACTGGCTAGTTCCTAAACCGTTGGTTAGCCGTCAACGAGCTTTGCCGGCTCCTCCCAAGTGTGTGCAAGAAGTCAATTTACAACTAATCATAGGCCTAACTTCGGGGGGTAAGGCCGACCTCGGCGCGACCCTCAAACTCAAGGCCTGGTGAAGTACCGCAACCTTCAAAGGAGCGACGCGCATTGGAGAAGAGCGATGGGTGGGAATTGCGCGGACCCGTTGATCAGGAGTCTAAGTCCAGACTATCAGGATCTCCGTCTTGGTTTCAACCTCCAACCGACCATGGCGGCCCTCTTTTGGCCTCGTCACCTCAGGGTGGTGTGCTATATTCTTTGTACATATGTACTTACACCTAGTATCGAACTTTACTGTGAGATCGCCCATGGCGCTGAAGTGTTTGTGATATCGCTTCTATCGTTCTAGTCACGTCTTTGTTCGGTTGTTCACATACAGTACTACGTCATTAATTTGCACCGCCGACCCTGCATCGGCATTTATCAAATAATGCACCAGGTACTTAATTCTTGAATTGCAGAGCTATTCACAGGCCAAATTAC
>Ga0105239_10002875_pt1 | contig 21540 bp, 14 predicted proteins | sample KBSC44metaG_FD_92761 | JGI IMG/M metagenome (GOLD analysis project Ga0105239, IMG submission 92761) | Corn rhizosphere microbial communities from Kellogg Biological Station, Michigan, USA - KBS C4-4 metaG | ecosystem: Host-associated > Plants > Roots > Rhizosphere > Soil | place: Michigan, USA... | reverse complement strand
TTCGACGCGGCAACCGGAAAACAGCTTTGGGAATCGATCCTGGGCGGGAACATTTCGGTCAGCACCATCAGCTACGCAGTGAATGGCAAGCAATACATCGCCGTGATGACCGGCGACAATCTTAAGGTGCCTGAGCTGTCGGCGGAGGTTCCGGAACTCAAGACGCCAGTGCTCAACGCGATCTACGTGTTTAGTTTGCCCTAACGACGAGCCGGGCATGCCCGGCCCCTACAAAACATGTTGGCGATGTAGGGGCGACGCATGCCTCGCCCGAATTAATCCAAGAAAAACGGCGTTTCGTTCTCGCCACGCAGAATCAGATCGAAGCGATACTCGCCGGCATTTTCACGGCTGGCAAATAGCCGCTTCCGCGCGGCCGCGTCGGCGACACAATCGAGCACCGGATCGCGCACGTCATCTGGATTATCGGCGAAGAAGACGGTCGTGACCAAGCGCCGCGTCAGCCCGATCGCCAGAATCATCAGGTTCGCGTGCGGACAGCGGCCATCATAACTTCCAGGCAGCACCGTCCGGATTTTGTACCATCCTTCAGCGTCAGTGCGCGCGCGACCCCAGCCGGCGAATCCTGGATCCGCCTGTCCGCAGTTGGGATCGAGTGAATGGCGGAAGATCCCGCTGGCATCCGGCTGCCAGATTTCGAGAATCGTGTTGCGGGTCGGCACGCCGCCTTCCTGCAGAATCCGTCCACTGAGCGTAATGTGCGTCCCCCGAGCCACTAGCCCCCGATGGTGCGTCAGATCGTCGCAGCCATCAACGAAGGATGCCGGGAAGTACGGACCAATGGTGCAATACGGTGAAACCGGCAAAACCGGCATCAATCGACCTCCGGAGTGCGCCGATGGCCCCGCATCACGAAATCGCGGCGGAAGCCCATGGCGTTGACCTCGCCCATGGACGTCCCTTCAAACTGGAAGATGAGCCGCTCGCGGACATCGCGATCCGGCACGGCGTTGAGCAGCAGATCGGTCTCGTTCAAAGGCTCCCCTGGAAAGAAAATTTGCGTGACGAAGCGATCCATCCAGCTCCGGCCAAGAATCGAAAAGTGAATGTGCGGCGGTCTCCACCACCAGCCCGTTTCGAGCACCGGATACGCGCCGGGCTTGATGGAGAAGAACTGGAAATTGCCCTCGGCGTCAGTCACCATTCGGCCCTCGCCAGTGAAGTTGGGATCGATCGGCGCATTGTGCCGGTCCATGTCATGGACGTACTTCCCTGCTGAATTCGCCTGCCAGATCTCGATTGTCGCGCCCACGAGCGGCGAGCCGTCCTCGTCAGTGATTCGTCCGCTGACCTGTATCAGTTGTCCGTTGGCCCGAGGGGCGGCTTCGCGCGGCTTAGACAGGTCCAACGGACCGGTAGAGAATAGATCAGCGCCATTGGGACCGGTGCGCTCAGACAGCGTCAGAGGACGCGGGATCAACGGCGTCAGTGGCGTGCGTTTGAAGCTCAGAGGATAGCGATCGATATAGCGGGCCAGCTGCGAATCGTCGTCGTAGGGCTGATAGTCGATGGTCGGTGCCGGCATATTGCTCGTGTCTGCATTTTAAAGCAGATCTTCCTAAAACGTGAATCGAGCGACCATCATGCCGGTGCGCGGGCGGGACCCGGCACCGTTAACGAAGTTCGAGAAGCCGAAGCCGTTGGAGAGCGCCGTGTTGCTCAGGTTTGTTTTGGTCGTCAGAGTTGCTGGAGTATTTGCAATGCTCGGCATGGAGTAAAAGTGCCGGTTCAGGACGTTCTGGAATTCCGCACGGACTTCCAGCAGCCTCTTCCCTTCGCGGCCTACGCGGAAGAGCCGGCCGAAATTCATGTTTTCTGAGGGCTGCCGCTGCCAGCGATAGTTGTTGTAAAATCCCGCCGTGTTCGCCCACTGACCCACAGGGGCATCCTTCCAGGCGGCGGCTTTGAACATGAGCTGCTGCGTTGGATCGAAACAGCCGCAGTTCGGATCGACCAGCAGGGCGTCCTGCGGACCTTTCCCGGGAGCGAAGTTGTAGTTGGTGTTCGATCCGCCGAATAGCCCGGAGCCGCGATTGAGCTGCGTGTAAAGCGAATTGATGGACGTCGGAACCTGGATGAGCGCACCGCTCTGGTATTGCAGCACGGCGCCGATCTTCCAGTCGCGCAGAGCTTGCGACACCGCCTTCATCGACATGCCGTCGCCCCTCACTCGCGGCGTGGTGTAGCTGCCGGCGATCACCACGCGGAACGGCTGACTCAGCGGCGAAAGCTGTTTGTTGACGTCGCGATTGAATACGTCGTTGATTCGGGTGGTGGCAGGCACTCCCAGATACCCCGTATCCGAATTCGCACCCAACGCTAGCTCCTTGCCATAGGTAAAGGACCCCTGCATGTCGAGTCCATGTGAGTAACGCCTGGTGACCTTCACCTGGAGCGAGTCATACCAGGTCTTACCCAAAGGCGGTCCCAGGAACGGAGGAATCGTGCTGCCCCACTGCGGCTGGGCGACCAGCGCCGTGGTGAGGTTCTGGGTGATGGGGAAACCGGGGTACGGCAATTTCGCCAGGCCGCGTGCGACCAGACTGGGGGTAAACTGCTGCGTTAGCGAGCTGCCCAGCGGAGTCGTCAGAAGCGCCAAATCCGCGGCATTGGCCGGATCCAGACCGAACCGGGGCAGATCCGTCAACTGCAGCGTGTTGTAGTTGCCGATATTCAGAGCCGGCGCCGTGAACCAGACTCCGCGGTTACCCACATAGCTGACATCCACCACCAGCGTGCGAGTGATTTCGCGCTGGATGCCGATGCTGTACTGGAAAATCCGCGGCGGACGCGAGTCGTCGTCGATCGAAATGAAGGGCGACTGCGGTGCGAAGCAGCTGGTATTCATAGTTCCCGCGCACACGCTTCTGGTCGGATACTTATTCGGATCGAAATTCGGCCAGGTAAGAGTCGGATTCCCGTAGGGGTTCCCTGCCCGATAGGGATTACCGCCGGCAAATCCTCCGCTGAGGACATTCGCACCGAATCCGGGAGCGTAGAACGTGTAAAAGTCTTGCATGCTCGAAGAGAGTTGCGGCGAGTTGCCGGATGTGGTTCCGTAGCTGAGACCGGTTCCACCGCGCAGAACCGTCGTGCTGTTGAGCTGGTACGCGATTCCCAGCCGCGGTCCCAGCGCGTACGGATAATTGTTCGAGAAGTTGCAATTGCAGCGTCCCGCACCGAAACCTTCGTACTTCACTGTTCCGGGGAAGCCGACTTTGGTATTGATGGTGTTGAAGTCCGCATCCTGCATCCGGCCGTACTGTTCCTTGAGGTAGGTTTGGAAGTCGTAGCGCAGACCGTAATCCATGGTCAGTCTACGGGTGACCTTCCAGGTGTCCTGAGCATACAGCCCGATTCCGTGGTTGCCCAGCCGCATCTGCGCCACAGGCGCGATTTGCAAGCTCTGAGCTTGGCCTAGCAGGAAGCTGGCGTACGCGAACCCGCTGGCGCCGCTGACGCCCGCCTTGCCGTTTTCCCATAGGTTCTGGGTTTGCGCATTGGAGATACCGAAGATGCCATTGCCGCGCGCATCCGTGTGATTGATGATGCCGTCGATCACCAACTCGCCACCGAACTTGAAGCTGTGGTTGTTCTTGACCCACGTCAGGTTGGCGTTGCCGGTGGGTTTCTGATCCCACTGCGCCTGGTTGGCGAACGCCCCCGCGCCGACCGTGAGCGCAGTGCCACCTGTAGTGGGATTGAACAACCCGGTGAAGTTCGGAAATGTGTTGCTATAGAACCCCGTCAGGCCGATGCTGCTTTGGTCGAAGCTGAACGGCTGAGCCGGATTGTACGTATAGAGGTAGCCAGCGCCAAAGTGCATCAGCAAGGTCGGCGTCAGTGTTTGATCGTAGTTGATGCGAACCGTGGTGGATTGGTTGTCCGTAGGCGCCACGCCGGTCAGGATCTCATCCAGACCGTTATGGTTCGGCTGGAAGGTCAACTGGCGTGACAGATAACCGGATACTTTCGCCGCCGGACTCAGGGAGTGGTCGATCTTCACAGAAGGATTGCTGGTGACTTTGGTGCTGGAGTAAATCGGAATATTGTAATTGTTGATGAGAGCCGCCGCGTGAGCAGCGTTCGGTAGCGGGAACTTGTTTTGGATCGCCAGGGCCACGCCGTCCATGCTGGTCTTCGGTATCTGGCTGTTGGGGAAAAGATTGCGGGCGATGGTCCCATCGGGGGCCGTGAAGGTGCTGGCCGGGTCATAGACACCAGACACCGGAATGGTTCGGCCGAGCTGATCTCTGGCTGCCGAGCCGTTCTGGATCAACAGTTGTCCGCTTCCGACGCCGCGAGGGCAAGCTGCCGCAGTAGTAGACGCGATGCACAGAGGGGTCGCAGCGGCGAAGTTTCCATCGCGATACGCCTGCGTAGGCACCGTCTGCAGGCCATTGCTGGTGTTTTGCGTTTCGCGGAACTGTTCCCAGTTGAGGAAGAAAAACGTCTGGTCGTGGCCGTCGAAGAATTTCGGAATGGCGATTGGCCCCCCGACGGTGCCGCCATAGTCGTTGCGGCGCTGTCGGTTCCGAACGTGCTGTCCTGATTTCAAGCTATTCGCCGTGCCCGCGTCCGTGTACGGCAAGCCGGCGTTCAGAAACTCATTCACGTAGTAGTCGTATGCCGACCCGTGATACTGGTTGGTTCCCGATTTCATCGTGAAGTTGAAGTATCCGCCCGCGGCTTGGCCGAATTCCGCCGCATAGCCGCTGGTCTGCACCGCGATTTCCTGAACCGCCTCGATACCCTGTTGGCCGATCTGCGTCTGCTGGCGCCAGATGCCGAAGTTGCTGTCCTGACCTTCAGTGCGAATGGTTTCGGTGTTGCTGGGCAAACCGTTCACGCGAAGATTGAAATCGGCGGAGTACTGTACACCCGGCAGAAGGCTGGTTACCGCCAGCGGATTGCGCATCGCGCCAAAACTAGTGGCTGTTCCGATGGTCAGCACCGGAAGGTTATTGGCCTGGTCCGATGCGACGTTATGGCTGGCGTCGCCGCCCTCAGTCTTGAGCAACGGAGTCGTGTCGGTGATGGTCACAGACTCCGAAGCCGGGCCAAGATCCAGCTTGACGTCCCAACGTACCGTGTTCGCTACTGGAAGCTCCAGGTTCTGGCGAGTGTATCTCTTGAATCCCGCGACGGTAACCGACAACTCATAAGTCCCGCGAGGAAGTGAAAAGGCATAGTTACCGGTGGCGGACGTTCCAGCTTGGTAGACCGCACCGGTCTCTGTGTTCTTGACCTCAACGGACGCATGGGGAACCACGGCGCCGGTCGGATCGGAAATGACTCCCGTTAAAGTGCCGTTGTTCTGCGCGAACGCAATCAACGCGGCAAAGAATAGGACACTTGACCGCCACAAAGTGAACATGGATGACTCCCCTCGATTGGGTCGTCCACCAAACACCAGGTGGCTGCCGGTGAGACTGGGCTAATTTGCGAGACCACGCAAATTGCTGTCAAGGATACTCCAGGGGGTATTTAAAGTCAATACAAATGACTAGGTCGCTAATTCCTGGAGCTAGTTGGATGGTTACTTTTTTCCGCGCGAATCGTCTATACCGAGTGAGCCGAGGAGGCTCCTAAACTACATCTTTATTCGGGAGGCTGCATCCACATGAGACCGTTCGTCTGGATGGTTCTTTCGCTAAGTCTGACTGCTTCCGCCGCCGATTCAGCGGCGACTTTTAAAGATCCTAACCTGGAAGCGAATATCAGAACGTTCATCCACGGCGCCGATTCCGCCAAACCCCTGACGCAAGCACAGTTGGACCATGTGTATCTGGTGTCTGCGTCCAACAAAGGCATTCGCGATCTCTCGGGATTGGAAAAATGCCCCAATCTCAACACCATTTATCTGAGCGGGTCGGAAGTGTCCGATCTCACTCCGCTTAGCAAGCTCGCGAACCTGGAACAGTTGACCATTTCCGGCGGCAAGGTGCGCGATCTGACGCCTTTGGCCGGCCTTACACATTTGCATTATCTGGACCTGTCGTTGAACCAGATAACCGACCTCGCACCACTGGCGAACTTGAGAGAACTGCAAACCCTAAATCTCTCCAGCAATGCCATCACGCAGATCGAACCCCTAAAAGGTCTGGTGGCGCTCCAGTCTCTTTATATCGATGGCAACAAAGTTGCTGATCTCTCTGCGGTCGCGGGGATGAAATCGCTCCAGATACTGAGTGCAAAAGACAATCGGTTGAGCGATCTCTCGCCGCTCACGAACTTAACGGCGTGGCGCGCGCTTTACCTGGATAAGAATCAGGTGCGCGATTTGACGCCGTTGGTGACGATGGTCCAGCCGGATCGCCAGCCGATCAAGGGAGTCACGCCCTTCTGGATCGTGTCACTGCGCGGGAATCCACTGAGCGAAGTCGCGCGCTCGCGGGACCTGCCGGAGCTGCAGAAGCGCACCTTCGACTTGCTTGCCGACCGATAAAAGCAAAACGCGCCAGAACCTGGGCGTGATCCCGATTCTGACGCGTCTTGTCTAGCGCGTGCTAAGGCACTAGAACGTGAAGCGAGCTACCATCTGGCCGGATCGCGGAGTAGCTCCCGCGCCTCCGGTCAGGTTGATGAAGCCATAACCGGCGGTGATCGCACTGGTCGGATCTGACGGAACCGCGTGAGTGGTCAGGGTCAGTGTGGTGGTGGGGTTGGGCCAAGTCCAGCGGTTGAACATATTCGTGAACTCGGCGCGAACCTGAAGCTGCGCCCTGCCGCTTTCCGTCAAGCGAAAGATGCGGCCCAGGCTGATGTTCTCGCTAGGACGCCGAGCTCCGCTGTAATCGGTATAGCGGGCGGCGCCGGCGCCCCAATTGCCTGCGCCCGGATCCGACCATGCCGCGGGATTCAAAGCCAGCGTCTGGGTCGGATTGAAGCACTTGCAGTTGAGATTCTGCAGCATCAAGGGTTGGCCAGCCACGCGGTTGTCAAAGGTAGCTATGGCTTGCCCCGGGCCCAACAGGGCCGCGAGCTGATTGGAAGAGGTTGGAGTCGTGATCGGCAGGCCGCTCCCGTACCGGAGCACGGTGCCCGCGGTCCAGTCGCGGGTCACCTGAGAGAGCATCTTCATCGCCCTTCCGTCGCCCTTCAGTCTCGGCGTCGTGTAGTTCGCCGAGATGACCAGCAGGAACGGCTGATTGTTGCTCGAGAGGTACCAGTTCTGATTGCGGTTGAAGACGTCGTTTTCCGAAGCGCCGCCGAATACGCCCTCGCTCTCGACGCCGTTCACCATCTGCTTGGACCAGGTGAAATTGGCATTGAGATCCAGATTGTGCGAGTAGCGCTTGGTCAGGTTCACCTGCATCGAGTCGTACTTCGTGCTGCCCATGGGGCCCCACAAGTGCAGGATGCTGGTGTATTCCGGGTAAGGCGTCAACGCCTGGGCGACGGTCAGAGTTTTGGGGAAGAGAGGGTACGGCAGGTTGCCGAACCCGCGTTGGGCCGCCAGTGCCGATCCCACCTGCGCTGTCAGCAGCTGCCGGTCTGCCAAATTCTGGACATTCAGTCCGTCCTGGGCCAGTAAGCCGGCCATTGTGTTGGCGTTATCATCGATCGCCGAGGTGGATTGGAACCAGGCGCCACGGTTGCCGACGTAGCCAACTTCGATCACCAGGTCTTTGCGGAGCTCGCGTTGAATCAGGAAACTCCACTGAACTGTGCGAGCCGGCCGGCCGGCGTCCCGGTCGAAGTAATTCAGGGAGTTCGTGGGAATCCCCTGATACGGCAGCTGACCGGGGTCGAAGTTGGGGAAAGTCACCACATAGGGCAGGCCGTTCCTGGTCAAGTATGCCGCGTCGCCGAATTGAGCCGGCGAATAGGGGGTGTTCGATGCAACGGCGTAGGACTGGAAGTTGTTAGCCGAGGTTCTGGTGTAGGAGACACCCGCTCCCGCGCGGAAGACCGTCTTGGGCGTGATCTGATATGCAAGACCGATGCGCGGTCCGAAAGCGAAAGGATAATTGTTGGCGAACTCGCAGTTGCAGCGCCCTCCGCCATAGCCCTCAAAGATCGTCGCACCCATGTGGCCCGGCGCGATCGGATTGGGCGTGTTAAGTGACACCGAACCTTGCTCGCCATCGTGCTCTTTTAGGTAGGTCTGGTAATCCCAGCGGAGTCCGTAATCCAGCGTCAGCTTGCGGGTCACTTTCCAGGTGTCCTGAGCAAAGATACCCATGGCCTTCTTGCCCAGCCGGGTTACGTTCGGCACGGAAGTGTATCCATCGTCGGCCAGCCCCATTAAGAAGCTGGCGTAGACGAAGCCCGGGTTGGTGCCGGGAGTGAAAATCTGGCCTACTGTGGCCGGGTCTGATGTTCCACCCTGGGCAAACCCGATCCACGGGGCCGCGTAGGTGTTGCTGTGGTTGATGTAGCCGTCCGTATTGAAATCGGCGCCAAATTTATACGTGTGGTTGCTCTTCACCCAGGTCAAGCTAGCGTTGCTGGTGGGCTTATACTCATGGATCTCGATATTGGTCGAGGGGCCGATGCGCGGCGTGTATCCGCCGTAAATACCTCCCACCGATGCCGGGCCGCCGGCAAAGCCGGGAGCCGGTGCGCCAACGGTCGGCAGAACCTGCGTTGTCCCAGTCCCCTTCAACCCGAAGTAGCTCAGTACGTCGTACTGGGTCCCCAGCGGGCCTCCAGGTCCTTGCTCGGCATCATCTGCGGTCAGCAGGCCGACGCCCAAGTGCAGCAGCAGGGTCGGCGTCAGAGTGTAATCGAAGTTGATGCGCGTGGTGTAGGACTCGATCTTGGACGGATTGGCGCTGGTGATCGGGAAAGGCATTCCGTCCGTCGCCGGGTAGGGCGCAACGGTCGTCCGGCCCCAATAGAAGGACAGCTTGGCCTTCGAACTGAGCGAATGATCCAGCTTGATGGAAGGAACGGTCTGCAGCCGGCTGTTGGTGTAAGAATCGGTGAAATTCTGGAAGCCGGTTGCGTTGTTGGTGTTGGTAGGCAGCGGCATCAGGGCCTGGAACTTGGCAGTCACCGGATCCAGGTAGGTGCCGCCCAAACAGGATGCTGCTCCCAAAGGAACCTTGTTGCCGACGAACGCAGTGCGGATCCGAGATCCGCCCACAGTCTGGGTGGAGCAAGGATCGAAGACCTCATTGTTGAACAACTGGTTGCCCAGCGTATCCGTGCCAATGACGGCTGTCCCGAGCGCGGCCGAGAAATCGCCCTGCCGATACGCCAGCGTTGGAACCGTCTTGATGCTGGCGGCAGTGCCGGCGGCGGTCAGCGCGGTTTCGCGGAACTGTTCGAAGTTGAAAAAGAAGAACGTCTTATCGTGGCCATCGTAGATTTTGGGGATCCACACGGGTCCCCCGAAGCTGGTTCCATAGTCATTGCGGCGCAAGCGGGCTCGTATATGCTGTCCATTCTTGGTCGCGTCCGTCAAGCCAGCGTTGGTGTTGGGAGTGCCCGCATTCAGCGCTTCGTTTACCAGATAGTCGTACGCGCCGCCGTGAAACTGGTTGGTGCCGGACTTCATGGTGGTGTTGAACACACCGCCGCCGGCCTGGCCGAATTCCGCGGCATAATTGCTGGTCTGAATCGAGACTTCCTGGATGGCGTCCACGCTGGGCTGCGTCCAGGATTGCAGCGTCGAGTAGATGCCGGACTGCGCGTCCTGGCCCTCAATACGGATCGACTGGGTGTTGGAAGGCATGCCATTGATCCGAATCGCGACATCTGGCGCGAAACTGGAGCCCGGGATCAGGTTGGTCATCGCGTACGGGGATCGAAGACCCGCGCCTGAGCCGATCTGCAGTACGGGCAGGTTGTTGATCCGGTCCGTGGTCACGTTATGGCTTAGTTCACCGCTTTCGGTTTTGAGCAGCGGCGTCGCTTCGGTGATGGTGACCGTGTCGGATGTGGTACCGACATCCAGCTTCACGTCGACGCGCACGGTCTGCGCCACCGGCAGGAAGATATTCTGTTTGACATACTTCTTAAGCCGGTGAGAGTGACGGTCAGCTCGTAGTTGCCGGTCGGCAGCTGCGGTATGACGTAATTTCCAGTCGACGAACTACCGGCTTCGTATATTGAGCCGTTGTCGATGTTCTTGGCTTCTACCTTCGCGGACGCAACCACAGCACCGCTAGGATCGGCAATTGTTCCGGTGATGGAGCCGCGGTCGCTCTGCGCGAGCGTAGCGACACCCATGAACACAAAAACACACAGGGAAGTTATGAATGATTTCATGGTTCTTCTTTCTACGTGGCTGCCTATGTGGAACTGCAAGGCAGTGACTAAACCTCGATTAAAACGCACGAATAAAAGCGATTTTAAAGACCTGTGCGAGGATTATAGACCTGAAGTAAAAAACAAGTCAACGAATCTTAACGAATCTTGCAGAACGTTAATGGGAGACTTTGTTGCGAAGTTGTTCGACTAGATCTTCCGGCATATGCAAGTTGTGTTCGCGTCCTGTTCCCAACTGAATTTCCGGTTTTGCCGTGCCATGAAAATCGGATCCGCCGGTGATCAGCAGCCTATGCTCATTGGCCAGTCTGAGATAAAGCTCGGTCTGCGCGGGGCTGTGATCGCTATGGTAGACCTCGATCGCTGTCAGCCCGTCTGTACAAAGCTTCGGAAGAACACTCGCTAGATCCTCGCGCAGGCGAATGGGGTGCGCGAGCGATGCAATGCCGCCGGCTTGACCGATGCGCTGCGCCGCCTCGGCAAACTGCGGCTCGCGCCGGGTGACATATCCCTTGGCGGATTCATCCAGATAGTCGTCGAAAGCTTGCTGCATGTTGCTGACGTAGCCTTTCTCCACCAGCAAGCGCGCGAAATGCGGCCGCCCAGTCATGCCGCCTCCGCGCGCCGCGGCTTCCTCCATGGTGACGTCCAGACCAAGTTCTTGCAGCCGTGCGACCAAACGAATATTGCGCTCGCGGCGTGATTCCTGCAGGTCGCCGATCCATTTCTTGAACTCGACCAAACCAGGACGTTGTTCGTTCAGGAAATATCCCAACAGATGCACAGAGTGGCCATTCAGCTTAGTCGAGAGCTCGATACCGCGGACCAGATCAAGCCCGGCCGCGCGCGCCAGCGGCAATGCCTCGTCATATCCGGAGAATGTATCGTGATCCGTGATTCCCAGCGTCCGCAGCCCGATGCGCTGCGCTTCCTCCACCAGCTTCGCCGGCGAAAACGTCCCATCCGACGCGGTAGTGTGCGAATGCAGGTCAATCATAGTCGATCATTCATAAGCAATCAGGCCCAAGCTCTTGAGTGTACGCCACACTCGGTCCACGCTCTGCTGCGGTGTTTCCTGCGATGAATGAATGGTGAGCTCGGGGGATGCCGGGGCTTCGTAAGGGTCGGAAACCCCCGTGAAGTTCTCGATCTCGCCCGCTAGTGCCCGCTTATACAGACCTTTTACATCACGCTCGACCAGCACGTCCATCGGACATTCCATGAAGATTTCGACGAAGTTCGGAATACGTGCACGGACGGTGTCACGCGCTTCGCGGTACGGGGAGATGACCGCGGCAATTACAATCACGCCATTGCGTGAAAGCAGCTCGCAAACGAAGCCAATGCGGCGGATGTTCTCATCCCGGCCTTCCCGGCTGAAGCCTAGGCCCTTCGAAAGATGAGTTCTTACGACGTCGCCATCCAGCAGTTCGACTTTAGCCCCCGCGGCGCTCAAACGCTGATGCAGAAGCGTGGATACCGTGCTTTTACCTGCGCCCGACAGTCCTGTAAACCATACCGTGCAGCCTTTGTGCATTCTTCAGCATACTAGCGTTGGACGCCCACGGTGTCGGCCGCGAAGTACGCCGGTAAGCCGGGCTTTGTGTCGCGCAAGATCTCAAGCACCGCACGCCGATCTTCGGCCGACAGTCGTTTGAATTTATCACTTTGGTCGATGCCCGTAAGCACGTCGAACACCCGGCGGTAGACTCGATCGCGGACATCGTCCGGCATTCCGTCGAACGCCTCGCTGTAGATCATGTAGCTCAGCGGATATCGAAACAGCCTGCGCTTCAAATCGAAATCGCGTAACGAGCGTCCCTGGTGGTCGCGCGGCCCACGCTCCGGAAAAGTTTTGGTGAAGGTCGAGACTCCCCGCACCTGCCCATGAAGAGAAGCTTCATCGGCGAACAGCATGTAGGTAACCAGCGATTCGATATCCTTGTCCAACTGGACCTTCGCAGCAGGATCCGCAATGCGAGCTTCCCATCCCGTGCGAATCATCAGATTGACCATGCGAGTCTGATGCTCCAGCGTCATCAGCGCCACAATGTCGCTCAGCGGGCTCAAGTAGCCGTTGGCGTCGAACTTCTTCGCGAGACTCGTTAGGTCCTGGCTGTCGCGCATATCCAGCAACTCGGGATGAGCCGAGTCATGCCCCACGGCATTCCCTATATGACGCATTCCCTCGTGCGTCCCTGTGACATACCATCCTCCCCAGCGGTCCTCGAGGGGAGTTCGGTGATCTGTGATGCGCTGTCCCCCGCGAAATGCTGGCATCCCCGACGCGTCGGTGTAAGACGAAGCGATCAACAAACCGGAAATGCCCAGAGTTCCGGGGCTGAGATGACACTGCAAACACGCGTCGCGCCGATCGAACTGCGGAGGATTCGACGCAATGTCAACGCTATAAAAAATCACGCCCTGTTTCGAATCGAGCGCCGCGACCTCCAGTAGATTGCTCCCGCGGACGAACCCAACCTGGACGTCGTCGTTGAAGTAAAGAGCGCGGGGATTTTTAGGATCAATGCGCGCGGCCTGAAAACTGGTTTTTGAGAACACCAAGGCTTGCGAGTCCGGATTCACGTCCAGCGCTTCCAGCAAACCATGCAGATATCCATCGGGGCCCGCTTTGATATGGGCTTTGCCGCTGGCCAAATCCCGGGCCAGACGCGTCACGCGGTCGTCGATAGGCCGCGTATCGTATTGAATTGCCGGGTGATCGATAGCCAGGGAGGCCGTTTCTCCGGGTCCCTGAGCCATCGTCCCCAGGGCCCAAATTAGTGACAAAACCGCGGCACACGCCATTACACGGCCAAATCTTTTGCGTAGCACGCTTCTCCTATAGCATCTGACGCGCCAGTTGCTAAATTCCTTCCACCTCTAGACTAACGCTCCACGGATCCAACGGAGGCGCGCTCTTTGGCGCAGGATTCCGGCGAAAACCCCCAAATCCACCCCCTTGGGGGGCGTAATCTGTTGATCTGTAACCTCCAGGCTATGGGGCACGCCGAGTCCAAGGAGTGAACAGTTCGTCGGAGTCAATACAGTGCGGACTGGTCTCCGTTTTCAACACGTTGGTATATACTGGGGTCGGACGCGGAAACGCAAACGCCTTGCACTTTTTAGGAAGTTTTGGGCGATGTCAGACGTCTTAGTTCCGGCGTAATTAATAAAGGTTAAGGCACATATGCGAACACGAATCCTAGCGAGCTGTGCGGTTATCATACTGGGAGTATTGGGAATATCCGGCCAGGCGCCCAAGCCGGCCGCGACCGCACTGATCACCACAGCGGACGCAGAGAAAGCCTTCCTCACGCAGAACTGCGTAACCTGCCACAGCACGGCTCAGAAGGCTCGGGGCTTCGAACCGGCCCTTCGCCTGACCATCGATAACCTCGATCCGGCCCACGTCGAAAAGGACCCCGAAACCTGGGAAAAGATCGTGCGCAAGGTGCGTGCGGGGATGATGCCGCCATCCGGCATGCCGCGGCCGAATCCGCAGGTCTTCGAATCCGGCATCGTGTTTCTGGAAACCGAGCTGGACCGCACGGCGAAGTCCCACATTCCGCCCCCCGGGCTGCACCGCATGAATCGCATCGAATACGCCAACGCGATCCGGGATCTGCTGGACATTCAGATTGACCCCAGCAAGTACCTTCCCTCCGATGATTCAACGCGCGGCTTCGACAATATCGCGGGCGCCCTGGGTATCTCGCCCACGCTGCTGGAAGGCTACGTTTCCGCCGCGGGCAAGATCAGCCGCCTGGCGATCGGCGACATCAGCACGCCCGTCCAAACCACCTACCGCGTCGCGGAAGACACCGATCAGGATTATCACGTGGAAGGCATGCCTTTCGGCACACGCGGCGGAATGATCGCCCAGCATGAGTTCCCGGCAGATGGCGAGTACACCGTCAAGGTCAGCCCCATCAGCAAGGGCAACATGGGCAACACCAACCCGTTTGGCGAAATCCCCGGCGAAAAGATGGAATTGCTTCTGGATGGCGAGCGGCTGCACGTGTGGGAATGGGATCGCGATCGCGAGCGGGCCGATGGCACGCTGAACTTCAAGTTCCCAGCGAAAGCGGGACGCCACACAGTGGTGGCTACGTACCTGGCAACCAACTATGCTCCCGGAACCGACCTGAACCAGCACTTCCTGCGCAGCACCATCGAGACCGGCGGACTCCCCGGGTATCGCTTCTTCCCTCACATCGGCAAACTGGTGATCGACGGTCCGTATAACGCCAAGGGCGCCAGCGACACTTCAGCGCGTCGCAGAATCTTCGTATGCAAGCCGGCCAGCGCGGCGCAAGAGACCGCCTGCGCGCGCCAGATCGTCACCAGCATCGCGCGGAAAGCGTTCCGCCGTCCGCTGAAGGATCAGGACACCGAGATCCTGATGGGCTTCTACCAACGCGGGCGCAACGCCAAGGATTTTGACGGCGGGATCGAGATGGCGCTTCGCCGCATCCTGGCCGACCCCGAATTCGTGTTCCGCCGTGAAACTGAACCGGCCACCGTGGCCGCTGGACAAACCTATCGCATCAGCGATCTGGAACTCGCCTCGCGGCTGTCGTTCTTCCTGTGGAGCAGCATCCCGGACGATGAACTGCTTGCTGTGGCCAGCCAGAACAAGCTGCGCGATCCGGCTGTTCTGGAACAGCAGGTCAAGCGCATGCTCAAGGATCCCCGGTCGCAGCAACTGGTCTCGAACTTCGCCGGCCAGTGGCTCAGCCTGCGCGCGCTGCAAAGCCAAACCCCGGTTCCCTCCGAGTATCCGGATTTCGACGATGTCCTGCGCCAGGCGATGCGCAAGGAAACCGAACTTTTCGTCGGCAGCGTGATTCAGGAAGACCGCCCGGTAACGGATCTTCTGGATGCCAACTACACCTTCCTGAACGAGCGGCTCGCTGAGCACTACGGAATCCCCAACATCTACGGGAGCAACTTCCGCCGCGTGGAACTCGCCCCGGAATTCGATATGCGGCGCGGCTTGATCGGCAAGGGTTCGTTCCTGACGATCTCTTCAGCGCCCAACCGTACTTCGCCGGTAGGCCGCGGTAAGTTCACCCTGCAGATGTTCCTGGGCGTGGAGCCTCCGGCGCCGCCACCCAACGTCCCGGATCTGCCCAAGCAGGAAAGCTCCATTCGCGGCGGTTTGAAACCCACTATGCGGCAGCAGATGGAGCTACACCGCAAGAATGAGCCGTGTGCGAGCTGCCACAAGATCATGGATCCCATTGGACTGGTCCTCGAAAACTTCGACGGGATTGGACAGTGGCGCACGCTGGACGATGGCAGCCCCATCAATCCTAGCGGCCAACTGGTGGACGGCACCAAGCTGAACGGCGTCGCCGACTTGCGCGCGGCTTTGGTGAAGTATTCGCCGCAGTTTGTCCGCGTGGTCACCGAGAAGCTGATGATCTACGGCCTCGGCCGCGGAACGGAATATTACGATATGCCCTTGGTGCGCTCGATCGTGCACAGCTCGGAGAAGGACAAGTACCGCTTCTCTTCGCTGGTGATCGGCGTGGTGAAGAGCCAGCCTTTCCAGATGAACCAGAAGCTGGAATCGGCCGGGAACGGCCAGGAGCGCGCATCGCGCTAGGGCTTGGAAATTATAGAATTGTAGAGGAGAGCGGAAACTAATGTTCATTACCAAGAAACACATACCAAGGCGGACGTTTCTGCGCGGAGCAGGCGTAACACTGGCGTTGCCATTGCTGGATTCGATGATTCCGGCCCAAACGCCCCTCAGTAAGACAGCAGCAATTCCCAAGACCCGTTTTACCGGCATTTTTGTGCCGCACGGCATGGCTCCCGGCTATTGGATTCCGGATGGACCCAGGCTCGAATCCGGCAAAATGCCCTCGATCATGCAGCCGCTCGATAGAGTAGTCGGAGACGGCGGGAAGATCGTTCGGGAATCCTTGCTCGATCAGAGCGTAGTCATCAGCGGATTGTGGTCCAAATCTGCCGAGCCGCCTCCGGGTGTCACCGGCGCGGATCACTGGGTGGCCGCTGCGTTTCTGGCCGGCGAAAAGCCGAAGAAAGCCACCGGTTCCGACATCCACAACGGAGTTACCATCGATCAGCTGATCGCTCAAAAGATTGGCCAGGAATCCCTGCTGCCTTCCCTGCAGCAAGCTATCGAAGATCCGGGCGCCAATTCGAGCAACTGCGGCGAAGGCTACAGTTGCGCTTACACCAATTCGATCTCCTGGGCTGCCACCAATCTGCCCCTGCCGATGGAGCTGAATCCCCAGGTTGTTTTCGAGCGTCTGTTCGGCGACGTGCAGGCAAAGACGAATGAAGAGCGCGCAGCGCGCCGCGAGCAGGATCGTAGCATTCTCGATTCGATCACCGGCGCTCTGAGCACCTTCAAGAAGAGCCTGCCGGCCAACGACCGCCAGCGCGTCGAAGAATACGCCGATAGCGTTCGAGAGATTGAGCGTCGCCTCGAGATCGCCAAAAAGGCCACCGGAGCCATGGAAACCCACGAAGGCATCGTAGTGCCCGCAGGCGTCCCGGATTCTTTCGACGAACATCTCAAGATGCAGTTCGACCTGCAGGCACTGGCTTACCAGGGCGATATCACGCGAGTCTCCACGCTGCTCTACGCGCGCGATCTGACAGGCCGCAGCTTCCCTGCCAGCGGCACCAACACCAGCTTCCACGGTGGATCGCACCACGCTGAGAATCCCGAGCGGATCCTGGACTATTCCAAGATCAATCGCTATCACGTCGACTGCCTGGCGTACTTCTTGAACAAACTTCGCAACACGCAGGACGGCGATGGCACGCTACTGGACCACAGTCTGGTTCTGTATGGCACCAACATGGGCGACTCGAACCAGCACTTGCATTACGACGTACCGTACATTCTGGCGGGCGGAGCAAGCGGTCAGCTAAAGGGCGGACGTCACCTGAGCTTCCCGACCAAGACGGTTACTACGGCGAATCTGCTGCTCAGCATTCTGAACATGTTCGGAGTGAAGCAGGATTCCATCGGCGATGACAGTACTGGCCTGCTCGCGGGCCTGGTTTAAGGCACACAAAGAGCACAAGGCTCAAACATAGGCTCAAGAGGAGAGAACGACGATGCGCATCCGAAATGCAGTGGCAGCCTGTGCAGTAGTGCTGGTGCCCGCGATTTACCTCACGGTTCTGAATGCCGCGAACGCTCCCGTGGCCGATGCGGCCATGCAGGGCGACAAAGCCGCTGTTCTCGCCCTGATCAAGCAGAAAGCCGATGTGAACATTGCTCAGGCGGACGGAGCCACCGCGATTCAGTGGGCTGCCTACCGCAATGATCTGGACCTGGCGGATGCGCTGATCGCCGCCGGTGCGGACGTCAAGAAGCCCAATCGCGACGGCGCCACGGCGTTGCGTCTGGCTGCTATCAACGGAAGCGCTCCCATGATCCAGAAGCTGCTGAAGGCTGGAGCGGACGCCAATGAAACCAGCGCCAATGGGGAAACGGCGCTAATGTTTGCTTCGCGCAATGGTAATCCGGATGCCGTTAAGGCGCTTCTGGACGCCAAAGCCGATGCGAACGCCAAAGAAAAACTGCGCGGCACCACACCGCTAATGTGGGCGGCCGAGCAGGCTCATCCGGAAGCCATGAAGCTGCTGCTGGCGAGCGGCGCGGATTATAAAGCTGCCTCCAGCTTTGACACCAAGGGCGGTCGCGCGTATCTTGCGCCTACAGTCCGGCAGCGAGCCGAATCGGACCAGGCCGCCGGAGGGTTGAGGGCTGGGAAGCAAGGAAAACAGGGCGCTGGCCGCGGTCAAGCGAAGCAAGCCAAACAGACCAAGGCTGCCGATGGCACGACAGCTGAAGAGGATCAAGTGGCCGCACTCGATGCGGCTGCCGCCGAATTCTCTTTCGGACGCACCCGCGATACCGACGGCGGAGGCATCACCCCGCTGGTGTTCGCGACTCGCCAAAACTGTCTGGAATGCGTGAAAGAATTGTTGGCTGCCGGGGCGGATGTGAATCAGGTCACGCATTACGGCTGGACCCCGCTATTGACCGCCACCCAGAACCGGCACTACAAGATCGGCGAATACCTGCTGGATCACGGCGCCAATCCGAATATCAAGAACAACGGTGGCTGGTCGCCGCTCTACCTGGCGACGGACAACCGTAACATCGAAAGCGGCGATTACCCGGTCCGCAAGCCCGATATGGACCATCTGGATTTCATCAAGCTGCTGCTGGCGAAGAATGCCGATGTGAACGTACGCGTTTGCGGCACGCAATCGACTCCTGCTGCGTGCACCGGGGACAGCACCGAGACGCGGACCAACTTCACCATGCAGTGGCTCAACGAAGACGGTGCCACGCCGTTCCTTCGCGCCGCGCAATCGAGCGACGTGGAGTTGATGAAGCTACTGCTGGCCAAGGGCGCCGATCCCAAGATCGCGACAGCGCGCAACGTTACCGCATTAGCCGTCGCGTCTGGAATCGCCTGGGTGGAAGGCGTCACCTACGAAACCTCGCGTGAGCAAAACCTGGAGACGGTCAAGATGCTGCTCGACCTGGGCATCGATCCGAACATTCACGACGAGGACGGCCGCACCTCGCTGCACGGCGCGGCGCACAAGGGCCGCAACGAAATCGTCCAGCTTCTGGTGGACCACGGCGGCGACCTCACGGCGCACGACAACGGCAGCCGCGATACGATCAATGGCGCCATGAAAGGCGTGACCTGGGTCCCGCTGCACTACTCTCAGGGCCTGGTTCGCGTAGGCGTGCAATCCGCCATCGCGCATCCGGAAACGGCGGCGTACATCAAGAAGCTGATGACGGACAAGGGCTTGCCCATTCCGCCCGACATCACGTCGTCCATCTGCCTGACCAAGGGCGTTAACGGCTGCCAATAGCTAGAAGCACTTTACCGCTGGTTTGACGAGCTTCCAGGGCGCGGTGCGCCTCCGCAGTCTCCGCCAGCGGATAGACACGATCGATTCGCAACTGCAGCTTGCCGTCGGCAATCCAACGGAACACATCGCCAGATCGCCAGGCTAGTTCCTTGGGATCTGAGATATGCGTGTTCAGCGTCGGCCGCGCCAGAAATAGCGAGCCTTTCATGGTGAGTCCCCGCGTGTCGAACGGTTCGATCTGGCCGCTGGAAACGCCAAAGTGCACCATCATCCCGCGCGGCTTCAGGCAATCGAGCCCCTTGACGAACGTCGCCTGGCCGACGGAATCGTAAACCACATCGACACCGGCGCCGCCAGTGAGCCGTTTTACTTCCGCAACCCAGTCCACTTGGTCGTATAGGATCACATCGCTCGCGCCCGCGCTGAGAGCTAATTGGGCCTTCGCCGGCGTCCCGGCGGTTCCGAGGACGCGCGCGCCGAGCATGGTGGCGATCTGCACCAGCAATCGTCCGGTGCCGCCCGCAGCGGCGTGAACCAGCGCCGTGTGTCCACTCCTGAGCGGGAATGTGGAATGCGACAGATAGTGCGCCGTCATGCCCTGCAGCATGGCGGCAGCGGCGCTCTCGAAATCGACACCGTCCGGAATCCGCACCAGCATGCGCGCAGGCACCGCCGCATACTCCGCATACGATCCGCGCACCATGCACCAGGCTACGCGGTCGCCAGGCTTGAATGAAGCCGATTCGGAACGCTCGACGGTCCCGGCGCCTTCCGAACCTAATACTGCGGGTACTGGAATCTTGTTGATCCCGCTGCGCTGGTTGAGGTCCGTGAAATTCACGCCCGAGACGGCGACCTTCACCAGCACTTCGTCCTTCTGCGGTTCCAGTATCGGTCGCTCGCCGAACTGGAGAACTTCCGCGCCGCCGGTCTTTTCAATGTAGACGGATTTCATCAGACTCCGCGAAACTCAGGTTTACGCTTCTCCATGAATGCCTGCCGGCCCTCACGATAATCCGCGCTTTCAAAACACTTCTTCACCAGTGCATCGCACGCGTCCACGTCCGGTCTCTCGCTCCGCAGTTCGCGCAGGATGTGCTTCACAGCCTGGATCGTCAACGGCGCATTCCCAGCGATGGTTTCCGCCAACTGGCGCACTGTGTGATCGATTTCCCCATCCGGCACGACGCGATTAATCAGGCCCGCGCGCACAGCCTCAGCCGCATCAAACTGGCGAGCCGTCAAAAGCATCTCAGTCGCGAACTGTGGACCCACCAGGTCCACGATCCGGCGCACGTTCTCGTATCCGTAGCCTAGGCCGAGCTTGGCAGCAGGCACGGCGAAACGCGCGGCTTCGTTAGAGATGCGCAGGTCGCAGCACACCGCGATTCCTACTCCTCCGCCGAGACAAAATCCGCGGATCATGGCGATGGTCGGTTTCGACCCGGTGAGCAATACATTCGAAAACCGGTCTACCGCGGCGTTGTATTCGGCAACGGCTTCGAGCGTCGCCCGCTCATCTTCGAACTTGGAAATGTCGGCGCCGGAGACGAACGCTTTACCGCCCGCTCCTGTGAGCACGATCACGCGCACCGCCGGATCGCGCTCGAACGTTTCCAGCACCGTGGCCGCCCCGCGCCACATATCGAGCGACATCGCATTGTGACGCTCGGGATTATTGAACGTAAGGGTCCCTACGGGACCGCTAGTTGCTGACAGTATCTTGTTCACACGATTTCCCGGCTATGCAGATCGGCAATTTCCGCCGGCGCGAGCCCTAACGATCCTAGAATTTCATCCGTATGCTCACCGCATTCCGGCGGCCGGCGCGTCAGCTCGTGAGGCGTCCGCGACAATCGCACGGCTTGCGCCACCACTTTCAGCGGATGGTAGTGCGGAGACTCGATTTCATCCACCATCTTGAGATGCCGCACCTGGGGATCGGCGAAGACCTGATCGACGGAATTGATCTGCCCACAAGGAACGCGTGCGGCATTCAACCGTTCGATCCAGGCTGCACTAGTGTCCGACCCGAGATGCCGCTCGATTTCCGCGGTAAGCACATCGCGATTCTCGGATCGCTTTGCAGCGGTCGTGTATCTCGGGTCATCTAAAAGATCTGGAGCCCCTATAGCTGGACACAGTCGCTCCCACATCTTCTGCCCGCTGGCGCCGATGTTGATGTGACCATCGGCAGTCTTGAACGCACCTGTAGGAATATACAGAGGATGATTGTTGCCAGCTTGCTGCGGAACCTCGCCTGCATTGAGCCATCGTGACGCCTGGAAATCCAGCATGAAAATCTGCGCGGCCAAAAGCGACGTGGTTACCCATTGGCCCACGCCGGACGTCTGCCGCTCGACTAATGCCAGCAGAATCCCTTGCGCGCATAAGAGTCCCGCA
>Ga0105239_10002872_pt1 | contig 21551 bp, 20 predicted proteins | sample KBSC44metaG_FD_92761 | JGI IMG/M metagenome (GOLD analysis project Ga0105239, IMG submission 92761) | Corn rhizosphere microbial communities from Kellogg Biological Station, Michigan, USA - KBS C4-4 metaG | ecosystem: Host-associated > Plants > Roots > Rhizosphere > Soil | place: Michigan, USA... | reverse complement strand
GGGACTTGAGCTGAAGAAAGATCTCGACCGTTCTCGGCAACTGCTGACCGAAGCGGGCTACGGTCCGGGCGGCAAGCAGTTGACTCTGACTCTAATCGGCGCCGCGGACGAGCCGTTGGACAACTCCTTCGCCACCTTGCTGAACAGCTCGCTCTCACCGCTGGGCGTCACATTGGACAGCCAATTCCTCGACTCCGCAGCCAAGACCGAGAAGACGCGCACCGATGGCCGGCGCCCCGACATCACTCTGGAGAGCTGGTGGACCATCTACCCCGACGGCTCCAGCTGGTACATCGACCTGGTCCGGAGCAGCGACAAGATCGTCAACAACTTCTCGGGACTACGCAACCCGCAAATTGATGCCGAGATCGACCGTATTCCAGCGCTTTCGGCCACCAAACCAGCTGAGTTGAATCGCGTCTACTCGCAATTGGCCCACCAAGTGACGTTCGAGCAGGCCGCGATCGCATCGACGGTAGTCAAGCGTCCGTTGCGCCTGCTTGCCCCTCGGATCCAGGGCTACAACGACAATCCGCAGTACGCCAACGTGGTGTTCGTCCATCAGCTGCGTCATGGGTGACCTCACTCGGAGACCGAGCTGGGTCCGGCTTGTCCTGCGGCGCAGTACTCACGCCCTGATCGTCGTTTGCGGGGTGGTGTTCCTGTCCTTTCTGGCGGTGCGAGTGCTACCTGGGGATCCGGCGGTGGTCTATGCCGGATCGCGAGCGAGCGCCGCTCAACTGCAACAGGTTCACCTGCAACTCGGCCTCGACCGGCCGCTCATCGTGCAGTTCTGGCATTACTTGACGGCCCTGCTCCAGGGCGATCTGGGAACCAGCCTGGCCACTCGGCGCCCGGTGGCCGAGGATCTCACCAAGGCGCTGCCGGCGTCGCTGGTGCTGACCTGCGTCGCGCTGGCGGTCGGTGTTCCGATGGGTATCGCCGCCGGCGTGGTGTCCGCCCGGTTCCACGGTCGTCTGGTCGACCGGGCAATCCAGGCGATATCGCTGCTCGCCGTTGCCCTCCCGGTGTTTTGGCTGGCGGTGATGCTGCAGGACTTGTTCGCCTCGAAACTCGGCTGGCTACCGGCGGCCGGTCAGGTGAGCCCACGACTTGCTGATGCGCAGCATTTGCCGGGGATCTCCAATGCCGCCCTCGTCGACGCGATCTATGCCGGAAACCCAATCGTGTTTGTAGACACGCTGATTCACTTGATACTGCCCGCGATCGTTGTTGCCGCATACCCATTCGGCCTGCTCACCCAGCTGCTGCGATCATCGTTGATCGAGCAGTTGCAAGCTCCCTACGCGACACTGGCGCGGGCCTACGGTGTCGGCGAACGACGGCTGGTGCGCTCCTACACTCTGCGCCCCGCTCTGACGCCGATCGTCGGCATCGGGGGACTGGTGTTGGGGTCGACCCTGGTAGGAGCGGCGCTCGCCGAGGAGATCTTCAATTGGCCGGGCGTGGGCACCTATCTGGTCACCGCGATCCGCTCCCTGGACATCAATGCGGTGGTCGGCACCACCATCGTCGTCGGGGTGCTCTACGTGGTGGTCAACTTCATCTCGGATCTGTGGCAGGCCAAACTGGATCCACGGATTCAGGTGGAATGACGTGACACAACTTCCTGATACGGCGACGCGGCGAGGTTATCCGCGCCGACTCACTGCTTCGCTCCGTGCCCGGCCCACCCTGGCCGCCGCGGTTATCGGTCTGGTCTTGCTGGCGCTGATCGGACTCGGGGCGCCACTGGTGGCACCGTCGGCCGCTGATGGCACCTGGGCCACCCACCCGGACAATGTGCTGCAAGCACCTGGGATCGAGCATTGGTTCGGCACCGATCAGCTGGGCCGTGACGTGCTGAGCCGGGTGATCTTCGGTGCCCGTACCTCCTTGCTGATTGTGGTGGGAGTGCTGGTGCTGGCGGCGCTCGTCGGGGTACTGCTGGGCACCGTTGGCGGATATTTCGGGCGCTGGTCGGGCTCGTTGATCCTGCGCACAGCGGACGTGTTCCTGGCCTTCCCCGCTCTGCTTCTCACCGTTGTCCTGGTCACCGCCCTCGGTGTCGGGCTGTGGACGGTGGTGATTGCCGTGGCTGTCGCATGGTGGCCGTGGTACGCCCGATCGGCTGCGGCAATGGCCCGCACCATCCGCACCCGCGGGTACGTCGACGGCGCGCGGTGTCTTGGACTATCGCACTGGCACATCCTGATACGCCACGTCCTGCCAAACACCGTCCCACCCGTTCTCGTGCAGCTGTCTATCGATGCCGGCACCATAGTCGTCACGGTCGCCGCATTGTCCTATCTGGGGGTTGGCGTTCAGGAGCCGACCAGCGAGTGGGGCTTGATGATCCAGCAGGGTCTGCAACACCTGAACGGCGCGTGGTGGATCGGCGTCTTCCCCGGCATTGCGGTCGTCCTCACTGCGTTGTGCCTGTTCACCATTGGCGAATCCATGCGGCAACGCCTGGTCCAGCGAGGTGGTTCATGAGCACTGACGAATTAGCCCTTGAAGTACGGGACCTGAGCGTCAGTTATGACAAAGTCCCGCGCGCCGAGGTGGCGGCGTTGGTTGTCGAGCCCGGACGCTGCGCCGCAATCGTGGGCGAAAGCGGTTCGGGGAAGACGACCGTTCTGCTGAGCAGCCTGGGTTTGCTGGCGGGTCGCACAGCCCGAGTCCGCGGCAGTGTGAGGATCTTTGGCGCGCAGATGGTCGGCGCGAGCCAGCGTCACCAGACGCGGATCCGGGCCGACAACACCGGGTTGATCATGCAGACACCGGTCGCGGCTCTCAATCCTGTTCTGCGCGTTGGCGATTTCGCTACCCGAGTGCTCCGGGACCGTGGTATGGCATCCGGTGTGGTCGCAGATGCATGGCGGGCGGGCATGCGTCGGGCCCAGCTCGATGAACGCTTCGCCGATCGTTACCCCCACGAATTGTCCGGGGGGCAGGGCCAACGGGTTGCCATCGCGCTGGCGATCGCTTCTGGCGCCCGCTTGCTGTTCGCCGACGAGCCCACCAGTGCGCTCGACCTCACCCATCGCGTCGAGATCATCGAACTCCTGCGATCGCTACGAGACCAGCACGAGATCGCGCTGGTGTTGGTTTCCCACGATCTGTCTCTGGTACGGCCACTGAGCGACCAGATCCTAGTCATGGAGCAAGGACGCGTCGTCGAGCAAGGGGACACCGCCGAGGTGTTGGCCCAACCGCGCAGTGCTGCAGGGCAACGGCTCGTCGGCGCTGAGGCCAGGTTTCCAACGGAGGCGGTGCCGGCGTGATCGAATTGGACGACGTCACCGTCACAGCCAAGGCCGCGACGATCATCGACCACATCAGCCTGCAGTTGGAGCCTGGGCGGCGTACCGGCCTGATCGGGCAAAGCGGCTCCGGCAAGTCCACCATCGCCCGCGTCCTGTTGGGTCTGATCGCGCCGACCCGCGGCGAGGTCCGCTTCAACGGAAAACCCCTTGCCGCCCTCGACCGCGCTGGACGACGAGACTTTCGCCGGACTCTTCAGCCGGTCTTCCAAGACGGCTCCGAGTCGCTCAACCCGCGCCGCACCGTCGTTGCAAGCATCAACGAAGCGGCTGCCCGCGCCGAGCGGCGCGATGGCGACGAACTGAGTCCGGTGGATCTGCTGGCGTTGGTAGGACTGGGTCCCGAACTGCTCAAGCGCTATCCCGGCCAGTTGTCCGGAGGGCAGCGCCAACGGGTCTCGATCGCGCGGGCACTGGCGGTGCGACCGTCGCTACTCGTCCTCGATGAACCGACCAGCGCGCTCGATGGCGTCAGTCAGCAGGCCGTCATCACCACGGTAAACCGCCTGGCCACTGAAAGTGGAGTGGGATTGCTGTTGATCTCTCACGACCTCACTGTCATCGAGCGTCTGTGCGACGACATCCACGTTCTCGACGGTGGGGAAATTGTCGAGTCAGGCCCGCGCGACCAGATCTTGTACCACCCCGTCCACGAACGGACACAGACGCTAAGAGATGCCGCGCGTGTTATCGCTGGCGCCTGAAGATGAATGGAGATAGTCACTTTGGCAACCACACCCACCCCGATCCGATTCGGGTTCTACGAACAGGCCTGTGTAGGTATGGGTTACGGGTCGTCGAATCTGTGGCGGCATCCCGACGACAATCGTGTCGATTCACTCGGGTATGACTTCTGGGTCGACTCAGCCCACAGCATTGAGGCCGCTGGCTTCGACTTCGTGTTCTTCGGTGATGTACTGGCCATCTACGAGGCCTATCAGGGTTCGGCCCGGGCTTCGATTCTCAGTGGTGTCGAGCTGCCCGCACACGATCCCTTCAGCATCGCCTCGGCGATGCTCGCAGTGACCAGAACGCTGGGAGTCATCGTCACCGCGTCCACCACCTATGAGCATCCGTTCTCGCTCGCGCGACGATTCAGCACCCTCGACCATTTGTCGCGTGGACGCATCGGCTGGAATGTGGTCACGTCCTACCTACCCAGGGCCGCAAACAATTTCGGTCTCTCCGAGGCGGTCCCGCACGACAAAAGATACGACCGGGCCGAAGAATTTCTCGACGTCGCTCTGAAACTGTGGGAGGACAGTTGGGACGACGACGCCTATGTCGTCGATCGCAACACCGGGCTCTTCGCGCGCCCTGATGGGGTGCGGACCATTGATCATCCCGGCCCGCTCTACCCGGTACGAGGACCGCACCTGTCGCCGCCGTCACCGCAGCGGGCTCCAGCGTTGTTTCAGGCCACGTGGTCGGAACGAGGCCTGCAGTTCGCGGCCCGGCATTCCGAGGTCGTCTTCGGCGGTAGCCAGAGCATCGACGACATGCGTCAAGGTATCGATTACACCCGGGCCGCGGCCGCGGCGATCGGCCGAGACCCGGACACCTTGTCATTCGCAGGCGCATTCACATTCGTCACTGCCCCCACTCAAGCAGCGGTGGAGGAGAAGGTCGCCGATCTACAGCGCGTCCACGAAAGCAACGTCGACGCCCTTGCCGCCGGCTACGGCGACTGGACCGGCGTGGACCTCGCGAAGTTCAGCGCCGATGCCGAGGTCACCGGAAGTACCGACCACACTCAATCCGAGTACCAGAACAAGGCGGCGGCACGCTCAGCTGGGCAGGTGTGGGGGGAGTTACGAGCCCTCGGAAGCGGTGAAGCGACACACTTCGTCGGCACACCGGACAACGTCGTCGACGCCATCGAAGACTATGCGCTCCGGACGGGCGTCGATTCATTGGTTGTTCGCCCATTCCTGTTTCCGGGCACGGTGGACGACTTCGCCGAGCACCTGGCGCCGCGGCTTCGCGAGCGAGGACTGCTCGCCGAGCAGACGAGCGCACCCCTGCGCGCCCGCTTCTCCCCGGATGGCTCGGCCCGTCTGGGTACCACCCTGCCGCGCAACACCCTCACCACGTCGCAGCGATGACGCGCCAGATCATCCTCAACGCTTTCGACATGAACTGCGTCACCCACATCGTGGCTGGAACATGGCGGCATCCTGAGTCACAAGCGGTCCGTTATAAGGACATCGAATACTGGACTGAGCTGGCAACTCTGTTGGAGCGCGGCCTCTTCGACGGGCTGTTCATCGCCGATGTCCTCGGCGTCTATGACATCTACGGAGGTACGCCCGACGGAGCTCTGCGATCCGGAGCACAAGTGCCGGTGAATGATCCGATGCTCGTCGTCTCAGCGATGGCGGCGGCGACCAAGCATCTCGGATTTGGCGTCACCGCCGCCACGTCGTTCGAGCATCCGTATTCGTTCGCCCGCCGAATGTCGACGCTCGACCACCTCACCAAGGGGCGAGTCGGGTGGAACATCGTCACCGGCTATCTGGAGAGTGCGGCGAAAAATCATGGGCTGGAGCACATCACACCCCATGCCGACCGCTACGACGTCGCCGACGAGTACACCGAGGTGCTGTACAAGTTATGGGAGAGCTCCTGGGAAGACGACGCTGTGGGCACCGAACCCGGCCGTGCTCACTACGCCGACCCGTCCAAGGTTCACCCGATCAACCACGAGGGCCGGCATTTTCGTGTTCCCGGCATTCATCTGTGCGAGCCGTCACCACAGCGCACACCAGTGCTCTACCAGGCCGGGTCGTCTCATCGAGGTCGGCAATTCGGCGCGCAGAACGCCGAAGTGATATTCCTCGGCGCGAAATCCAAAGAAGCGCTGCGCGCCACCGTCTCCGATATTCGAACCCGCGCCTCCGATGCAGGACGAGACCCGTACGACATCAAGATCGTCAGCGGCCACGTCGTGATCACCGGCGCCACCGAAGCCGAGGCTGCGGCTCGGTACGAGGACTTCAGCCGCTATCCCGACCCCGAAGGGGCGTTAGTCCTGCAGTCCGGTTGGATGGGCAGCGATCTATCCCGATACCGCCTAGACGACCCCGTGAAGGTCGCCGATAACGAGTTCTTCAAGTCCAACGTCGAGGCTTACGGGCAGGGCGATCAAACCCTGCGTGACTTCGTCAACCGGCATACGATCGGCGCGCAAGGCGGATTCACGGTCGGTTCGCCCACACAGGTCGCCGACGAACTCCAGGACTGGGTCGAACAGACCGACGTGGACGGTTTCAATCTCACCAACGTGATTACTCCGGGAACGTTCGCCGACTTCATCGACTACGTCGTTCCCGAGTTGCAACGGCGTGGCGTCTACAAGACCTCTTACACCGAAGGCCCGCTGCGCCACAAGCTTTTCGGACGAGGGGCACGCCTACCGGAGAACCATCGAGCCGCCGGCTACCGACACATGGCACAGGAGACCACACCATGACTACCGCCACCACGATCGAACCGGTCACGTACGGTTCACCGCGACTCAAGGAGCTCCTCGACGCAGTCGGAGCAGGTGCGTTAGAGCGGGAACGAACTGGCGAACGGCCCTTCGCTGCAATTGATCTCATCCGCGAGGCGAGGCTCGGCGCCCTGCGCATCCCCGCCGAGGCCGGCGGCGGGGGTGCCACCTTAGGAGAATTGTTCGACGTCGTCATCGACCTCGCCACAGTGGATGTCAATGTTGCCCACATCCTGCGCGGCCACTTCGCACACGTCGAACGTCACCTGCGTCTGGGAGCTGACGCGCGGCGCACCGTCGCGCAACTGGCCCTCAGCGGCGCCATCGTCGGAAACGCGGTCACCGAACTCGGCCCCGCCACCATCGGAGACGCACAGTGGAGCACCCGCCTTGCCGCCGACGGCGACGGATACCGACTCAACGGCAAGAAATTCTTCACCACCGGCACCTTGTATGCCGACTACGCCGAAGTGGCCTGCGGCGGCCCTGACGGCGAGACGGTGCACGCGCTGGTGCCCACGGATCGCGACGGCGTGACGATCATCGACGATTGGGATGGCATGGGGCAGCGAGCGACCGGAACCGGAACAGCGGTTTTCGACAACGTCTTCGTCCACAAATCTGAGACACTTTTCTCCTCCCCGCCGCCAGCGGGCGAAGAGCCCGCGCCCATGTACCTCAGTGGCGCGTTCTTCCAGCTCTACGTCACCGCATTGGAAGTCGGGGTGATGCACGCGCTGCGCGACGATGCGGTTGCCCATGTCCACCAGCGTGCTCGTAGCTTTGCCTGGGCGCCGAGCCCGACTGCCCCAGACGATCCATTGTTGCAGCGCGAAATCGGTGAGATCGCCGCCGCAGCGTTCGCTGCCGAATCCAGCGTCCGGGCCGCCGCAGAGACTCTCGCGCTCGCCTATGACGCGGCAACAAAGGGCGCGGACTCACACCTGGACCTCGCCCACGAGGCATCCTTACAAGCCGCCGCCGCCAAAGTTGTCGTCGATGGGCTCGCACAGAAAGCGGCTAGCCAGATCTTTGACGTCGGGGGTGCGTCAGTCGTACGCCAGACGTATCTGCTCGATCGACACTGGCGCAACATCAGGACATTGGCTTCCCACAACCCGACGACATACAAAGCACAGGCCATCGGCGCGTATTACACGCGCGACACGCGGCTGCCGGGCAGCGGTTACTTCTGAGCCGGTGCCGGCAGTTCATCCGCGCGGGGTTAACCGGCGATCACGCTGGCGGACGGTGTAGTCAGAATGCCGCGGAGATGCCAACGCTTGCACCGAGTTTCTCCAGATCGGTGCGAGTCTGCTCGGGTAGGACGATGCCGCCCGCGGCGAGGTTGTCCTCGGCCCTGCGATCCTCGAGTTCGCCCGGGTAGAAGATCTCGCTGTTTCCCGGAGCGAGAGGAGTGGACTTGACCTCGTCGATGAGCTGACCGACCGATGCCAGGCATTCCGCGGTGTCACCCATGGTTGCCATATCGATCGCCATGAAGAGATGTCCGGCGCCGCTGACCTTTTCGGCCTCGTAGGGTCCGCCGACTCGGCTGCCGGTGTGCGATCCGGTCAGCGCACCGGACAAGATGTCCATCATGAAGGTGATCGCATAGCCATTGCGCCGTAGGAACCTCCTTGTGTTCCAATTAAAGTTGGAGTATCGCAACTATAGTTGCATTGACTGCCAGCGTGCGCCATCCGTTCGACTCCGCGTAGAGCGCTCTGCCGCACGTGCGAGCCGGCGCGACACTGGCAAACCAATGACCCCAGATTTGTGAACGGATTTGTGAACGAAACTCTGTTAAACAGCCGTGATTGAGCGAAACGGGCGGTACCTAGTCTCACTCCGCATGTGTCCTGAACTGGTCAGATGGAATATGCCGTCACGGCCAAAATTCCTCTCCGCGATCTCATAACCCAGAGGTCGCAGGTTCGAATCCTGTCCCCGCTACTAGCGGAAGTGGCCCTCAGAGGAGACTCTGAGGGCCACTTTCATTTCCCCGGTCGAATAGTCTCGAACGGGCGTGTATGAATGCCGATCTCGTGGATCGGCAACGCTTCTGGTGCATTTACCTTCCGGTCGGGCTGGGGTAATCGTCGAGATAGTCGAAGAACCGTTGGGCGGCCAACGAGCGAGCCATCGGCTCGCAGTGCCCGCCCGTCAGCTTCTTCGGCTGCGGTGAAGCGGACCAGGACCTTTTCACCGGGGATCATGTCGTAGAGCCCAGCTGACTGCATACCGGCCGAGGCGCTGTGGGTCCACATCCGGGCCCTGCAGCGTTGCGTCGACGTCCGGCGTCAGGACTTGTTCGGAATCGGGTCTCTGGAGCAGGTGAGCGCCTTGATCGCTGCGGTCGACATTGTCTTGATGATGGAGTCGTGGTCCAGGCCCTTGTTGAGGGTCGCCACGGAATTGAGCATCGAGAACACCGCGTGGGTGAGAAGCCGAACCTCCGGTTCGGACAGGTCGGGCCGCAACGCTGCGACGATAGAAATCCACTCCTCGGCATAGAGATTCATCTCACGCCGGATTCGCCGCCGGTCCTTCTCCGGCAAGGCGTGCTCGTTCTTCATGAAGACGAGAGTTGTGGGAGCTGAGGTCACCACGCTCCTGATATGGAAGTCGACCAAAATCTCCAGCGCGGCTTGCGGATCGGGCTCGGCCTCCGCGGTTTCCCTGGCGAACTGATGCAAAGCTGCCAACGGACTCTCGACCACGGCGATCAAGAGTGCCTGCTTGTTCGCGAAGTGGTTGTAGAGGCCCGGCCCGGAAATTCCGGCCGCTGTGCAGATCATGTCCACAGACACTCCGTCGTAGGAGTTTCGCAGGAACAGATCGGCGGCCACCTGGAGCAAAACGTCGCGGCGTGAGGTGCCGGCGGACGACTCGTGAGCCGCATCGTCAGTGGTCATGGCAGACAACGATAGCCACCGTCATAGGCGCCGCCGAGTCTGGGACGTGGCTGGGCGGGGCGGGCCAAGGCGAGTTGACGTGGAACGTCCCTCGGTGCGGCCAGATGATGTCGCATATTAATGATCATTAATCTCTTGAAGCCCACTGGGTGAGTGTTGCGATCCTGCGAGCCCAAGCGTCAGCCGCCCATCTGCAATGTTTAACCAGGTAGAATGCATTATTTTGGGTTGTGAAGAATGACCGAACTTCGGATCGAGTTTCTCTTGACAATCAACACACCGCGCCATAGGTTAGTGATCGTTCACCTAGTGGAAAGTGGTGTGAATATGCGATTCATTTTCATGAGCGAAGGCGAGACGGTCCCCGGGCATACCCATGAGCACCGCTACCGTGAGCTCGTGGACGAAGTCCTACTCGCGGAGGAGGTGGGGTTCGACGCGTTCGGAACGTCCGAGCAGCACGTCGCGATCGGCACGGCGACAACCTCCGCGCCCGAGGTCATCTATCCCTACCTGATGGCGCTGACCAAGCGCATCCGATTCATGCACCTGGTCACCCTCTTGCCCACGCGCATCAACCATGCGCTTCGCGTTGCCGAACGGTTGGCGACCGAGGACATCCTGTCCAGCGGCCGAGTGGAACTCGGAGTGGGGCGGGGAAACACGACACTTGCGCTGCGCGCCTTCGAAGTTGAACCGAGCGAGAACAAGGCTCAGCTCATAGAAGGCCTGGAGGTTATTCGCCGGGCCATGCACAATGACGTGTTCTCCTATGTCGGCGAGCACTACAAGATTCCGCCGCGAAGCCTGGTGCCCAAGGCAATTCAACGGCCATATCCCCCCATCTCGATGGCGGCCGGTAGTCCCGAGTCGGTCCGCCAGGCCGCCGAACTCGGCATCGGGGCCATCGTCGGTGGTTTTTACCTGGGCTTCGAGTTCGTCGAGAGCATGTTGCGCATCTACGACGACGCCCTCGACGGAGCTACGCATACGTATCCGCTACAAGCGCAGAAGCTCGTGGCGGTCGGAGGCGGAATGCACTGTGCCGAGACCCGTGCGGAAGCCCTCGGGTGGGCGCGGAATCTCAAAGAGACGGTTGCTCTTTCGACGGACGCGTACCAGCGCCTGTCCAAGTTGTCAGCCGACTATCAGTACATGGGTGCGGTGCGGAACATCGACTTCAACGACGAGCGATACATGTTCGAGGACTCATCCGGATTCATCGTGGGCGACCCCGATGACTGTGCGGCACAGGTGCAGCGATTCGTCGACCTTGGCGCGGACGCCATCGTGATGCGAATCGATGGGCTCCCGCACAAAGAGCTGATGAAGTCGATCGAGCTCTTTGGCAAATATGTCATTCCCAGGTTCAAAAACCCACGGGCTGTGGTGCGCCCCGCAGACACCATCCTGGCCGACATCCGCAAGGCCCGGCCCGCTCATTATGCGGAGCTCGAAGCCTTCGAAGAATCGAAATCCCAGTCGAATTCCCACAAGAGTGTTGTCACGGTAGGAGAGACACGATGAGCAGACTGGCCGCTGACGACATCTTCAGCCGCTACCCCGAGGAGATCCTGATCGAGCGCAGGCCCAATGGCGTTCTGCTCATCACGATCAACAGACCTGACCGGCTCAATGCCTTGACGATGCCGATGTTCGATCATCTGTCGGACATCTGGGTGGACGTCGACCGAGACCCGGAAACACGGGTTGCCGTCATCACCGGCGCAGGCCGTGGCTTCTGCACGGGCATGGACGTACGCCAGCCAGAGCCCACACTGGACGAAGCGGTGGCGCTCATGGAGGGTGAGCGCAGGCGGATTACGGCCATCCTCAACATGGACAAGCCGCTCATCTCGGCGATCAACGGTCCCGCGGTTGGTTGGGGTTTGTCGATGGCGCTTCTGGCTGACATCAGCGTCGCTGCGGAGGATGCACTGCTTCGAGACGGGCACACCCGTGTCGGCGTGGTCGCCGGTGACCATTCCTCGCTCATCTGGCCGTTGCTCGTAGGGATGGCCAAGACGAAGTATTACCAGTTGACTTCGGCGAGCATGACCGGCATCGAGGCCGAACGAACCGGCTTGGTGAGTCTCGCCGTACCGAGGGAGAAGGTACTGGATCGCGCGCTGGAGATCGCCGACGAACTTGCCCAGGGCTCGCAGCAGGCGATCCGCTGGACAAAGCGGTCCCTGAACACCGGATGGCTCACCAATGCCCTTCCACAGCACGAGCTTTCCGCGGCATTGGAGGTCATCGGCTTCGCAAGCGCAGACTACTTCGAGGCCCGGCAGGCCTTCCGTGAAGGCCGTCCGCCGGAGTTTCCGTCCGCCCGCGGCGAAGGGCGCTCCGTCCTGGGACCGCAACCGGCGAACACAGCTGGGTGACCCGTGAGCGCACTCGCGGCGGGCCAAGTCGCCACTCTCGACACCGCTGACCACGACGGCGTTCTCGTGGTCGCGCTGGACAGGCCTCCGGCAAATGCGATGAACCGCCAGCTCATTCACGATCTTGCCGGCCTGTTCGAGCAGCTCCGCGCCAGGCCGGACGCGCCACCGATCGTGCTGACCGGTAATGGGGAGCGGTTCTTCAGCGCCGGAGGCGACATCAAGGAGCTGGAGGCTGCGCTCGCCGGTGAGATTGAGATCCGGATGCGGGAATTCCACGCACTACTCGTGGCGATGGATCGCTACCCACGTCCGGTGGTCAGCGCGATCAATGGGCACTGCGTTGGCGGCGGTATGGAGGTCGCACTCTTTTCAGACAGTGTGTTGGCCGTCAACACGGCGCGGTTCGGGTTTCCGGAGATCAATCACGGACTGCTGCCGGCGGACAAGGGAATCCAACGAGCCAACCGGGTGCTCGGTGTGCGCGTTACCCGGCGAATCATCCTGTCGGGTGAGCTTTTCGACGCGCAGCACGCTCTCGACATCGGCCTCATCGACGAGCTGGTCTCCGGTCCTGAGGAGTTGATTCCCGCGGCAGTCGCAACGGCCCGCTCCGCCGGCTCGAAGGCTCCGGTGCTCTACGGCGCCTTGAAGGCCAGCGTGAACGCTGGGGACGCCGTGCGCGATGAGGCGTCCCTGCAACGCACACTGAAGGCCGCTGCCGACTATTTCGACGATCCGGTCGCACGAGAGTTGCGGCAACGGTGGAGTGGCCGCAAGGCTCCCGCAGCCAAGGAACAGCACTGACTATGAACATGAGAAACACACGGGCATCGACCTCGTCGCCGACGGGTTGTACGGAGGTGCCGGTATTGAACACGGTGACGGAGTTCGACGCTGTGGGTCGAACTTTCGCTCAGATGCTCTGTGACCGCGCTGAGCGTGAACCCGACGTGATCGCGTATTGCAGCTGGGTCAACGGGGCGGCCTGTCCGACCTCATGGAGTGAATATCTCCAGCAGGTGCGGGAGGTAACGCTCGGTTTGCGCGATCTCGGTGCCGTGCCAGAAGACCGGGTGGCCATCGTATCGGCTACCCGCCGCGAGTGGGTTGTGGCGGCACTGGCCATACTCAGTCTCGGTGGTGTTCCCGTGGGCGTGTACCCCACGAGCTCGGTCGCCGAAGTCAAACAGGCACTGGAGAGTTCTGGGGCCACAGTTGTTTTCGCGGAGAACGCGGCGGACGTCGCGAAAGTCGCCGCAGTATCGGCCGAGCTGCCACGATTGCGTGCGGCGATCGGGTTCGACACCAAACCGCAGGGCCTGGCGGAATCGGTGCGGGCCGTGCACTGGGGAGAGCTGCGCCATCGCGGTCGATCCCTCGGGGCGGCCGAACCCGAGCTGTTTACGAGGTTGGTTGAGGCGGGCGATATCGACCAGGCCGCGGCCCTGTTCTACACGTCGGGATCTACTGGTGCGCCGAAAGGCGTGATCCACACGCACCGCACCCTGCAATACTCGGTGCTCGCCTTCGCCATGTCGTATCCAGAGATCGGCAGGATCAGGCACGATCTCGTTGCATTTCTCGGCCTCTCTCATGTGGCACCCGCGCTGATCGGCGTATTCACCCCGATCATGACTCGCCTCGTCATTACCTACTGCACCATGGATCAACGTCTGGATGCGCTCGTCGGCGTGCGACCGACAGCGGTCCTGTGGCCGCCGCGGATGCATGAGAAGCTGGCCGGCGAGGTGTTACAGCAGCTCTCGGAGTCTGGCGCCGTCTTTCGGCTGCGGTACGCGATAGCGATGCGGATCGCTCGCAAAGTATGTGAGATGCGCTGGAAAAACCGCGATGTCCCTTGGTATTTCAACTATCTGTACAACGCCAGCCTCCGTCGGGTTTTCATTCCCTTGCGCGCAAGGGTTGGTATGGACCGCATCAGGGTCGCCTGGACTGCTTCGGGCAGCATGTCCCCTGAGGTGATTGCGTTGTGGCAGACGTGGGGACTCGACCTTCGTGAGCTCTTCGGCACGACAGAGACCTGCGGATCGGTTCTTGCCCAGTGGGATCGGGCGTTCCCGCGCCCCGGAACGATCGGGAAAGCCATGCCTGACCCACGGTGGGAGGCGCGCGTATCTCGAGAGGGTGAGCTGGAGCTGCGCAGCCCCTGCCTCTTCGGTGGTTACCTCAACGATCCGGAGGCGACTGCCGCTGCGATGGACCACGGCTGGTATCGCACAGGCGATCTGGTGGAGATGGACTCCGACGGGGAAGTGCGGATCGTCGGCAGGCTCAAAGATGTCCTCAAGACCAGCGGAGGAAAAACCGTCAGCCCGCAGCCGATCGAACTCCGTCTCAAGGACAGTCCGCTCGTCGATGAGGCGATTGTTGTCGGTGAAGGGCGCAAGTACCTGACTGTGCTGCTCGGTGCGAGTGCGGCGGCCCGGGCGATGCCCGCGCCTGACCGAGATGCCGCGCTGGCCACATGGATCAACGAAGTTAATTCCGAACTCTCAAGACCCTTGCAATTGAAGAAATTCCGTGTACTGCCGCGGCTGCTCTCTGCGGCAGAGGGCGAGTTGACACTCAAGGGCACCATACGGCGATCTGCGATTCTGGCGTCGTTCAGTGACCTTGTTGACGAAATGTACGACGCCGGTGAGCAGGGGGAGATTGCCCGCCAGGCGCGTTTCGCCGGTGGCGATCTGAAGTAGGTGAATGAATGACCGAGGTTCGGATCGAGTACATGACAAGTGCCGAGATCAGCGCGGCGATCTCGGAAGGAGCACGCACAGCAGTTCTGCCGTTGGGAGCGGTCGAACAGCACGGTGGGCACCTACCACTGTCGATGGATGCCGATCATGCCGACGAGCTCGCGGTGCGCGTCGCGCACCAACTCGGGGGCGCGCTGGTTCTGCCGACTGTGCGGGTGGGGTACTCGCCGCACCACCTAGGATTCACCGGCACTCTGTCGCTTCGCGCGTCCACGCTGGAATCGGTGTGCGAAGACTACTGCCGGCACCTCGCGAAGGATGGCTTCGAACGAATCGTCATGTTCTCCGGGCACATCGGGAACCATCCGGTGATGCGTGACTTCGAGGGGCGACTCGCGGCGGCACTGGCGCCGCTCACGGTCATCGTGTTCTCCGATACCGAGGCCATCTTGACCGCGTGGCAGCGGGCGGCGGACAGCCTGGCATCTTTGGGCGCCAACGTGGGAGGGCACGCTGACATCGCGGAAACATCGGTGATGCTGACCCTTCACCCACAGAAAGTCCGCCTCAACCGGTTCGCCCGAGGCTACCCCGGCAAGGTGGACCAGCAGCTGCTCGATCGGGCATTTCAAGAGGGAATCGGAGCAATCTCCGCCAACGGCGTTCTGGGTGACCCGGAGGGCGCCTCAGAACGGATCGGGGAGGCGTGCCTCGACGCGGTCACCGCCCTTATTGCCGACTACGCCCGTACCCGCGGCGCGTGACACCCACGAGAACGGAGAACACGCGATGACCATCCTCGATCCCGTTTCTTCCGGGAACCCTGACCGGGATATGGCGAAACTGCGCAGGCTTTACGGTCGATATCCGACGGGCGTCGCGGCGGTGTGCGCACTGCGTGACGGACGACCGGTCGGGATTGTCGCCACCTCGTTCACCCCGGTATCGATCGAGCCGGCGTTGGTGTCGATCTGCGTGCAGCATACGTCGACGACCTGGCCGCAACTTGCTGACGGACGTCATTTAGGCGTCTCCGTCCTGGCATCGCGGCATGAAGCGGCATGCCGGCAGATTGCGGCGAAGAATGTGGATCGATTTGCCGGATTGTCTTGGTTCGCCACAGAATCCGACGCGGTGCTGCTGTCGGACGCGGTGGCCCAACTCGACTGCGAGATTTCGACGACCGTTTCCGCCGGTGACCATGATGTGGTCATTCTCGAAGTCAAGGCCGCTGCGACGGACCTCGGCGCATCGCCGCTTGTCTTCCACGACAGCCGATTTCGGACGTTCCCGGTCGGACACGACTCATGACGGCGCACCGCTGTGTGTCTCGGTTGGCGATCGAGCGCGCAGTTGCGGCTCTGCGCGCTGGGACTCCGGTTTTGGTGGTCGACGGTACCGATGACCAGGTCGTCGCCGATGTAGTGATCGCGGCTGCTCATGCCACGCCGCACTGGACGGCATGGTTGGTGAGGTTCACTTCCGGGCTGATTTGCGCTGCGCTGCCCGGACGTCGAGCAGACGAGCTGGAACTGCCGGCCATGGCCCGTGACGATGACTCGAATCTGGAAGTGCCGACGTTCGCGGTTGCGGTAGACGCCGCGTCCGGGATCGGTACCGGCATCAGCGCGACCGACCGTGCCCACACTGCGCGAGTTCTGGCAAGCGACAGCTCGCGGCCACGTGATTTGGTCCGGCCCGGTCATGTTCTCCCAGTGCGGGTTTCGGGCTGCGGGGTGCTCAACCGGCGGGGAAGTGCAGAGGCGACGGTGGATCTTTGTAACACAGCGGGTCTTCCACCCGTGGGACTGACCGCTGCCCTCCTTGGGGAGGACGGCGAACTACTGCGGGGACCCGCAGTCAGGGCGTTCGCTCAGGCTCATCGCTTGCCGGTAGTGCACATCGACAGCGTCGTACACCACCGCCTTTTCCACGGTGATGGACGTCGCAAACGAGTCATGCTGGTGCAGAATCGGCTGGACCAGCTGGGAGGCCGGCCGTTCAGAGCAATCGACTTTGAAGACCAGCTGACGGGCGCTAGGCATACGGTTTTCCTCGGCGCCTCCGTGCCTGATATCGAGCCACCTGTGTACCTCGTCAGGGAGTGTGTCCATGGTGACCCGCTTCTCGCGTCTCGCTGCGAATGCAGAGTCGAATTTGAGCGGTGTTACGAGCGTATCGGCGCACACGGCGGAGTCATCGTGTACCTGCGTCCACCTATCACGTCAGCGCCGAGATTCTGGGTGTCGCAGCCAGAATTGGTTGCAGGTTGCGTCACCGCGATGCTGATCGAACTCGGTTTCACGGCAGTGACTTTGGCCGACTGCGTACACCACGCACCGCTAACGTCCGTGTGCGAGCTGGTCGTCGCTCAGCCTCCCACGGCTTCGGAGTCGTGCAGGCTCTCGGCCATCGCGCATTGATGCTGGCGCTCTTCTTTGGCTACACGGTCGCCAAGTGCGCCGTGAACGGATTCGCCGAGTAGGTCTCAATCAACCCACGCCGAGTGGGGAATAGGCGTGAGCTACCGACTAGCTGTGGTGCTGGCGTAGGAGATGGTCGCGGGCATCGCACCGGGCCGACGTTGGCGTTCAGACATGTTGGTGGGCAAAGGAATCCGGCGGTCCTGCCGCTATTCACTGCGAAAACGAGACTGGTCCGAAATAGTCGGACAGCCAATGACGTGCATCACTTTCCTTAGGCAGTGTGGCTCCCATCACTGAAATCGACCTTCCGGCATGTCGGCAGGCCGTCACGTTCGATGGGAGAACACTATGGGAGCCAGCACAATTGGGCGCGTCCGCGGCAGCGTCAAGGCGCTGTCAGCGGTGATGGGTGTGGCGGCAGCGGTAGCGATGGGTGCGACGTGCTTCACCCGTGGAAGTGACGTCGCCGGCATCAGCGTGGCGCGTGCCGACGATCTGCCATCGGCGACGGTGACTCGATCAACGGCACCGAAGGAGCTGGCAACCTCCTTCGCTCGGCCGACCCACACCGCTAAACCGTGTGCCGCGAGAGCCACCATGCCTTGCTGACAAGCGGTCTCGCGGCTCGCTGCGGCGTGTTCAGGTGAGGCCAGATGCGGCTCACTCGTGCACATCGGGATCGGTCAGCCGGTTCGGTGCGGCGGAACCGACTGCTGGCCAAGGCTGCGCGCTGTCCGCCGGGCGATGCGCAAGTATTCGTCCCTACGGCCGAGAAGGCGTTCCGTTGGCGCGCTGATGGACAACGCCGCAATCGCCCGGCGGTCACGCTGGTGGATGCCTACGGCGATGCATGACTGGTCCGGGATGGTTTCACCGTGCTCTATCGCGACGTCGTCGCGTCGGGCGGAGATGAGCTGCGTACGAAGGATATTCACGTCAACCACCGAGTTCTCCGTGAGCCGTGGCAATCCGGTGTGGTTGACGAGTTCTTCAACCGTCGACCATGGTAGCTGCGCCATGAGAAATTTCCCGAGTGCCGAAGTGTGGGCGGAAATATGAACTCCGCGAGTAACTATCGGATCCGTCCGATCTGCGGATGCATTGGTGATGCAGACAACTCCTTGGCCGTCCCAAGCGCCTACGGTCACCACAGCTGAGAGGTGGTGGGAAAGCGCTGCCACCCGACGATTTGTATTTGCATCGAAACAGCTCGAACTCATGAGTCGGCGACTGAAGAGCAGAACACGCCAGCCGAGTCGATAGCGGTCGCCTGAAGTCTGTTGCAACAGACCAATCGCTGCGAGACTGGACATGATGTCGAAGGTCGTCGACTTCGGCAGCTGCAGCCTCGCGGCTACCGCCGTCACACCCCACTCTGGTGTTTCAGCCGTGAAGAGATCGAGCACCTTCCCGGTGCGGTCGATCGTGTTCAGCACCATGTGGCCCTACGCACGAGGGGAAATTCCGTCTCGGCGGTCAAGAGCCTGGCGGGTGACTGGCAGCACGAGTTCGATCGGAAAAGCCCAGCATGCGACCGCATTCAGAAAGCCTGTGCGAGTTGACGTCTGCAGGTTGTGGCACTGGTTGCCCCGACGTTGGGGGTTCCTTGATCATCGAAGGTCCGCATCATCGAAGCCGCGCTCCAAGCGCTGGCGCACGGTGCCGAGATAGCGTGCGGCGTCGGCACCGTCGATGATCCGATGGTCGTAGGAGAGCGACAGGTAGGCCATCGAACTGGTCTTCACCACGAGGTTGCCGAGTTCGTCACGTCTGGGGACCAGTCGTTCGACCACCGTCCCGACACCAAGGATGGCCGACTGGGGTTGATTGATGATCGGGGTGTCGAACAGCGCGCCGCGGCTTCCGGTGTTGGTGATCGTGAAAGTTCCTCCCGACAGATCGTCAGGCCGTACCGTCCCCGATCGCACCGCCAGGGCCGATGTCGCGATGGCTGCTGCCAAGGCGGCCAACGTCATTGATTCCGCGTCACGGATCACCGGCACCATCAGACCCTTGTCGCTATCGACCGCAACACCTAGATGGACGGCACTGTGATAGGTGACCTCGGTGCAGTCGGCATTCAACGATGAGTTGATCACCGGGTGTGTCGCAAGGGCTTCCACGGCCGCGCCGACGACAAACGGCAGATAGGACAACTTCTGGCCGGTCCGGGCCTCGAACTCGGCTTTGTTGCGGTTGCGTACCAGCGCGACATTGGTCAGGTCGACTTCTACCACCGTCGTCAACTGTGCCGATGTCTGTAGTGATGTCAGCATGCGCTGAGCAATTGTGCGCCGGATCCGCGAGAGCTTCTCGACTCGCCCTGTTGCTGATTCAACCGGTTCGCGTTCCGGTTCCCGCTCAGTGACCTTCGGAACGCTCTCTGGCTGACGGGCTGCATCCTCTGTCGGCGCTGCGTCGGCAGCGCCGATCACCGCAATGAGCGCGCCGATTTCGACCACGGCGTCCTCCGGTTCGATGATCTGCACCAGGACTCCGGTTGCGGGGGAGCAGACTTCGGTATCGACCTTGTCGGTGGCGACCTCGAGTAGCGGTTCGTCATGTTGGACTTCATCGCCTACTGCTTTGAGCCACCGGGTGATGGTGGCCTCGGTGACCGCCTCGCCAAGGGCGGGTAGTTCTACATTGACAACGCTTGTGGCGGAAGTCATTTCACACTCCGTTCGGCCAGGTCGAGTGCTGCGCTGACAATGCTGTCGGTGTCGATACAGTGATACCGGTAGACGTCGTCGAGCGAGCCGACCTGCCCGAATCGGCTCACTCCCAGAGCGGCTCCCGCCACATTGTTGATACCGGTGAGAAACGCCAACGTATGTGGGTGTCCGTCGAGCACGGTCACCATAGGTGCGGCTCGATCGGCGGGGAAGACCTGATCGAGGATCCAGCTGGGGCTCTCAGATAGCCCGCGGCGGGCTTGTAATGCGTCGAAAAGCAGGCCGGGGCTGGTCACGCAAATGACATCGGTATGGATGCCCTGCTCGCCGAGCCGCTCGGCAGCCCGCAGCGATTCGGTGATCATCGCTCCCATTGCGACGACCGTGACCTGCGGTGTGCCACCGGCTCGTCGCAATATGTACGCACCGGCGATTACTTGTTTTCTCCGGCGTTCTCGGGCGGCGGCGTCGTCGGGAACCGATGCCAATGTCTGCTCCACGGGCCGCGTGGAAAGTCGCACATACGACGACGTGCCATCCGGCCGGCCCAATCGACCGATGCATGACAGCAACGTCCACTCGGCATCGATGGCAAATGCCGGCTCGTAACTGACGCAACCAGGTTGCTCAAGGCCGATGGACGGTGTCTTGATGGACTGATGTGCGCCGCCCTCGGCCGCAAGTGACACACCCGAGGGGGTCCCGACCAGAATCGACTGTCCGCCAGCGTAAATGCCGTAGGACCACGGTTCCAAGGCACGTTCCACGAACGGGTCATAGACCACACCGATCGGAAACAGGGGTTCGCCCCACCGGCTCCACGTCGCGCCGAGCTCACCGATCAGGCCGACAAGATTGGTTTCGGCGATACCGAGTTCCATGTGCTGTCCGGTCGGTCTCTCCCGCCAGTGCATGATCGTCTCGGGGTCGTCGTCGAACCAGTTCCGGCGTTCGTCGGGCGACCACACGCCAACCTTGTTGAGCCACCCAGCCAAATTGGTCGTTGAGCTGACGTCGGGGCTCACGGTGACCACCCGCTTGGCCGCGTCCGGAGCTTGACGGCTCAAGTCAAGCAGGACCCGGCCCAGAGCCGCCTGGGTAGACGACGTGCCCGAGGGAGTGCGACCAGTGTCAACGGGCACGGCGGGCGGAGTGGACAGTGTCACCGGCTCGCGCTGCAGCCTCTCGGCAGTCGTGGCGCAGAGTGCTCCCGGCGCACCATCGGTGGCGAAACGCTGCCAAGGACTGGTCGGGTCCATACCGAGTTCCGCGGCGAACTGTTCGTACTGCTCGACGGTGAGTAGTGACGAATGATTCTGAGGATGGCCCTGGATGGGCAGTCGGTGACCCTTGATGGTGTAGGCGATGATCACCGTCGGACGGGTGTCGTCGATCTGGGCGTAGGCGGCGCGCAGTGCGCCGAGGTCGTGACCGCCCAGATTGCGGATCGCGGCCAGCAACGTGTGATCATCCAGGTCGCGGATCAGCGTCGAGATCTGGTCCGCACCTATTCCGTTGCCGGGCAGCCTCTCCCGTAGCTCTTCGGCCGAGCAGCGTAGTAGACGTTGGTACTCGGGGTTGGGCATCTCCAGGATGCGGGTGCGCAGCG
>Ga0105239_10002871_pt1 | contig 21552 bp, 17 predicted proteins | sample KBSC44metaG_FD_92761 | JGI IMG/M metagenome (GOLD analysis project Ga0105239, IMG submission 92761) | Corn rhizosphere microbial communities from Kellogg Biological Station, Michigan, USA - KBS C4-4 metaG | ecosystem: Host-associated > Plants > Roots > Rhizosphere > Soil | place: Michigan, USA... | reverse complement strand
TTTACGAAATGTGACGGGCACATTGCTTAAAACTAATTCTTGCTTTTGAAATCTCCTCGTTTCCAGGCCTGTATAAAGTCTGCCCAGGCCATAGGATTGAATAAATTGATTGGGGGCTGTTGCCCTTGATAATAATATTTAGCAGCTTGTTGACGAAATTGCATATTGACAGCTTCTCTCCCATCCTGCGGCAAAGACATCATAAGTACACGTCGTTTGGCTTCATCTGTATTTTGCCGGGCAACTTCATATTGGTCATCTGGAACGCGGATAGTTACGAAATCGCGTTCAAACTGTTCACGTGTAGGTCTTGGTTTTATAAATGTTGCAGGAAGATAGGCCGTATCTGTAACCATAAGTTGTATAACGCTATATTGGTTACCCTCAAGATTTTTAGGAATATTAATCAGCTTGTCTTTAAAGCCCACTACAGAAAACCGGATATTATCACCTTTTAATACTACGATGGAAAAAACACCTTGTTCGTTGGTCAGGGTACCCCTGCCTTTGCCCGTAACAATAACACTTGCTGCAGGAATCGCCTGGAGACTGTCGGCTGTCATTACTATACCGTATAATTGAACTACAGTATCTGCTTTAGGGTTTGTTTTATTATCATCCTGCGCATTTACCTGCGCGCAAAAACCAATCATCACAACAATTAAAAAATATTGTACAAATTTCTTCATTCACTGGTTTTTATGAAAACGATACAATTTACTAAATGCGTAATTACTTGCCACAGTATTTGACAAAATAACCCACTTGAAGGTTAACTTTGCCAGGCCATTTTCTTTTTTAACAAAAATATGTGTGATGACAGAAGCTGATATTTTAAAGGCACTTAGCAATGTTCAGGAGCCCGATTTAGGAAAGGATCTTGTAACATTAAACATGGTAAAAGATATTGCTATAGATGGTGATAAAGTTTCTTTTACAGTGGTGCTTACAACCCCTGCATGCCCCATGAAAGACATGATACAAACTGCCTGTGTTAACGCAGTTAAATTTTTAGTGAACAAACAAGCTGTTGTAAGGGTAAACTTTACTTCAAACACAAACAGTAACAGGAAGGATGCCGGCCAGGTATTGCCTGGTGTAAAAAATATTATTGCAGTTGTAAGTGGCAAAGGTGGTGTGGGAAAAAGCACTGTTGCAGCTAACCTTGCATTAGCTTTTGCTGAAGGCGGTGCAAAAGTGGGATTAATGGACGCAGACATTTATGGACCAAGTGTTCCAATTATGTTTGGCGTGCGCGGCGAGAGACCGTTTATGAAAGATGTGAATGGCAAAGGAATGATTGTTCCATTAGAAAAATACGGCATTAAACTGATGAGTATCGGTTTGCTTGTTGATGAAAAAAATGCTGTAGTCTGGCGTGGACCGATGGTGAGTAATGCTATCAGGCAATTTATAACAGATGTTGACTGGGGCAATCTTGATTATCTTGTAATAGACATGCCTCCCGGCACTGGTGATATACATTTAACCTTGATGCAGACAGTTCCTGTTACAGGAGTTATTATCGTTACCACTCCGCAGGATGTTGCGCTGGTAGATGCAAAGAAAGGTATCGCTATGTTTGCACAGGCGCAATTGAAAGTTCCTGTTATCGGGCTGGTTGAAAACATGAGTTATTTTACTCCTGCAGAATTGCCCAACAATAAATATTATATTTTCGGAAAAGAAGGCGGCAAAAAACTGGCTGATGAATTCGACCTTACATTTCTTGGTCAGATACCCATTGTACAAAGCATACGTGAAGGTGGAGACAAAGGAGAACCAGCTATGATTGGCGATGACCCTGTAAGTAAAAAAGCTTTTGAAGATTTTGCTTCAACAGCGGTGAGAAATATTGCCATACGAAATGCAAACCTACCGGCAACAAATGTGATTGAAATGGTAGAATAAAATACTTGTGGTTTTAGTTATAATATCCGGAAACTAAAACTTCTTCAAACAAGATGCTGGAACAGTATTTGCAAATTCAATTTAAAATTCAATACATGAATAAACTAAAATTTTTGATAGCAATATTCATTGCATTGGCTGTTGGCGCAGCATGTGCGTATAAAGGTAATCCTCACGGGTTACCACCTGGACAGGCAAAGAAAGTGGCGGGCTCTCAATCAGCGAAACCATTTGCGCCAGGACAACAAAAGAAAAACTATTAATTTTAATTGAGAATAGAAAAGCCGGTATTTAAAAATGCCGGCTTTATTGTTTTACAAATACTGTCATAGTCTTTGGGCCATGAGCACCCAATACCAACGATTGCTCAATATCTGCCGTCTTTGAAGGGCCTGCAATAAAGGTTGCAAAGCCATAATCAATATCAGCTATCTTATCATAAGCATCGTGCATGGTAGCTACAATATCCTGTTTATTTATAACAGCAATTAAACTTTGTGCGATGAATGGCAATACACGAACAGGTAGTTCATTGTCTGTTATCCATACAGCACTGTTCTCTGCTACCGCAAGTGAGGATTGCATGATAAACACATCCACATTTTCATAGTCATGCGGATCAACTTCCTGCTTGTTTTGTTCAGCAATTGAAGCAAGTGCAGGAATGAATGATACTATTCGTTTGGCATCCGGGAAATCTTGTTTTATTTTCTCAATTATCTCTTCGTCATTGCTTACAAGATAAACTACACCACCAATGCCCCGCAACACATCTATATACTTAGCAACAACATCATCAAAGTAAGGCGCAAATTCAGGCACTTCAATTAAATCAATTAAAGCTGGCTGATTGGCTTTAATGGCTTGTAATATATAACCCCCATCCCCTAAAGGGGGGCTTTGTAAACCTGTTGACTTATTTGTTACATCCATAATTTCAAATTAAGTAAATCGTCGTATTATTAATTATTAAGCCTTTTCCAGACTCATCGTCATAAGCCCCCTTTAGTGGGTTGGGGGTTTGGTTTTTCTATTCTTCTTATACCATTCTCCAAATGACTCTTTCGGAGGCTCAGGCATTTCACGTTGATGATACCAGGGATTCATTTTATTGTTTACCAGAAAAGGAGTGTTCTTTAAAAACCATCTTCCGGCTTTGCCTGCAACTTTATAAACGGATGGATGTGACAATGTAAATGCCATTCCTTTCATGCTTAACGCTTTTGCCTGGCCCGCATATCCATCTTTACCAATAATTTGGCGCCATTTATATAATTGGTCATGTATATCAATCTTAACCGGACAAACATTGCTGCATGAACCGCAAAGCGTAGATGCAAAAGGTAAATCTGCGTATTGCTTCATATCTAAATTAGGCGCCAATATAGAACCGATAGGGCCTGCAATGGCCGTATGATAACTATGCCCGCCACTTCTCCTGTACACAGGGCACGTATTAAAACATGCGGCACAGCGAATACACTTTAAAGAGTTACGAAAATCTTTTCTTCCCAACTGTGTACTCCGGCCGTTATCTACGATTACAATGTGCATTTCCTGCCCTTTGCGTGGCTTTTTAAAGTGACTGCTGTAAGTTGTAACCGGTTGCCCCGTAGCGCTCCTTGCAAGCAACCGCAAAAAAACGCCAAGATGTTTGCGTTGTGGAATAATCTTTTCAAAACCCATACATGCTATATGTACATCTGCAAGATGCGCGCCCATATCTGCATTGCCTTCGTTTGTACAAACGACAAACTCACCTGTTTCAGCAATAGCAAAGTTTACACCTGTTAAAGCAGCTCTTCTCGTTAAGAATTTTTCCCTCAAATGAAGCCTTGCGGCATTGGTTAAAAATTGCGGATCATTATTTCCTTTTTCCGTATGCAGGTGTTCATGAAACGTATCGCTAACATCCTGCTTTTTTAAGTGAATAGCCGGCAACACAATGTGACTTGGCGGCTCTTCCCTCATTTGCACAATACGTTCACCTAAATCTGTGTCTATTACTTCAATACCATTTTCCTGTAAATAATGATTGAGATGGCATTCCTCAGTCAACATAGACTTGCTTTTCACCATCCTGTCAATGCCGTACTGTTTTAGTATGGAGAATATAATTTCATTATGAGCCTTTGCATCTTTGGCCCAATGAACAATAATGCCATTTTGCTTAGCTTTTTCTTCAAACTGTTCAAGGTAACCGCTTAAATTACTAAGCACATTATTCTTAATCTGCGAAGCTGTTTCCCGCAACTGTTCCCATTCAGGTATTGCATGTGCCGCCTTATCGCGTTTTGCACGAACAAACCATAATGTTTCATCATGCCAGTCAACACGTGCTTCATCGGCATTAAACTTTTTGGATAAAGAAGCGTGGTCAGCACTGGTGTTAGGAGAAGTCATATAGCTATTGTTATTATGTCAGAACTACGATTTTAATACTGATTGATGCAATTATCTGGAATTGTAAACGAAGATAACGTTATCAATAGTGTCAGTGAGTCCAGGTTCAATCGTGGTTTAAAAATGAGGGCCCTTTGGAAAAAGGGCCCGTTAAGTCGAGTTATTTTATAAACCCGCTTATGAGATTATCTTTAATGTTATTAGTCTCTGTTGAGTTAATTGTAAACAATATAATCTTTATAATTATTGTAGTGATTACGTAGCATCAAGATCAAAAGTAAATCCCGTGGCAATAAGTGCTTAAACAATTATAGTAATCGCTTTTATTCTTAATCCTTTTTTAATGACGGTAAAAAACGGGACCATTACTATTGTTACATGCTGCTATTTAGTATTTCTGCGATATGTTTAACTTTTACTTTGCTACTCTGTCTTTTTAAAATGCCTTCCAAATGCATTAAACAACTCATATCTGCGCCGGTAATAAATTCTGCGCCATGAACAACATGATCTTTTACACGATCCTTACCCATCTTGGCACTTATCGCTTCTTCTGCCACACAGAATGTTCCACCAAAGCCACAACATTCATCCACCCTGTCAAGTTCAATTAATTCCAAACCTTTCACCATGCTTAATAATTTATTAGGCTTAGAAAAAGGCTTCGCAACAAGTTCACTCATCTGCGAAATCTTTAAACCGCGCTGGCCATGACAGCTTTGGTGCACTCCTACCTTGTGATGAAACGAAGCATTAAGTTTTTCAACGTTCAAGACATCCACCAAAAATTCCGTTAGTTCAAAAATTTTTGAACGAATGCTTTTTGCCTCTTCTTCATGCGCTTCATCATGCAGGTGATCTTTTATGTGCAATACGCAGCTACCCGAAGGTGAAACGATATAATCAAGACTACCGAAATTCTTTACAAAGAGCTCGTTACAACCATGTGTTAAATGCTCAAAACCCGAATTGGCCATCGGCTGGCCGCAACAGGTTTGATTCAAAGGATATACCACTTCGCAGCCCTGTTTCTCCAACAATTCCAATGTAGCAATGCCTACCTGCGGATAAAACTGGTCAACATAACAGGGAATAAACAATCCAACTCTCATATCGCTGCGTCGTGCGTTACAGAATAATATTTTAATTCAATTAAATCGTTAGGCAAAGCCTTGCTGTTCCATGCTTTGTGTATGCTAAGGGCCGTACCCACCGCTGTGGCCTGTGCCATGGATGCTGCATACACTTCTATATCAGGAAAAAGTATAGCAAGCAAATTCATGTACAGGGAGTTTTTACTGAAGCCTCCATCCACAAAGATCCTTTTCACTTTTGTACCCTGCAATACATACTGCGTGGACTTAAGTTGACGAGCTGCAATATCCATCATTAAACGATGATACGCTTCTTCATAATTATCTATTGCTGATAATTCCTTGTCATCTGTAGACAAAAGCTGCCTGAAATTATCACCTTGCTGCCAGTCGCTTTGCAGTTTACTATAAATGCCTATATCAAACTGAACATTTTTATAGTAATGCATAGGCTTATCAAAACGCTGTGAAAGAATTTTAATTTGCTGTTCATGGTCGTAACCAGCAAATAAACGGGATGCTTTTACCGGCTTGCCCTGGTAGGTAAGATAACAAAGACAGTCATTAGCAAGCTCTTCTGTCGTAAGGGGTGTATCGTTAAAAGGATTAAGGCTGATGCACCAGGTGCCTGTTGAAATAAGTACAAATGGCTCATGGAAATTAACCAGGTAAGGTATCATGGCTGCGGAGCTGTCGTGCAGGCCAATGCCGACAGAATAATTGTTGCCGAATGCGGCTGTCAACACTTCATCCCCAGGTAGAATAGGCGCCAATTTTTCTGCAATGCCTTCTTTAAAAACCCATTCATGATATTGATTCTTTTGAAAATCCCAAAGATTGGTATGGCAACCGATACTTGTGATGTCTGAACATGGCACACCGGTAATTAAATAGCTTATGTATTGAGGCAGGTGTAATGCATACTTCACTTTTGCAAATACTTCAGGTCGCTCATATTTAAGCCTGTACAACTGCATACCAGAATTCAAACTGCCTAATATGGGAGATGCTGCCTGATGTGAAAAAGCTATTTCGCCGCCGTAAGTATTATAAAACCGGTTATGCAACTCTGCGGGATATTCTTTAAGATAAGAGTACAAAGGCGTTACCGGCAAACCTTCATCATCTATATTCACAAGACTGGCACCATAAGCAGAAAAATTAATTGCCTTTATTTCAAATTCTTTTTTACGGAAGATTTCGCGAAGCGAATCAAAAACACTCAGCCGAAGGCTTTCCTGGTTTTCGCAGGCATCGCCATCTTCATCTGTGATTTCATTAAACTTTGCCGATTTCTCAAATACAATTTTGTATTGCTCATCAAACAGGAAAAGCTTTTTATTGGTTTTGCCAACATCATAAATTGCTATTACAGGAAGCGCTTTCATTGAAAAGTATCGTTCACTTTTTTGACTACCTAATTGGTAGCTGTTTTAGAATTTTTTTTTGATACCAGCTAATCTCCTTGTGGCATCTTCGTTGCGTCGCAATCACTTCATCTTTTGCACTAATGGCGACTGTAGGCTGCGAATGCATCATTAAAACAAATGCTCAGTATTGCTGTTCTGCGAAGTCTCCAGACTTTGCTACACTATGTACAAAGTCTCCGACTTTGAAAAGCAATCGCCGGAGGCGATAGAATAATCATGCGTAGCGAAGACGCCACGCATAGCAGCATATCTCCCTGACTTACTGACTTTTTTAGCTCCCTGACTTTCTTATAATCCCGTCGCCACCGTTTTACTACCTCTTTGTTTTATCAGGCTCTCTCTCACTTTTTCACTGCGGAACAAACCCAAAGGATTCAATGCACCACCAGCACGAAGCCTTGATTCTGCCACCAATGCACGCGAATCTGTCCGAAAGGCTTGTTGCAAAATTTCCTGGGCAGTTACTACATCATTTTTTTGTTGTGCCTCTATGAGTTTTTTTCTATCAACCAATAAAGCCTGGGCATAAGTTATAAGAATAGCTTCAACAGATTGCAGTAAATCTTCCAGCGGATCTTTTACATTGTGCGAAGCATCAATCATCCAGCCGAGATCCGTATTATGATTCATGCCCCTTGCATCCATGCCTTCCACCAGTTCATTAAAGATGAGGAAGAGTTGATATGGTTTGATGCTGCCAACAGTTAAATCATCATCACCATATTTACTATCATTAAAATGGAAACCGCCCAACTTGCCTTCCATCAACAAGAGCGAGACAATCTGTTCTATGTTAGCATTGGGCAAATGGTGACCAAGATCAACAAGTGTATATGCTTTATTTCCAAGCTTGCTTGCGTATAAATATGATTGACCCCAATCGCCTACCGTAGTTGAATAGAAATTAGGTTCGAAGGCTTTATATTCTACAAACATTTTCCAATGTTCGGGTAGAGCTGCATATACTTCCTGCAAACTTTCCAACGTGTTCTGAAAAGCCTTCCTGAAGTTCAACTGGCCGGGAAAACAACTGCCATCACTTAACCAAACGGTGAGTGATTCTGAACCCAATTCAACGCCATATTTAATCACTTCAATATTGTGATCAATAGCTTGTTTACGCACCGCTTTATCTACATGCTGCATAGAGCCGAACTTATAGCTTAACTGCTGCCCCGGTTGATCCTGGAAAGTGTTAGAGTTCATAGCATCAAAACGCAAGCCGTTTTGTGCAGCCAGCGCCTTGATGTTTGCCGCATTCTCCGGTATGTCCCAGGGAATGTGTAATGAGATAGCGCCGCTTGATTTATTTAACGCGTGTAACAAACCTATGTCTTCAATCTTTTCTTCGAGGCTGCGTGGTTCACCACCGCCGGCAAAACGTGCAAAGCGTGTGCCGCCTGTACCTAATGCCCAGCTTGGTATCGCCACCTGGAAGTCTACCAGTTTGTGTATAATGCTTTCTGCATTCTTTACCTCACCTGCAATGAATTCAAACCTGCGTTGATGTTCTTTTTGCAGTGAGTGATTATGTTCTTCCAGTTTGTATTTTTCAATTTGCATAGCAGAACCCCCAACCCCTAAAGGGGAGTTTTAAAACTTTAAACAATCGTTGTTATTGTTGCCGGTTACCAGTTGCTGGTAACCGGTTGAATGAATTTTAAAGAGCGTGTTTATTATAAAGCATATACTTCAAAGGAGTAACATAGATTTATGTCATCCCTTCGGGATTTAAGCTCTTTTGATATCACTTTTTCTACAATCATATCAGCCTTTCAGGCTTGGTTTATTAATAAATTTTTGACTCTGTTTTTTTCAGATGAAACACCTTTGTTAACGGGACACTCACAGGAGAATCATCTTCATTTGTTTCCATAATATCTTTCATCTGCGCCCACCATCTTTTCATTACTTCATAATGTGGCAGCGCATCCAAATTTTTCCTGTCCGTAATTTTCATCACCGCAAACAAAATGCTTGTTTCTTCATCGAGAAAAATGTAATAATCTGAGATACCTGCATCATCTAATAATTCCTTAAGCTCCGGCCAGATATTATCATGCCGCCTTTTATATTCTTCTTCAAAACCCTTGAAGAGTTTCATTTTAAATGCGATTGTTGGCATCTCAAACATCATTTAGTCGTTAGTCAATACGGTTGCAGGATGCCAGTTGCCGGTTGCCGGTTTGATGATTTTAAAATGGCTGCAAAATTTCACCAGTTTTTCATTTTCACATCTCCACATTTCTCACATTTTCACATTTAATCTGCAGCCAACATACTCCCCTTTAGGGGTTGGGGGTTATCTCACAAACCCCATCGCTACTCCCCCATCTACATTCAGTATGTTGCCTGTTGATTTATTCATTAAACCACCTGCAAAAACAAAACATGCATTGGCAATATCCTCCGGTAAAATCACTTCATTTAACAAGGTACGCTTTGCATAGTAAGCAGGCAACTCTTCTACCGTAATGCCGTACGCTTTTGCACGACCTTCGGCCCAACCGCCAGCCCAGATATTAGAGTCAACAATAACTGCATCAGGATTAACCGTATTTACCCGAATCTTATCTGCCCCAAGTTCTGCAGCCAGTAACCTTGTAATATGTGCCTGCGCTGCTTTTGCTGAACCATAGCCGACATTGTTTGGTCCGGCAACTATAGAGTTCTTTGACACAATGTTGATAATATCTCCGCCAAAACCTTGTTTGCGCATTACTTCAACACCAGCTTTTGAAACGATGAACTGACCCTTCACCAATATATCGTACAGCTTATCCCAATCTTCTAATGTATGTTCTGCAATAGGTTTTGAAATACTAATGCCTGCATTATTAATAACAATATCTACTCCACCAAAAGCCAGCGCAGCAGCAGCGAATGCTTTTTCTGTACTTGCAGTGTCAGTCACATTTAAGGTAGTTGATGCAGCCGTATCTTTTCCATACTGTTTCTGAAACTCTGACAATGCGCCCTGCAACCGCTCTTCGTTGATATCGTTCAGTACCACACATGCACCTTCTTCAGCAAATTTTTTAGCGATGGCTTTACCAATGCCACCGGCGCTGCCTGTTATCAATGCCACCCTGCCACTTAAAGCTTTTGGCTTTGGCATGCGTTGCAGCTTGGCTTCTTCCAACAGCCAGTATTCTATATTGAAAGCTTCCTGCCTTGGCAGTGAAGTATATTCACTAACTGCTTCGGCGCCTTTCATTACATTAATGGCATTGATATAAAACTCTGCCGCAACTCTTGCTGTCTGCTTGTCTTTGGCAAAGGTAAACATACCTACACCCGGGTATAAAATAACTACAGGGTTAGGGTCACGTATGGCCGGGCTGTTGGCATGTTTGCAGGTGTTGTAATACTCCGCATACATCAGCCGGTAAGCTTCAAACTGTGGTGTTAGTTTTTCTTTTATTGCTGCTACATTAGATAGATCTTCTTCTTTTGTGAGGCTTAATACCAGCGGGCTAATTTTTGTTCTTAAGAAATGATCCGGGCAACTGGTGCCTAAAGGAGCAAGCCTTTCCAGGTCGTTGGAATTGATGAATTGCAGTACCCGTTCATCATCAGTAAAATGACCAATCATACCCCCAACCCCTAAAGGAGAGCGCTTTGAGGCCTCTGAAGAACAAAAGCCTCTTAAGACCGGAGCAAGAACAGCCGCCTTTTGTAAACGTTCTTCTTTTGGCAAAGAATCAATTTTTGCACCGCCAAACACTGGCCCTTTTTTGCCATAATTATCCTCCAGGTATTGTGCACAACGTTCTATTACTTCAAGGGTGTTAAGGTAACTCTCATAAGCGGTATCACCCCAGGTAAATAAACCGTGTGAACCAAGCATAATACCACGAATGCCGGGGTTTTCGTCAAGGCATTGCTTAAGTTTGAGACCCAAGTCGAAGCCCGGACGTTGCCATTCAACCCAGCCAATAGTGCCATTAAATAATTCTTTTGTTATCTGCCTGCCATCTTTGGCGGCGGCAATAGCAATCGCTGCATCAGGATGCAGGTGATCAATATGTTTGAATGGAAGAAAGCCATGAAGCGGCGTATCAATAGATGGCGCTTTCGATGAAAGATCATAAATGCAGTGATTGAACAGTTCCACCATTTCATCTTCATGCTCTATACCACGATATACATTGGTAAGGCTGCGCAGCCTGTCAACATACAATGCGGCAAGCCCGCTTCGCTTCATACTGCCTAAATCACCACCACTGCCCTTAATCCACATGACTTCCACATCATTACCTGTAAGCGGATCTTTACTTATTACCTTGCAGGATGTGTTACCGCCACCATAATTGGTAAGACGTAAATCGGCACCCAATAAATTAGAGCGGTATACTAATAATGCTACTTCATCACCAGCCAGCTCTGCAGCTTTCGCCTCATCCCACAAATAGCTTACGTGTTTGTAACCCCCATCCCCTAAAGGGGAGCTTTCAACGACTGCTTTATTTTCCTTTACCATGATTGAATGATTTTATAATTGTCTGAACCTGGATTTTATTCTGATTATTTTGATTCAACTGATTGTTGTTTAGTCAGGGTGTTGTGTTTGCTGTGCGTGGCGTCTTCGCCACGCATTATTCAAAGTCGGAGACTTTGTTCATAGTACTGCAAAGTCTGGAGACTTTGCAGAGCACGTCACATATATACACAACGCCATAAAACTTAAACAAAGAACTGTTGCATTTACTTAGCTTGCTACACGATGCTAAATAAAGAACCGATCGTACAAGTGAGTGACACAACCAAAGCTTAATAGTAGTAACTCAGCTAAGTACAAAAAATAACTACTTCATTGAATTGCCCCACCCTACAATCAACACCGATAATATGATAGTGATGATGCCGATAATTACCGTTGTCATTGTTTTTTGTGTTACACCTTTCCATTCTTTGAGTATTAGCCCCCACATGTTGGCGACTAATATAATAAACGCCATGTGCAGTATCCATGAACTGGGGCCGTTACCTAAGCGACTTTCACCCATGCCATAGAAAAAGAACTGTAAAAACCATGTCGTGCCTGCCAGTGCCGCAAAGATATAGTTACTTCTAAGCGGTGTTTTTTTATTGGTATAATCGCCAAATGTTTTATTACGTGCATTGAGTAACATACACCAAATAAAGTTGGTGGTGAGGCCACCCCACAATACCACTACATAAGTTACATTGTTTTGAAAGAGAAACTCACCCTGCCCGGGATGTGATGACTTCCACAACTCATTGGCTACAGTGGCCATTGGTTTGCCCGCTTCTAACCCAAAATTGAAACATGCACTTAATACGCCAGAGACAATGGACACAAAAAGACCAAGGCCAAATTTGTACTCTGTTTTTGTTTCCATGCCATGAGAATCTGTTGCGGTTGCATTGGCCAATTGTTTCTCTTTCATGGTGCCTGCCTTGCCGCAGATGACAATGCCGACGATACAAACAATAAGACCTGCAATAACCGTAAGGCCCCATTTAGTATTTATCAGCATACTGAATGTATCCTTTCCTTCTTTAGGAAAAAAATCATAATAAATAGAAGGTATCAAAGAACCAAACACCATGCACAAGCCAAGTATTATACTGCTGCCAAGCGATACGCCAAGATACCGCACACCAAGTCCATACGTTAACCCACCAATGCCCCACAGAACACCAAACAAATAAGCGATTCCAATTACACTGCCGCCTGTCTGTTTAATTATTTCACCAAAACCGGGAATGGTAAGCCATGCAGCCAATGGCGGTACGATAAGCCATGAGAACAACCCGCCAACAATCCAGTAACTCTCCCATGCCCAACCCCTTACTTTTTTGTATGGAATGTAAAAACTTCCCGAAGCAAAGCCGCCGATAAAGTGATAAATAACGCCAAGTATTACCTGCATCTGATGAGTTTTTCAATATGGCCAAGAACGAACAATGTAAAAGTAAAGTTGCCTTATATAACAACTGTCCTGATCTGTTTGGTGTTGAAGTTATTACAAATCATCAATTTTTTACTTACTAAAAATGCTCACCGGTCCTAACAGGCCCGAAGGTAACAATGGCGAACCTGCTCTATAGAATGGCATGGTAGTATAAGTTATTTTATTGGTGACGCCCGGTTGCTGATCGCCAATTAAACGGTTGACCCATAAGTTAGTGACCTTAATTTCCAGTTTGTTTTCGCCGGGCTTTAAAGCCCCTGTAACATCTACAAGAAACGGTTTCTTCCAAACTATGCCTAACGATTTGCCATTCACAATTACCTCTGCAAGATTTTTTACATCGCCAAGATTCAACCATAATTGTGTTCCGCTGGAAAACCAGTTTTTATTTGCTGTGATTGTTTTTGTATAGGCGGCGGTACCTGAAAAATATTTAATACCTGCATCAGTATTTTCGGTATACGAAACAAGTTTATCAAAGGTTGCTTCAGCAGGAGCACCGCGATCTTTTTGAAAACCAACTTTCCAGCTACCATCTATTGCCATTAATTCTTTGTCTGCAACAGCAGGTAATGTTACTGATGTTTTGGCAGCGTTTGCTTTGAACACGATAAAGACAGCGTCATTAGAAACAAGGTGCAGGTTTACTTTTGTAACGCCATTGGCAATGTTGTAAGACAATGCCTCGGTTTTGCCTGTTTCAGGATGCCATAATTCGGGCACTTTGCCTGTCATGCGAAAAGTTGCTTCAATATCCTCTGCCTGGTCATTACGGTTATTAACCCAATAGATATCACGGTCTGATAATTTGCGGTGCACATACAACAGCTTTGTGGTTTGCTGTGGTTTATTGTAAGCAAAATCGGGAACGATGTTCAATGTTGGCAATACTTCTGTCAATGCTTTACCTGTAAACACTTTTGCATTAGATGTACCCCATATTTCACTCACCAGTTTGGTAAACTCTTCCTGGTTATCGGATAAACTTGGTGTTGCTTCAGGCTTTACCCCGGTAATTGTTGCGCCTGCTTTTACCAAAGCACTTAGCTTGCGTAAAACAGGTAATGACATCTTTCTTGCGTTACTATCCAATACCAGCAAACTGTAACTCATACCACTCGGTGTAACAAGTCTGCCATCTTTTACAGACAAGAGATTTACCAGCGCATCCGCATTGATAAAATCGTAATTATATCCTTCAGGGATGATTGGCATTTTCTTTCCAAACAAAGAGGTGATGTTATTGTCTTCTCCATAGTAATACACAATATCTGCAACAAACCTGCCTTGCTGTAATAGGTATGAACTACGACCTAAGTAAGCGTTCCATGCTTTTGCCTGTTCGGCCCATGTTTCATGACGTGTGTACCACTGTCCGAAAGGCCCTAGGCCAAGACCTGGAATTTTATTATCAACTGGCTGATGAACGGAGCAGTGAATAACAAACCTGTTCAATCCGCAAGCCAGTTCAAGATCTACCGTTGGCTTTAAATTTTCGGGTGAATAAGACCATGCGCCGGAAGGAACACCCAACGCTGTAAGCGATTCTGCAGCTACCAAATTTTGTCCATAGATATGCGCCACAGAAGCAGATTCACGTATGTCTGCAGTATGATAGGTTTGATCATTTTGATTGATGAAGATATTGGGTGTCCACATAGCAGACATCGGCACAGCGGCTGTTCTTTTTACTTCCATGCCATCGGCAATTAAAGCACGACCATTTTCATGTGATTCTGAATATCGTTTCATACCATACTGCTTTAATATCTCCGTTAATCCATCGTAATGATATTCCGCTACAAGATCACTTAATGTTCTCCTGTAGTCAAACAAAAACTGTTCACTGGCCTCAGCACTTTTAATAATGCTACCCGTTAACGCCGGTATCCATGGTATCATGCTGTAGCCACGGCGTTTCTGAAATTCTTGTGGAAAATTTGCTGTCCAGTTTTGAGCACCAGCCTCCCAACTATCTGTAACCATATACTGCAGGCCACCTTTGTTACCCATTAAACCGCCCGTGGCGTTTTTATATTGGTCAAGATAATTGGTAAAATAATTTTTGATAGCAACAGGGTCAAGCTTGTCAACTTCAGGGCCTGTTGCTTCAGGAGATGCGGGATGGTTATCGATGCCCATTAATGAATAACCAAAGCGAACGACTTTCCATTCCCCACCTGAAGGTGCTGTCCAGTTGAGTGTGCCATCCGTATTTAGTTTGTCGGTTAGATCAATTATATCTGTCGTGTTCACCACATCATTTGTAGAAGCAGTTGTTTTAGTATTCAAATCCCCGACAGGTGCAAATGCAGCCTTTTCTTCAAAGCGATTAACAACATCTGCTGGGTGTAAGTATATTTCAGCAATCTCAGTCCCAGGGGATGGCTCCGGTTTAACATCCATGCCAACCATTGCAGCCAATCCATTAAATTTCGGTGGCGGATTTTTTACTGTAATGCGAAAATATTTTGCTGTTGTTGCAGGTATTGCCATGGTCTGCTGTAAGATTGCGCCGGGCGGTATGTTACAAACAAATTTGAAGTTCACGCCATCATCGCCCGCTTCTAACTTACGGGCATCACTCGATGCCATACCCTGACCGAACATTCCGGGATCTCCACCGCCAACCATCGTTATTGCTTTGATGGTTTGTGGTTGCGGAAATGCAAACTGTATCGATGCAAATCCCTTCGCTGAATCGCTTGGTAAAAGTATAGATGTAGCAAGGTCACCATCAGTTAGCTGCTGTAATGTAAAATTGCCGCCGCTTGAGGTAATCACTGCGCCCAAATCATTTAATGATTTATCTGCTTCAGGTAACTTGTAAGCAACCACTGCAACGTCTTTATAAAATTCCGGGAGCTTTGATGGATCCACCGTTTCGCCAAAGCCTGGTTGTTTTACAATGTTTTGAAAGGGACCTGTTACACCAGGCGGTTGCGGAACCTTGATACCGGACGCACCGCCTTTTACACGCACTTCAGCCCATACAACTTTCTTCATACCATCTTCTGGTTTTACCCATGGGCCGCCGCTTTCGCTCCAGCCTGGTGAGCCTGCGATAGCCATTTCAAGATGTAACGAATCTGCAAGTTTTGTAGTGAACTGAAAGGCCTCTTTCCACTCCGGTGTCATATAAGTTAAACGCTTGTCCACTATTTGCGGCGTCATAAGGCTTGCATCGAAATTTTGAAAGCCACCAATGCCTGAGCGATGCATCCATTCAAGATCTTTGCGAATGCCATCTTTGGTGATGTTGCCATTCATCCAGTGCCACCATACACGTGGCTTTGCCGTAGCAGGTGGTGTGATAAAATTTTTAATGATACTGTCTTTTGATGCACTACCGGTTTGCGATAACGCGCTTATGGATAGCAAAGTTGCAACTGGAAAGAAAAGTGCTTTTTTCATTTATGACAAGTTTGATATTTGAAAGTATTAACGTTTACAGATTTTCTGTTGAAGGCAGAGCGCAAAGTGCAACGACTGTTTGTAACAAGTTAAATAGAAAATAACATTTTCAATTTCTTTGAATGAATGCATCGAATTCATAAGAATCTTTTTGGTTTTGTAATACAGCATTATTAACTATTACGATAAAAAGCGGCATAAGTAGTGGAAGTGCGCAAGTCAATCGTTAACCAAAAATATCTTTGCCGTTTTAAGTAACTGTCATGCACTTTCATGAACCATCCCGCGCCATCCTGTCTTTGCGTCATTTAAACGCAATGATGCCTCAATACATGATTTTTTAAGGTATATTGTTTGCCATGTAATATAATCGCAGTTAATTGCTGCATAAAGTTTGTTTTAAAGACGAATTAGTTTTAAAAAAGAGGTAACCACTGTAACTTTAATACCATGGCATCTGAAAATATTTATCGCCTCATCTCTATTGATGAATATGCTGTAACTCCCAAATACATACAGCTTACCAATTCTATTGTAAAAGCCATAGAAGAAAAGAAGATTGAACAGGGATACCTATTGCCATCTATTAATGAACTGAGTTTTGAACTGGATATTTCCCGCGACACAGCCGAAAAAGCATACAAGCATTTAAAAAAGTTAGGCGTTATCGGTTCTGTGCCTGGTAAAGGATATTTTATTTCCAAAACTGATGTAAAGCAGCAGGTAAAAATATTTTTGTTATTCAACAAGCTTAGCACACATAAAAAGATCATGTACGATGCATTTGTTGACAGTATTGGAGAAGACGCGGTAATAGATTTTTATATTTATAATAATGACTTTGGCTTGTTCAGAAAATTACTGATGAACAAAAGAGATGATTACACCAACTATGTGATTATTCCGCATTTCCTGGAAGGCGGCGAAAATGCACATGAAATCATTAATACTATTCCCAAGGAGAAATTGTTATTGCTTGATCAAACACTGCCTGGTGTTACAGGTGATTTTGCAGCGGTGTATGAAGACTTTGAAAAAGATATTTATCAGGCATTGGAACAGGCAATTGAAAAGCTAAGCAGGTATCAAGCCATAAAAATGATCTTTCCTGATTACACTTATCACCCAAAGCAAATACTCGAAGGCTTTTACAGGTTCTGTAACAAATATGCTTTTAATTACGAAGTGGTGGCTGATATAAATAAGGCAGTTATCAATAGCGGAGAAGTATATATCAGCCTAATGGAAAATGATCTTGTAACGCTTATAGAAAAGGTTATTGAAACAAAACTGGAAGTTGGCAAAGAAGTAGGTGTTATTTCTTATAATGAGACCCCGCTGAAAAAAATAATCCTGAACGGCATTACAACTATTTCAACCGATTTTTATGCAATGGGCGCTAAAGCTGCAGAGCTAATACGTAATAAATCTACCACAAGATTTGCCGCACCATTTTATCTAACGCTCAGGGCTTCGTTATAAACTGCCTGAATAAAAAGCCGCCGTTTTAAAACAATCATTTATAAAACGGCGGCGATACATTATGCATTGTTATAAACCTTCAATACAGGTTCACGAAGTGAAGCACTTTTATCATTCACAACAAACTCAAGAATATTAGCCAGTGCAGAAGGTTGCACCCAATCATTAAAGTTTGCATCCGGCATGGCCTGCCTGTTTACCGGTGTGTCAATAGTGCTTGGCACGACTACTGTTGCTGTAACATTTTTTCCTTTCGCAGTTTCATTCATAAACTCTGCAAGCTTAAAGAGCAACGATTTGCTGAGACTGTAAGCAACGAGGTTTTTGCCTTGTGCAGATTTAAGTGCCGGACGTGCACCAATAAAAATTATTCGTCCGTTATTATTTTCCAGCATATGCTCAAATAATGGCCGTGCCACATAATAAGCTGTCTCAAAGTTGATAGATAACTGTTTTTTTATGTCATCGCCTTTCGTAGCTGTTACCCCTCCCATTGCAAAACCACCGGCAAGCAACAGTACCGCATCTATTTTTCCATATTTAGCTATAGCAGACGTAACAAAATCTTCTGCCTGTTTTTCATCACCAAGATCAACAGCATAAATATCAAGGTTATTATGTGCCTCTAAACTGTTTTTTGATTTTTCTGATGCAACAGTTGCAATTACCTTATATCCTTTCTCTAAAAATGTTTTTGTAACTGTTGAGCCAAGCCCGCCGGCAGCGCCGGTAATAATGACTGTCTTTTGTGCGTCCATAAGTTTTAATTTATCAACTAAGTTAATTATTGGTGACGTTATTCAACAGTTTGAAACAGGTTATCTGTATATGTTCAATCACTACCTTAGTTTGTGAAGGTTTTTTATGATGAAAAGAGACTATTTTTGATTGAGCACTAACCAATTAAAAACAGTCATATGAACAAAAAATTTTTATACCTTTTATTTATGGCAGGAATTCTTTCATTACAAACATTCGCTCAATCATCTGATGAAACCAAAGTTGCCGCTGCTGTAGAGACGCTTCGCAAAGCCATGGTGGATCCTGATAAAACCACGCTGGAAAACATTACCTCCGAACAATTAAGTTATGGTCATTCCAGTGGAAAAGTAGAAACCCAGCAGGAATTCATTGGTAACCTTATCAGTGGAAAATCAGACTTTGTAAAAATTGATCTCTCAGAACAAACCATAAAAATTTCAAATGATATTGCTATTGTAAGGCACAGGTTAGATGCAGATACCAATGATGGAGGTAAGCCAGGCAGGGCAAATATTTACATATTGCTGGTTTGGCAAAAACAGCATAAAGAGTGGAAACTTTTGGCAAGGCAAGCCGTTAAGGTACCTATGCAATAAGTCTTAGTCTGTAAAGCCAGAGAGGAAAGAAAGTTATTTAATCAAAAGAGCCATAACGCAGAAAGTTGTGAGGTGACTTAACCTGGATACATCAGGTCCTTACAGGTATTTTTAGAACTTAAGAATGAATTAAAAATTGTCGTGCCCACAATTGAAAAAAAATTTTAACCTATTTTCCGTTAAAATCCAATATTCATGCAATCAATAGAAGTAAAATTTCTATTTGAGGGTATTCTATTCACTACAAATGTGCACTTTTTAAAAGCCAGAGAAAACCCCCGGTTAGAATTTTTTGTAACCTTTACAACAAAGTACTTAATTAAAGAGTTTGGCAGAAGTCTGCGGTTTGTTTTCGAAAACAATCGTTTCTCTCCTGTTTTCAGCAACAATCAAAAAGAGAAAGAACTTATCAGCAGCATTCAGAATGCTTTAACCAATCACCCGGAAACATCGCTTGCTGCCTAAAAAAATTCTTTTATTACACCCTGAATCATACTGCGGTTACTGCAAAAAAATACCCGGATGCTTGTCAACAACCGGGCATGATATTTTTATAAAAATAAATGTCAGTTGTACAAAATATAAATCTTCTAAGCAGGTATTTCTGCCGCTTCTGCTGTTTCAAGTTGAAGAACGTCTCTGGTCCATTCTCTTAAATTATCTGCCAACTCCACATTCTTTGCCAAAGAAATACCATAAGAAGGAATCATTTCTTTAAGCTTGCTTTGCCATTTTTCATCGGCTACCCTGTCTTTAAAACAACGTTCTACAAGTTGTAGCATGATTGAAACTGCAGTAGAAGCACCAGGAGAAGCACCCAGCAATGCTGCAATTGAACCGTCAGCAGCACTCACCATTTCTGTCCCAAACTCAAGCACGCCTCCACCCTCTTCATCTTTCTTTATCACCTGCACACGCTGACCGGCGATTTCAAGTTCCCAGTCATTCATCTCTGCATTGGGCACAAACTCACGAAGTGCCACCAACCTGTCTTCAGGTGATTGACGTACCTGGTCAATAAGATATTTTGTAAGTGGAATATTATGGAAACCGGCAGAAAGCATAGGTCTTATATTGCTAAACTTAATAGAGAGCGGAAGATCAAAATAAGAACCGTTCTTTAAGAACTTTGTACTGAAACCCGCATAAGGACCAAACAGCAACGCTCTTTTTCCATTGATGATACGTGTATCCAGGTGAGGTACAGACATAGGCGGCGCACCTACAGAAGCTTTGCCATATACTTTTGCGTAATGCTTTTCAATTACTTCGGCATTGTTACATTTTAGCCATTGACCACTGACCGGGAAACCACCAAAGCCTTTGCCTTCAGGAATGCCTGATTTTAACAGCAACGGCAGTGAACCTCCCCCGGCGCCAATAAATACAAATTTTGCACGGACTGTAAGCTTTTCTCCTGTTGATATATCTTTTACGGTAACGCTCCATTTGCCATCTTCATCCTGGTCAAGGCTACGCACTTCCTGGTTAAAGTGAAGCGCTACATTATCCTGATCCTTGAGGTAATTAAACAGGCTACGTGTGAGGGAACCAAAATTCACGTCTGTGCCAATCTCCATTCTTGTTGCAGCAAGCTTCTCTTCCTGGCTACGACCTTCCATTACCAGCGGCATCCATTCCCTCAATTGCTCATGGTCGGCAGAATATTTCATCTCTTTAAAAAGATGTGACTGCTGTAACGTTTCATATCTTTTATGCAGATAATCTACGTTCTCATCGCCCCAAACAAAACTCATGTGAGGGATGCATTTGATAAAGTCCTTAGGAGATGTAAGAATATTTTTTTGAATGAGATAGGCCCAGAACTGTTTAGAAACTTCAAATGATTCAGCAATCTTAATTGCCTTTGAAGCGTCTATTGAACCATCTTCTTTTTCAGGAGTATAATTAAGTTCACAAAAAGCGGAATGACCCGTGCCGGCATTGTTCCATGCGTCTGAACTTTCTGCTGCGGCAACATTAAGTCTTTCAAAAATAGTGATACCTGTAGCGGGTTCCAACTCTTTAAGTAATGCCCCAAGCGTTGCGCTCATAATACCCGCACCAATTAAAATAACGTCTGTTTCCTTTTGTATATGTTCACTCTTGCTCATGGCTGCAAAGATGCGACATAATCAGGTTTTTTCCTTTGTAAAAACCTGGACTGTTTCAAAATAACAGGCTATTCTCACATTATTAAACATCGTTTTAACTAACAAACTTTTGATAGTTTTTACCTATAATTAGCAACAGGTAACTTGCAACCTGAATAGTGAGCAAGTATCGGGTTTTCTACCGCTTTGACGCAAGGTAATTTTGGTGTATCAAAAAAAGATATTATGAGCACACAGGAAACAATCAATTTTCAGCGAATTGCAGAAGCTATCGAATACATCAACGGTAACTTTAAAGCACAACCGAATTTGGATGAGCTTGCAGAAAAGGTTCATTTAAGTCCTTATCATTTTCAGAGAATGTTTACGCAATGGGCAGGTGTAAGTCCTAAAAAATTTCTTCA
>Ga0105239_10002869_pt1 | contig 21557 bp, 15 predicted proteins | sample KBSC44metaG_FD_92761 | JGI IMG/M metagenome (GOLD analysis project Ga0105239, IMG submission 92761) | Corn rhizosphere microbial communities from Kellogg Biological Station, Michigan, USA - KBS C4-4 metaG | ecosystem: Host-associated > Plants > Roots > Rhizosphere > Soil | place: Michigan, USA... | reverse complement strand
TATAGTTTGTATGTATAGTTGTGCCCAATACAGAGTATGGACTTAAAACTATTCCACAGGTACGATAAGAAGAGATGTGGTCCCAACCAGATTGTGAATCGTCTTCCGTTATAAATACCACCGTAGAATCCCAGAAACGGCTATGGGTTATTACATCTACAATTCTGCCTACGGCAAGATCATTGTCGGCCACCATGGCTTTGGGGATCGGAAAATCAGGTGACGTGCCTGCAGTATGATCGTTAGGTAATGAAACCACCATAAGATCGGGCAAACTATCGCCTGCCTCATACTGTTTCCATTCATTAATAAAAATATCGGCACGGATCTGATCGGTGAAGATCAGGTTATCGCAATCCGGATAGGCCGGTGAAATAATCGGCCGTATCCTTGCAATGGTAGTAGTATTGACAAATCCCTGATCTACATGATTCAGATAGCGGTTATAAATGTCGTTCCACTTAAGTGTTTTATCATACTGCGTTAAACATGCTTCTCCAAAAATGCGTACCTTCTTTCCATGGTCAAGGGCATTGTTCCAGATAAAACCGTTCTTATTATATACCAGTGCATCTGCCTGTCTGTGCGGGTAACTTCTAAACCAGGCACGTACACTTTTTTCAACGTAATCAGATGTCATAGCGGCGTCTGTCCACTGATGACCTTCTGCTGATGATTTGCCCGAAGCATAATAATTATCCATCAGCGAAAAAGCATTTACCAGCTTATGCTGATTAGGCGTAACACTGTCGCCATAAATGCACAGGTCTTGCATTCCCCGGCCCTGAGGCAAATCGCCATACACCTGATCGAAGGTTTTATTTTCTTTTATGATGTACACTACATGCTTAAAAACAGAAGGTTCACCTCTTCTTTCAGGTACAGGTTTGGGCGCAACATCATTACGTGGGGGAAGACTGTTCAATGCAAGCCGGAAAGACAGGCTTTGCCGCTTTACCTTTTCCGTATACTCTTTCAGTTTATTATTGGAAGGAACAGGTATAATACTCAATGAAGCCATTTCCTGGTGGATCGTATAGGCGTTTACCGTGTTCTTATTTCCCAGTTTTATAGGCGCTAGTACCCGCGGACCTTTTGATTCAATATTGGCAACGTATAAATTGTTATTCAGTATTGCTATTCCACCAGGGTAGGCTTCTGTGGGAATATATCCTTTTACCTGGCTTATGCCTTTACCGGTTGAAGAAGCCTGTGCCCCAAGTTGTACTACACAAACTGCATTATCGAATCCGTTGGCAACATACAGTATTGTTCCCTTACGGTCGGTTTGTAAAGCGTTCGGACTACTACCATAATAAGTGACACCTTCGGAAAAGAGGCCCACATTAATGGAGTCTGTAACCTTTTCGTGCTGTACATCAATCACGCTGATATAATCGCTGTTTCCATTGGTTACATACAAATACCGGCTATCAGGACTGGCAATAATAGCATTGGGATGTAAACCTAATGGCAGCTCGTTCAGCAACTTTCCACTTTGTGCATCGAAAACAGATAAGCTGCCTCTGGCAGTACCACCTGTGGCAGGATTCGTATAAGCGCTGCCCCAGGGAACGCCTGCATATTCCAGTGTGCTGTCGGTAACGAGCGGACCAGCCCAGTTGGTAACATATACTTTGTTATTGATAATGCGCAATCCATACGGCGCTACACCTGTAGGGACAGTCCATACTATCTGCTGGTTGGTAAATTGGATCTTTTCCAGCTGATTATTTCCATTGAGTACAACATACAAATAGGGGATGCCTGCTTCAAATTGTATAGCTATGTCATTAGGCAGGGCAGTAATGGCAGGCGGAATTGCACTAAGGGGAATGCTGGTAACCTGTTTTATGCCGCTTTCACTCCACTCGGCGATCATTACGGCAGATTTTACATCAGGCCTTCCGGCGGCACTCCAGGCTATATAGATATGACCATCATAGCTGAATGATTTTATTCCAGAGTAAGTGCTCATTAAACCGGCGTATTGCTTATTATCATCAAAGCTCCAGCGGTGTTTTATTTGCTGGGTTGTCACATCCAGTATGGCAATGCCATATCGGTCTTCTACCGCAATGTGCTTACTGCCCGGTAAAACCGCAAAATCGAGCGTGTGATTTTCAAGAATGGGATTGCCATAGGTGACCACTTTTCCGGCAGATTGCACCAGCCGGTTAAATGGCATCCATGTTAAAGACCCATGCTGTTGCACTGTACTGTCATCATATGTCGTGTGCCATGGCGTTGGCTGCTGGCCATATAAGGCCACCGCGCAGCATAAAAACGCAAGAAATAGAATATGCTTCATAAGTTAAAACCTTAAATATATCCCGTTTAAATACAGGTAAATATTAAGCAGGTTATTTTTTTATGAAGATATTATATAGTGGGGAATCTCTATAAACTTTAAAGGCCTGCGTTCATGCAGACCTTTAAAGTTTATTTCAATAAGTATACCTGAATGTTATTCCGTTCTCAAACTCTTCACCGGATTGGCAATAGCCGCTTTGATCGCCTGAAAGCTGATGGTAATAAAGGCGATCATTATTGAACCTGAGCCTGCCAGAGCGAATACCCACCATGATATACTGGTGTGATAGGCAAAATCCTGCAACCATTTATTCATACAATACCATACAGCAGGCGCTGCTATTAAAAAGGCAATCAGCACCAGCTTTATAAATTCCATTGATAGGAGATTGACGATATTCGAAACACTTGCTCCCAGTACTTTGCGAACACCAATTTCTTTGGTACGTTGAATGGTGCTGTACGAAGAGAGTCCCAATAATCCAAGACAGGAAATGAAAATGGCCAGTATGGCGAAGTTGAAAAACAGATTCCCAAAATTCACTTCCGCATGATATTGACTATTAAAAAAATCATTAAGGAAATAATATTGAAATGGCCGGTTGGGAATTACTTCATTCCATTTTTTCTCGATGGCCCTGATGGTTTGCTGTAAATTTTGGGTAGATACTTTTATGGAGATCATCCCCATCCATGGCTCCATACGCATGGTAAGAGGCGTAATTTTTTGTTGTAAAGATTTATAATGAAAATCTTTCAACACACCGATTATTTTGCCTTGCCGGCCCCATTGTTTAAAGTCTCTTCCTACTGCGTCTTGCGGTGACTGATAACCCAGTAATCTGGCTGCACTTTCATTGATCATCATGGCCTGCGTACTGTCGGTTGGAAAGTCTTTTGAAAAGCCACGGCCTGCTACAAGCTGCAGATTGTATTGTTTGATATAGTCAAAGTCAACAAAATACAGGTCGAGATTTGTTTTCTGCATTTCTCCGGCTTTGTTCTGCACCTGCGAATAGGCGCAATTATTAGAACCGCCGGGAACACTTGACGAACTGGTAGTTGATAAAACACCCGGTATAGAAGCCAGCGATTGTTTAAACACATCTTTATTCTTATCGAAGTTGGTATTGATGATCACTTCCTGGTCTTTGCTGAAACCAAGATTTTGATTGCGCATATAATCCAACTGCGTATAAACAATGATGGTTCCGGCAATAAGAAAAACAGATAAAGCGAATTGAAAAACTACCAGTCCTTTTCTCAGGATCAGTCCCTTTGTACCGGTTGAAAAGCGGCCTTTCAATACATATATCGGCTTAAAGGATGATAATACCAGTGAAGGATAAAATCCGGCCATAATACCTGTGCATATAGAAATGAGGAGCAGTCCGGCTATATTCAGTGGATTGTTGAAGATACTGGTGCTTATCTGTTTTCCTGCCAGTTGATTAAACAAAGGAAGCGCCAGTGACGAAAACAGCAGGGCGAATATAAAAGCGATCACACAAATAATTACTGATTCGCCAATGAACTGTCTGCTGAGCTGCAATTGAAGAGCGCCCACTACTTTACGAATGCCTACTTCTTTGGCACGTTCAGCACTTCTTGCCGTGGTAAGGTTAATAAAATTAATGCAGGCAATCAGTAAGATGAAAATACCGATGATCGAAAAAATGTACACATTACTGAGGCTACCGGTTACAAAACCGCCACGTTTTGATTTTAAATACACATCACGTAATGGCTCCAGACTTAAATAATCCTGCATCTGTAATCTTTTTGCCTCCGGCCCATGATGATATTCCATAAAGGCCGGAAACTTTTTCTCAAGAGCTTTTGCATCGGTTCCCGGTTTTAATAAAAGATAAGTGTAATAGCCATGGTTTGTCCATTCACTATCTGCTGTTGGGTTTCCGTAGATCTGTTTGTACGACGACATAGACACCAGCATGTCGGCCTGAATTTGCGAATTTTCAGGAATGTCTTTCATTATACCCGTAATGGTTGCAGGTATGGCATCGCCGGTTAACAGTACCGTTTGCCCCATTGGGTTGGTTTTGCCAAAATATTTTTTGGCGGCAGTCTGCGACATAATAATACTCATGGGTTCCTTTAATGCGGTATTTTTATCGCCGCCCACAAGAGGAAAATCAAAAACATGAAAGAAGGTTGAATCAGCGAGTACCGATCTTGCTTCCTCAAATTTTACATTGCCTTTTGTTACAAGAAAGCCATCTGTTCCCAGACGCACCGCATCTTCTACTTCGGGAAAATCTTTTTTCAGATTTATTGCTATAGGCGTTGTAGTCATTGCCTGCGAAATGGTTTCCGATGGAGTTTTGGTATCGGTAACAACCCGGTAAATGCGATCAGCTTTGGTGTGAAAATTATCGTAATTGGTTTCCAGGTGCACGTATAGATAAATGAGAAAACATGCACTGATGCCTACCGCCAGCCCGAGTATATTAATAATAGAAAATGTTCTGTGACGCCAGAGATTGCGTAAAGCGATTTTAAAATAATTTTTAAACATGGCTTTGTTGGATTGATGAGTGATTATTCGGTTCTCAAACTTTTTACCGGATTGGCAATAGCAGCCCTGATTGCCTGAAAGCTGATGGTTGCAAGCGCTATTATAACCGCCAGTAAACCGGCTATGGCAAAGATCCACCAACTGATTGCTATACGATAGGCAAAGTCCTGCAGCCAGCTATGCATAATATACCAGGCAACTGGTGACGCAATAATAAAAGCGATAATAACCAGTCTGATAAAATCTTTTGAAAGCAGCATTACGATATTCGATACAGATGCGCCGAGCACTTTCCGTACGCCGATCTCTTTTGTACGCTGACTGGTGGCGAATAACGACAAACCCAGTAAGCCAAGGCTGGCAATGAAAATGGCAAAGCCCGAAAAGATACCAAATACTTTTCCCAGTAACTGTTCATTGGCATACTGCGCATTAAAGCGATCGTTCAGGAAGAAGTAATCAAACATATTGCCGGGGAAAAAGGCATCGTATTTTACTTTGATCGCTGCCATGGTTGTAGCAATATCTTTCGTATCTACTTTTACTGAAATCGGGCTATAGGTGCTGTAGAAGGGCATAAGGATCATGGGTTCAATCGGGTAGCGTAACGACTTCTGGTGAAAATCGGTGACTACACCAACAACATCCCACTTATGTCCCTGATCAAATATGGTTTTTCCTACAGCGTCCTGGGGCGAAGCAAAGCCAAGTAATTTACATACTGTTTTATTGATAATAATGTTGTGTACCGATTGCCAGTTTGGATTATAGTCGGTATTTAAAAAGTTCCTGCCGGCTAATAGCTTAATGTTATATACGTCGATAAATTCAGCACTTATACCCATTTTCCTGGTAGTATAATGGGCCTCATTTTTAGCGCCTGTACGACTTAAATCAAAATCCCTCCCTAATTCATCGCCCGCTACTCCCCATGAATTGGCCACGCCTTTTACATGTGGTATTTGTTTTATTTCTTCCTGTAAGCTATTTTCTTTTGATATAAAGGTTGAATCCCAATTAGTAAGTTGTGGCGGTTTTATTATCAGTACCTGCGATAGATCATAGCCAAGGTGCTGGTTGCTTATATATTTGATCTGACTATATATAACAATGGAACCGATGATGAGCGCTACTGTTATGGCAAACTGTGTTACAACGAGCGCCTTGCGAAGACTGATGCCTTTTGTAGAAGTGATAAATTTCCCTTTTAGTACTACAATAGGTTTGAAAGAAGAAAGTACAAAGGCCGGATAAAATCCTGAAATGAGAATGCCGGTAACAATTAAAGCGATCATCAGCCAGATAACATTAAAGCCATTAACACCATTTTGGAAAAGCCATAATACAGATAACTGATGTTGTATTAAGTTATTGAAAGAAGGCTGCACTAATAGAACGATCAGTAAAGCAGTAATTAAAGCAATTGTGTTAATGATAAATGATTCGGTTAAGAATTGCTTTATCAGTTGCAGCTGCGTAGCGCCCGAAACTTTTCTTACCCCTACTTCTTTTGCACGTTCGGCCGACTTGGCTGTAGCGAGGTTAATATAGTTTACCCATGCAATAATTATGATAAGCGTAGCAATAATAAGCATGGCCCAAACCAACGTAGCGCTTGCTGTATTGGCAATTTCATATTCATAGTCAGAATAAAGGTGCGCCCGTGTTAAAGGTTGCAGATAAAACTTTTCATCGCTTCCTGAAATTTTATTGCCCTGGAAATGGCGCTGGCTAAAAGCGGGAAATTTTGCTTCCAGTGCCTTATAATCGGCGCCATGCCTTAACTGTATATAGTGCCAGAAGTCAGAATCGGTAAAATCGTAGTCTGCCTGTTTCCAGGGATATTGCCCGCTATAGAAGGTTATATAGGAAGTTAAATAGCTAAAGTTTAAATGAGAGTTTTGGGGTGCATCTTTGCAAACGGCAGTTATTTTGTAGGCATCGTTATTTTTGAGAATGGTTTTGCCAATAAGCTGCTGGAAATTATTATCACGGATATCGAATATTTTTTTGGCAAAAGTTTCTGTTATAACGATTGTATGTGGTTCAGTTAGTGCATTGGTTTTATTGCCTGCAGTGATGGGGTAGGAGAACATATCCAGGAAGGAATTGTCAACAGCAAACCCATTTTGTTCGCCTAGCTTTTTATCACCATTGGCGATAATATCGGGGCCTTGTGGTCTTACCCTGGTATGATTAATTACTTCAGGAAAATCGTCCTGCATGGCTTTACCGATAGCAGAGTAGGTGATGGTGCCATGTTGGATCAGTTTTCCGTTCTGGTAGCGGTCGTTGGTTACGCGGTAAAGATCTGAAGCATTTTTATTGAACCGGTCAAAACTCAATTCAAAGCTCACGTATTGTAAAATCAGCAGGCAGGCAGCCATACCGATAGATAGCCCGGCAATATTGATGAATGAAAACGTTTTATTCTTCATCAGGTTGCGCCAGGCAGTTTTAAAATAGTTTTCAAGCATGATCCATTAGTTTAGGTATGAATAAGGCACACGTATGGCTCAGGTGAAAATGGGGTCAATGGGTATGCCAATTACAAAACCCTTTGCAGATAAATGAATTAAACAGGAAGGCTGATTGTAAAGTGTACGGAAACGAAACAGATGCTGTACGGAAATACGAATGGCAAATTTGAAAATTAGACAATCTGAAAATTTGAAAATGATACATAAAGTTACCATGTTGCCTTTTTGCAAGCCGCCGATCGATATTCTACGCTAAAAGCATTTTCAAATTAGCACACTTTCAAATTTTCAAATTTGTTTTCTAACCCATTCATTGGTGTCGTTTACCAGAAGGCTCATGATGTCTTTTTTGCCAGCCTTAAAGCTATGGTCTGCGCCTTCGAGCTTTACCAGTTTTGCTTTTTTAAGAGAAGAACAAACTGATTCTATCAGGTCCCATGTGGCGAGTGTGTCTTTAGTGCCCTGCAGAAAAAGCATGGGTACTTTCACGTCTTTTAAATGCTCTGCACGATCGACAGAAGGCTTGCCGGCAGGATGCAATGGAAAGCCATAGAATATGATGCCTTTTACTTTTGTATCGTGGTGAGTCGACAGATACTGTGAAGTCATTCGCCCACCAAAAGATTTACCTGCAGCAAACAGCGGAAGGGCGGGATATAGCTCCTGTGCCTTATTAATAGCCGCTTCTATGGTCTGATGCGCCACAGCCGGTGAATCGGGCCGGCCTTTTTTATTTTCGGCAAATGGGAAGTTAAAGCGCAGGGTGGCGATGTCTGTTTCGGCAAGGGCGTTGGCCAGTGTTTCCATAAACGAATGATTCATGCCGGCGCCGGCTCCATGCGCCAGCGTGATGATGCATTTACTTGTTTCCGGGGCAATGCATATGCCTGAAACGTTCCCTGTTTCGGCTGAAACTTTAATAGATATTGTTTTGGCAGCCATGGTAGATCGTAGTGTTTATGTATTCTAAAGGTAGTTATAAATACAATTTCTTTATTGAACACAACACTACAGCAGGTGGGCCTTATAAAACAATAAAGGCTCACAATACTGTGAACCTTTACTGATAAATATTCTTTAGGGCATGAATAACGTAGAGCAACTAAACTGATCAGTTGCCCTTGAGCTTTGTAAATTTGATCTTATTATCTTTCTCATTATCTGACGAAAGATAATAAACCCCGGCTGTGTACGTGCTCATATCCCATGATATGTTGTTGATGCCTGAAAGTAAATATACCTTTTTACGTTGCAGAATCTGTCCTGCTTCGTTCGATAATAAACATTCAGTTTTTTGTTTCTTGTCACTAAACAGTGCCAGAATACAATAATCATGTACTGATGATGAAGGAAACACCTGCATTTTTTCATAGCCCGAAGTACTGGTTGTTGCCGTAGTCTTTGCTATCGGAAGGTTGCTATTAGGCAGTGTAGTTTTTTCAGCAACTGCTACGTTCTGACCAATAGCGACATGTATTAACATACATAATCCAAAAGCCAGTAAACATACGCGGGTTGTTTTCATAAGTAATGGTTAACTTTTATTTTTTGGATAAAATAGATACAACTTTATCATGGCACAGCAATTTTTTTTGCGCTCAGTTCTATACCGGTAATGCTATATAATTCTAACAGGGCCGGGGAAGTGAGGGTTCAAAAAGGATGTGATGCTACTGTATATCGATTTCCTTGGTAATGGCGCCTTTGGCTGTTGCAACGTGTAATATGTAAGTGCCCTTGGGCATCTTCGTAAACATTACTCGCCCTTCTTTCAAATCTCCCTGCTCAACGATGCGTCCATTTAAATCTGTTAGCCGGAAGTTTTCAGAAGCACCGTGCTGTAACCATACACTTATCGTGCCACTTTCAGTAATAAACCAGCTTAACATATTGGTAATTTTGTCGTATACCTTTTCCTGCTTTGGCTGAGCAACATAGACGCGAACTTTTTCCATAATAGATGATTTAGGTTTTAATGGGAGTGTGTTTGACGTTATAATACCATGCGGTTATTATTTATAACCGGCGGGTATTTAAACGATAGGCTTTAATTAACTGGTAGTAATTGAGGCAGGGGAAAAGGGTACTATAGGGAACGTAAATATACTTGTGTCAGAGAAGCAATCTTTTAAAAAGGTGTGCTATGTGAGTTGCTTGTTTCATGGTTTGTTTGGTTTAGGATACGTTTTGATAAGTGCATGGCAATAGTAGTTAAAAAAAATGAATTATTCAATAGAATGCGTATATGTGAACAAATGTTTTTATTGTGGATACGTAGTAAGTAGCAAGCTATATGTAATAAGTATTATAAACTTCAATGATCAGGTTTTTAACTTAGTACTTATTCCTTACTACTTACACTACTTACTACTTATAATTTCTTTACCTAATAACTGTCACAGTGCCCTTTATTGTTCTTGGTTCTTTTCTTTTCATTTGATAATGGCAAACCCATGTAAACAAACCTGAACTTTGTGTGAATCCGTTTACTGTACCATCCCATCCGTAATTGATCTCATTTGTTTTAAAAACAATTTGCCCCCAGCGGTTATAAACTGTGAATTCAAACTTTGAAAAATTTCCTTTTACAATTGGTTTGAACGTATCGTTACGGCCATCACCATTCGGACTAAAAGCAGAAGGCACTGCCACAAACCGTTCGCAACCGCTGGTTTGAGCACTGATATTAATTGAGTCTCTTCCATTACCGCATTTATTGCCGGCATCTACCCAATATAAACCCGGGCCAGGCGCTATCAGAAAAGATTGAGTAGATCCATCCTGCCACGAATAGCGTGTAACACCGGTGGTATCTGTTAATGTTAAGTACACGTCATCATCTTCACAAACACTTGTGTCATTGCCCAGCTTAATAACCGGTACATTCAAAAACTTCACGTATAACGAATCCATACTTTTACAGGTTCCTGTTGGAGTTTGATAGTTGAGATAGTACATGCCTGTTTCCATAGCCTGTAATGTATCACCGGTTAATGTATTGCCCGATGGTGTAGTCCATTGGTAATTTCCTGTGCCTTTGTTGCAGGCGTTGCCGGTTGCGATAAGATGGGCTCCTGTATTACTGCAAAACGGCTCATTACCCATTAGTTTAATATCTGCATCAACTGCACATTTAGGCGCCTGGCATATTTCGGCGTAAGTTGTTAAACCATAAATGTCTCTCAGGTTTTTAAAAGTGAAAATAGGTGTTGTTTCCTGGGTCAATGTTTTTGAATCAACCCGGTATATATTTTCGTGGCTGTTAACGTAGAAGTAACCATCTCCGGTAGTTGTTAAACCAAACCAGCCGCCACCCCGTGGTAAAGACTGAATTTTGCCGGTTTTTATATTGATCTTTACTAAGTTATTTATACCGGAAAGATACAAGTCTCCGTTAAAAAAAGTAAGATCGCCGGCGCTTACTACGTTGCCTGGAAGAGTGGTAACAGTACAAACCTGCCAGGTTGCAATATTTAGTTTAATGATATCAGATGTTAAGCCGCCATGCCGATCGAGATAAAGGTTCCCTACGTTATCTGCTGTTAGTGAATTACCAAAAGCACCGTTGGGTACAACTCCTTTGAATCGAGAGTGCCCGGTATTGGGATCAATTTCCCAAATGCCTGTACCACCCAGCGCATACAGCTTTCCATCTGCAGCCCATGTAATATCCAAAAAAGTATCTCCCACACCAACTAATACCTGGCGTTGTTCACCCGTTGCCAGGTTTCCCCAATAGACTCCTCCTTTGTCATCGGTGGCCCAGATGATTTTAGTTACATTGCAGTTGATTGAGAAAGGAGCGGGGAAATAACAGTTAAAATCATTCTCATCGGTTAACCCATTGCCATCATCATCTATATTGTTACCGCAAATTTCAGTTGACATGGTACGCCATACTGCTGGTGGCGGAGGTGCAGGAACAACTGTAGCATTGTTGGAAGGAGTTACCGGTTGAGCATGTACTGATTGAACGCAAAACCATGTTGCAATTAGAATAAAGTTATACCAGAAAGTTTTATACATATAGGACCACCTATAACATAGGTAGCACTTATTGACTGGATAATCAAAGTAATCGTTGCGGAGGAATTGTTAAATAGCGGTTTTGCGTAATGTGTGCTGGTTTCTTTTTATCATGAGCTACGTTTCTTTCACCACATAGAACATAGAGCATATAGAATTTCACATAGAATCATTCCAAACTATGTGGTATTCTATGTCATCTATGTTCTATGTGGTAAAAAGGCTAATCAACTTTTTAACTTCTCTATTTCTTCTATAGATTTCGATAATGTCTTGCCCAGCTTTTTACTTCCGGTAGTTGTAATAAGAAAATTATCTTCAATACGAACACCGCCGAAATTGCGATAGCCATTCAGCTCTTCATAGTTAATAAAGGCGCTGTTTTTTTGTTCTGCCTGCCAGCGGTCGATCAATTCAGGAATAATATATATACCCGGTTCAACAGTTAAGGTAAAACCGGCTTTAAGCGCTTTACCCAATCGAAGTGATTTCCATCCGAATTCCTTACTTTTTTTCAACTGATCATCATAACCTACATACTGTTCGCCAAGATCTTCCATATCATGCACATCCAGTCCGATCATATGACCCAGACCGCATTGAAAGAACAGTGTATGTGCTCCTGCAGCTACTGCTTCCACGGCATTACCTTTCATTAAGCCAACATCCTGCAACCCTTCACACAGTTTAATACATGCCTGTGTGTGCACTTCCTTAAATTGTATACCGGGTTTTAATAACGAAACGGCATGGTCCAGTGCATTCAATACAATTGCATACATTTCCCGCTGACGACTGCTGAATTGTTTTCCTGCAGGAAAAGTTCTTGTTAAATCGCCTGCATAATGCATATGCGTTTCTGCGCCTGCATCGATCAATACCATATTACCTTCCTGAATGGTATTGCCATGAAAATGGTTGTGCAGGGTTTGACCGTTAATAGTAAGAATGGTAGGATAGGAGAGCCGGCCATAATTCGCCAGTGCAATTTCTTCTGCCTTTGCAGCCAGTTCATATTCTTTCATGCCCGGCCTTGCCTTTTCTATAACAGCCTGGTGCATGTCGGCGCTGATAGAATTGGCTTTATCCATTTCTTCTACTTCTATAGCTTCTTTGATTTCACGTTGCGATATAACAGCACGTATCAGGGGTAATGATACAAACGCTCCTTTGCCGGAAGGGTCGGGGGAGGCGGCCTCCTGATTGAATTGGGTAAGAGGAATATTTAACCACGCAGAGAGCTTTATTTTATTTTCAGGACGGTAAGGAGGTAGGATATGAACAATGCGTTTTTCTTTTTGGGTAGCCAGCTGTTCAATGAGTTGCGAAATACTGCCACTTTCTTTTATACCTACAGTTTCTGCCAGCTCCTGTACCGTAGGTTGCGGACCGGTCCAGATAATATCATCCATACTGGCATTTTCGCCAAACAGTATTTCCCTGTCTGCGTCAAGGTCTATTATTGCAGCGAGCCCGGGCAAATCTATACCGATATAATATAAAAAGGTGCTGTCTTGTCTGAATGGATAGCAGTTATCTTTATAATTCATGCTGCTTTCCTCGTTACCCATCAACAACACAATGCCATTGGTTAGTGTTGCTTTTAGGTGCTGTCTGCGTTGAATATAAACCTGCCTGCTGAAAGTAGTAAGCTCCATAATTGTAGTTTAAGGAGCAATTTAAAAAAAAGAAGCCATCCTGTAGAAACAGAACGGCGTTTGTTGATCGTACCCTTAAAAACAAATTTTTACCTGTTGGCCGACTTTACAATCGGCTGTGTGCTGGTTTCCTGTCCGCTGATGGCTTTTACGAAATACATACCCGTGGGTATTTCAGTCATCGCGAATGATGCTGTTTGGCCAGCCTGTTGTATGGTGAATGATTTTATAACATGTCCGTTCATATTTAGCAACTGGCAGGTTACTGCTTTATTTTGCCAACTTGCGGGAATGGAAATATTAACATTGGTTGTTACCGGATTCGGATATATTGTAATTTTTGCATTGTCGCCGGCTTTTTCTGCCCGGATAGTCCTTACCTCAGAGATCTTAAATGTACCATCCTTGTTAACCATTTTCAGGCGATAATAAATTACCGATGCATTGTTAACGGCATCCCTAAACGAATACGAGTTTGCCTGATCGGCGGCCTCTGCCGGAAAGATAAGGGCTACCTGGCTATAGGTTTCGTTATTATAACTTCTTTCAATAATATAATGACTAAGATTATCCTCTTGTTTACTGCTCCACGACAACGATACTTTATCATTTACCAGCTGAGCGGTGAAGTTTAACAGATTTACAGGCAGGGTAGCATTTTGCATTTCACTTCCCATCATATTCAAACTGAACAGGTCGTTACCATTCCAGCCATTGTTCGACTGGTAATAACCCACGCGCAGGGTAAAACTGGTAGTAAGCGGTGTGCTTACTTTAAACATTTGCGTAGAATCGGTTGCATTTATGCCCTGACCACCTGTGGGTGACGAATTATTAGCTGTCCCTGAATAGGTATTACTATTTTGTGTAACAGTTACTGCCGGCGTGCTGCTTGCGTATTGCCAGCTGGCATTTGGAATAGTAATGGAATTAAATTCTGTTATCTGGTTACTTCCATCAATACCCATGAATACACTGCTGAAATTGGTAACAGGAACGGGATAAGTTGTACCGGCTGTTACAAATGTTATTGTAAAAACAGCATAATGATAGCCGACGCCGCCTACAGAGCTTAGCTGTGGCTGAAATGCTGTCGTAGAACTGCCTGATGGTGTTGCATCTATACCTGATAATGAAACTCCTTTTAAACTATCTATCGAAACCAGTGCATCTATATGACCACCCGATGTAACTCCTGAAAAACGATATAAACAACCCGGCTGCAGATCGGTACCAGATGCAATAGCCGGTGAATTGAAATTTAAAGTTTGAGAAAATGTAACGGAACTACAAGTAAGCAGTAGCGTTATTATGACTGCCCTGAGCATAGCAGATGGCAAAACATTGTTAGGGTACAAATGTTTCATATTTGTGGTTTAAGGGGTTTAATCAAATAATTACGGTCACCACGGGCATTGGAGATAATGATAATGTTCTCAGGGGAATTGGAGTAAATAGTCTGTCAGATGTAAGCGTCAGCTTACCTGAAAGTTTCTTTTAATTGGAAGGGAACGTTTTGAGAGAATTCTTAGGAGATTGGGTACGTGTGTTGAATAATTCTAATACAAAGATTAACACGATTTTTAAATTGTGCAAGTGTATGGGGATTTTTTTTAATAGATGTTGATCCTGAATAAGTATGCCATGAAGCAAGGTGTCTTTTCTGATGTGAGTAATAGATTAATAATTAACTGCTTAGGTGTATAATATAAATAAAAAATGCCGCCCGTGGGCAGCATTTTTTATTTATTGCTTTAGTGATTGGTTTATCTTACCAGTTCTACATCATTCTTTATTGTAACTTTTCCGCTTGCATTTGTTCCGGTGATCACTATTGTATAAGTACCTGCTTCAGCGGGAACACCTTTATTGGTGCCATCCCAGGGTTTGCTGTTATCAGTTGCCTGATAAACCAGTTTTCCTTTATTGTTGAAGATTGAGATATCTTTTACAGTCACTGAGTTATCAACCGGTATTTTGTAAACATCGTTCTTACCATCGCCGTTGGGGCTGAAGAAGTTTGGTGCTGTGATGTTTCTGGCTACTGCTACGGTTACTTTAGCTGTTGAGCTACATCCGTTTTCGATAGCGGTTACTGTATAGGTAGTTGTTTTAGTTGGTTTGGCAACCGGGTTGGCTGCATATGGATCGCTTAATCCTAAAGACGGCGACCATTGGAAACTCGCTGTACCATTTTTAACAGTAGCATTTAATTTAGCCTGACCACCGCGGAACACCTTTGTATCTGCGGTTACAGTTACTGCAGGCGCCGGGTTCACTTTCATAGTGATTTTATTAGCGGCAGATACTGATGAGAAGCAACCACCGGTGCTGCTCAGTACGCAATTTACCACATCGCCATTGGCTAATTTTTCACTTTTAAAGGTAGGGTTGTTGTTTCCGGTGTTATTTCCGTTAACCTGCCATTGGAAGGTTGGTGTACTACCCGCATCTGTTGCTTTAGCAGTGAAAGTTGCCGGTGAACCTGCGCAAACAATATTGGAAGCGGCAGCTATGCTTAAAGTAGGAACTTTTGCAGCAGTAACGGCCAGTGTTGCAGGGGTAGTATAACTATTGCTACATGCATTCGTTGCCATACAACGGAACTGATACTCGTTCATCGAAGCATTAGCATGACTTACCGTAAGTGTATTTGTAGTAGTACCGCTGTAGTTATTTCCACCATCTGTTACATTATTCCATCCGTTTCCTGTGTTAACCTGCCATTGATAAGCTCCTGCGTTGTTAGCTGAAATTGAGAATTCTGTATTTCCGTTTTCGCATATGCTCTTGCCAGCGGGCTGAACATTGAAGGAAGGTGGAACTGCTATACATGAAACTATTTTTCTGATGGTATTATTATAAGAGTCGGTAATGTAAACGTTGCCTGCATTATCAGTGGCAATGCCTATCGGATACCAGATGTTGGCTGAGATAGCCGGACCACCGTCTCCTGTATAATCGGGGTTACCGGTACCTGCAATAGTAGTTATGATGCCTGAAGTAGAAATTTTTCGAATAACATGGTTTTGATAGTCTGAAGCATAAACGTTTCCTGCTTTATCAACTGCTACACCCTGAGGTGAACCGATCTGGAATTCGGCTTTTGTTGCCGGACCGCCATCTCCACTGTAACCTGAAGTTCCGTTACCGGCAAAGGTGCTGATAATTCCATTGGGGGCTACTTTACGAATTACCGACATGGAAGGGTCGGCGATATATATGTTACCGGCATTATCTGCAGCTATACCGGCCGGTTGAGTTAATTTGGCTGCGGTAGCAGGACCGCCATCACCACTATAACCGGGGTGACCGGGCGTACCTGCGAAAGTGCTGATAACACCTTTTTTATTTACTTTTCTGATACACTTGTTCGAAGCGTCTGAAATGTACAGGTTACCTGCCTGATCAAGACATACAGCCACGGGTTTGTACAATTTCGCTGCACTGGCAGGGCCACCATCACCGGCAAAACCATCTGCACCGGTTCCTGCGAAAATTGACATAATACCCTGGGAGTTTACTTTTTTAACCACCGAAGCATTAAAGTCGGCAATATATATATTGCCTTCGTTGTCGATGGTCATACCTGTTGGCTGCGCCAGTTGTCCCGAAACAGCAGGGCCGCCGTTACCGCTGGTACCTGCTGTACCATTTCCTGCTACAGTACTAACAGTACCGCTGGTACTCACTTTCCTGATCACATAATTTCTCATATCTGCGATGTACAGATTACCTGAGTTATCTGTAGCTACCGCTCTTGGGTTGTTGAACTTGGCAGCAGTAGCCGCCCCGGCATCTCCCGCATAACCGGCAGAGCCTACAACACCAGCAATAGTCGAAATGGTTTGTGAATACGTGGTAAACGTGGAGCCTGCAAGCAATAGCAGGAGAAGATTTGCTGAAATCAGGTTTAGTTTCATGGAATAACAGGATTAAAATATGAGACAGATGCCGTTTCTACGGGTAAAATAAAAATTCTTTTATTATCGTACAAATACAGCCTTAAAATTATACCAGCCAATATGACCTGCTCTTTTCTAATCCTCTCAATTCCCTTGCCTTCATAGGAGTAGGCCTGTCAGGTAGCCAGTTATAACGACTATAAGTTTTTTCTTATTGTAGGGGGTGGATATATTTATATAAGGTTGTTAAAATTTTCTGTCCTGTAACCGCCGGAATTTGCAGGTATTAACCCTGATTATGATTTGCTGATCAATAAGTTCTGACATTTTTTCATGGTAACAGACCTGAATTGCACGTGTATATATAAAATAAGGTGAATGCGTCATTGAACAGCTCAGGAACTGGCTCCAGGGTTATTTTTTTCATTCATTCAATTAATTAAGACCTCTTTCTGGTAAAAATAAAGCGTCTGTGTGACCTTTACTGGCTGCTAAAACAAATTCTTCTGACTGGCGCCTTCATCCACACCCAACGGAGGCAGGTTTGGCCATTCAAAGGGTTCAGTTTTATCTTTATTGTCGGGCCGGGGCTTTGTACTGCGAATGGTAAACACAGGCCAGTAGTCTAATTGCTCTGCAGGCATTTCAAAATTCAGTATTTCCTGTATTCCTTCATCTGTTAAGTCGGGCTGCAACCATTTTAACTCCATTTCTTTGGGCAGAAATAGCGGCATACGATGTGCATTGGGCCCTCCGTTATGAATTTGCCACATTACTGAATTGGCGCCACGGGTAATTAATGTAAATGTACCTTTTACTTCGCCTGTTTCAGGATCGGGAATGGGTGAGTAGTAATATAAACCGGGAATGCAGAACAGATCGCGGTCCTTTAAACGCACCATATAAGGTACTTTGTTCTTCCATCCCTTTATATCGCGATGTTCGTAAATGCCGGTAACCGGAATGAGACATCTTTTTGAGCGTATTCTTCTCCAGAATGATTTCTTATCCTGAATGATCTTTTCACTCTGCGCATTGCACATGTACTGACGGCTCTGTTTTATCTTTTCCGGCGTATTCATATAATCGGCAATCACACCCCACTCAAAGATTTTTAATTTATATACGCCATCTTCATATATAATAATGGGATATTTTCTATAGGCCTGAGCCTGCACGTGAATGGTAGTATCAAAATCGATCGATAACTGCGGATCAACTACCAGGTCGGGCAGATAATCGGTAATAAGCTGAATATTCGATTTAAAAGAAATATCGTAACACATGGCATTAGTAATTTTCAATTTCCACTAATGGTACTTTTAACTCATGGATCCCGTACTTCAAATTAATGAAAAGTTCGCCAAACTGTGTAAAAAGATCAGCCTTTACCGAATCGTTGCGCCCGGGTGTCCAATTGGTTTTTTCATTAATGTATGTGCGGATCTTAGCGGCTATAACGGGTGTGGGTTTCCATGGTTGCTGTATTAATGGACTGTAAATTTTAAAACCTGCAGGTTGTGTTGCCGCTCTTGATAATTTTTCAAAATGTTCCGGTTCATTAATATTATATAAGAAGCGGTTAGGATCATTATCCAATGCATCGAAATGCGTTTTTGCCCTGCTGTAATCTGAATAGTGTGAAATTAAAAAGGCGGCTTTATTCAAAGGGTCTAGTTCGTTTTTGCCCCGCTTGTACGTTTGACGCACAAAAAAAATATTGCCCGCTTTTATAAGCGATTCAAGCAAACGGGAGGTTAATAAAACGAACGGATTGTGCATCGTCTATATTTTTACGGTTAATATATCATCGATGCGGGTGGTATAGCAGGGCGATAATTTCAACTGGCGCAATTTCCACGATGCGCTGAATCCCTGCAAGGCAAACCGCACGGCATTTTTTCCAAATGATTTATTTACCACATCCATCACTTTCATCAGCTTCGAATCTCTGGTCCTGTTTTCATTATCAAAGATATTATATTGTACTTCCTGTTCCGGTACCAGTTCCAGAGCTGTAATGCCTGTTTTGCCATAATTATAGCCTTGCCGGTAAATGGTTTCAAAGCCCTGTTGCGCATAGCGTATTAATTCGTGGGTACTGTTGGTAGCAACCGGTAAACTGATGGTAATGGAACGGAAATACAGTTTATCGTCGCTGCGGTAGGCGTTGGTTTGAACAAAAAGCTGCATGGTATTGGCAGCTAATTGCTCACTGCGCAGTTTGGCGGCTACCATGGCAGTATAATTGGCCAATGCTTCCATTACTTCATTTTTTTCACTTAACAGTTTGCCAAATCCGCGGGCCACACAAACCATTTTCTTTTTGGGAGGCATTTCTTCAAAGGCGATACATGAAATACCTTTTAATTCATTATGCATGCGCTGCCCCACAACCGACATATTTTTTCTGATCCATTCCTCAGGAGCCTGCGCTACATCCCATGCGGTAATAAAACCATGCTGTGTCAGTAGCTTCGCATATTGTGAACCGATGCCCCAGATATCTTTTACTTCAGTTTGCTGCAGTATGAATTTTATTTTCTCCATAGTATCTATACAATACACACCTAACTGTTTATTCTTTTTCTTGATAAACCGGTTGGCCATTTTGGCCAGTGTTTTGGTAGGCGCAATACCAATAGAAACAGGAATACCGGTGTTTTGAGTAACGGTATTTTTTATCTGCAATCCATACTCTGTTAAATTATTATACCTGAATGCAGTGAGGTTCAGGAACGCTTCGTCGATAGAGTATGTTTCTATCTCATCGGCAAAACGGGAAAGGGTATTCATTACGCGATCGCTCAGGTCGCCGTACAAGGCATAGTTTGAAGAAAATACCGCCACCTGATGTTGCTGCAGCAGCTCGCTGATCTGAAAGGCGGGTGCTCCCATTTCAATGCCAAGCGCTTTAGCTTCGTCTGAACGTGCAATTACGCACCCGTCGTTATTGCTTAATACCACTACGGGTTTATTTTGCAATGCCGGCTGAAACAGCCGTTCGCAGGAAGCATAAAAATTATTGCAATCAACCAATGCGATCATTTCTATCGTATTTATACTTAACTACTACTGCGGTAACAATGCCCCAGATCTGCATATTCATTTCTTCAGTAACCGTAAATGGCTTATAGGCCGGATTTTCGGGATGCAATACGAGCGCCTTACGTGTTTGAACAATGCGCCGTACCGTAAATTCGCCGTTTACTACAGCCAGCACGATCATGCCACTGACAGGCTTAATCGCTTTATCTACAACGAGTAAGGCTCCATCAGGCATACTTGCATTGATCATGCTGTCGCCCGAAACGCGGAAATAAAAAGTGGCGCTCGGATGCTGTACAAGATATTTCGACAATTCTATGACATCCTCCTGGTAATCCTTTGCCGGAGACGGAAATCCCATAATAATTTGTTTGATTTTGCTCTGTAAAAATACTAATACATTTAGTATCTTTGAACTAAATAAATTAGCATTTTATTTAGTCTTTGACCTTATCCGAGGGTGTTTTTTAGTGGAAACAGGAAAGGATGATTTTTATAAAATAAAGATACAGAGCGGATTTGGTAACAAATAAAAGCTATAGAATGACTATACATTTTCTAACTAAAAAACTACAACACATACTAACAAAATTCAGGAGCGTAACGTAAAAAGAATACATCATAACAATTTAAAGTACGAGTTGTCTTTTGCGTTCTTTCTGATCGATTTTGTTTTTTTCTTTGGGGAATGGAAAAAGATCCACGATATAAAGCCGCGAAGTATTTGATAGAAGGCAAGCAGATAACGATGTTCAGGGAAATCTTCATCCACGTTCCCAAGACTGTTATGGCGCAGGACCTCGGTACCAACAATAACCGGATGACCAGGTTAATTGACCATGTGGAGCAGTTTACGGTAGCTGAACTGTACAGGATAAGCGAACTACTGGAAATAAATTATGAAGTACTGTTTAATCTTGTGCATTCACAACATTTCGGTGTTGTAAAACCAATGAAGAAAAATATGAAGAACATTAATTAAAAATAGATCACTCTGGATTATCCTATCATCGCCTTATCCTTAAAGGTTAAACTCCTCCCAGATGAAAATGATTAGTAGCCCGGAGGGGTATAGGGGTCACTGTAAAGTGACCCTTTATATTTTACAGTTGATATTGAATCAGAGGTTCCATCCCCTCCCTGGAGGGGCGGCAGTGGGTTGAACCAGCTACAGAACCGACGGGGGTGGGTTACGCTCGCTGAAGCCGCAGCGCCCATTTCCTCAGCAACGATACCAGGTCTTCAGGCTTTATCGGTTTGCTTAAATAATCATCCATGCCAGCCTGCAAACATTCCTCTCTGTCTTCCTGCATCGCATTCGCCGTCATGGCAATGATAACCGGTTGCATATTTGTATATTCTTTTCGGATGGTACGGGTAGCTTCCAGTCCATCCATTTCAGGCATCTGCACATCCATCAGCACCATATCATAGGTTTTGTGTGCCATCATGCTTAATACCTGCTCACCATTTTCAGCCAGATCATATCCGTAACCCAATTTGCCTAATATGGCTGTTGCCAGCGCCTGGTTAAACGGATTGTCTTCTGCCAGTAATAACTGCAGAGGATAATGTTCTGCAAAATTAACTG
>Ga0105239_10002867_pt1 | contig 21561 bp, 18 predicted proteins | sample KBSC44metaG_FD_92761 | JGI IMG/M metagenome (GOLD analysis project Ga0105239, IMG submission 92761) | Corn rhizosphere microbial communities from Kellogg Biological Station, Michigan, USA - KBS C4-4 metaG | ecosystem: Host-associated > Plants > Roots > Rhizosphere > Soil | place: Michigan, USA... | reverse complement strand
TGTCCGATCTCCCCCGGACGGAGCCGACCCGTGGCCCGATCGTGACCTCGATCCCGGGCCCACGTTCCGGCCCGACGGGTTCGTGGCCGAGCGGCCGGAGCACTACCACCTCGAGCACGGCGACCCGATGTGGCAGAACTACACCTGGACCGCGATGCTCGACCCCGACGAGCTCAGCCACGACGTCGACGTCGACGACGTGCGCAGCGGTGAGCTGTACGGTCGCGACGTGTGGTGGGCACGGCTTCGGCCGGTCGAGGGCTACGAGCCGCGCTGCGGATGCTGCCCCCTGCTGTGGTCGGAGGTGTCGGTGATCGGGGAGTACGGCGACGAGCCGGACCGGCTGGCCCGCTTCCGCGCCGAGGGCTTTCCGGACGCCTACGATGCGGCTCTGGACGTGCAGACCGGCGTGGTGGTCTCGCTGGACCCGATCGGGCGTGACCCTCACGACCGCGCGTTCGCCGTCGAGATCCACGAGGTCGACGCCGACCTGGACGCGGTGTTCGCCGGCCGTCCCTAGCCGGCGACCGAGCCCACGGCGGCGACGAGGCGGTCGACGTCCGGGAGCAGCAACGGCCGCCCGAGGAACTCCTCGATCCCGGCGAGCGACCGGGCCCGGGCCACGGGATCGTGCGCGGCCAGCCACATGGTCAGGTGTCGGTGCCCGATGTGGTGCAGCTGGGCCACGGTCAGGGCGAAGTCGGCCCGGTCCCGGATGCGCCCCGGGCCGCCGGCCTCGAGGTAGGCGTCGTAGAGCCGGTGCTCGCGGGCCGCGTCGCCCCGCCCGAGCTCGAAGAGCAGCATCCCGACCTCGCGCGAGGGGTCGGCCGGCCCGGCGTTGTCGAAGTCGATGATGCACAGCTCGCCGGTCGTCGTCCGCCGGAGGTTGTCCGACCACAGGTCCAGATGGCAGGTCTGCACCGGGGTCATCGGGGTCAGGATGGACTCGACCAGCACCAGCGCGGGCAGCAGCTCGGCGAGCCGGTCGACGTACGGCGCACCGGCGGCCCGCGACGCCTTCAGCACGGCCCGCCACTCGGCCTCGCCGATCGGCGCCTCGAACCACGGGTCGACGGTCCCCTGTGGCGGTGCCGGCACGGCGTGCAGCTGCGCCAGCAGGGTGCCGACGGGACCGGGATCGATCGCCGGGTCGGGCTCCCGCAGGTCGACCCACGAGAAGGCGCGGACGTGCGCCTCGGACAGCCGGACCACGAACTCTCCGGCGCGACTGCGCACCGGCTCGGGCGTCGGGATGCCCGACTGCCAGCACCGGTGGTGGAACGCGGCGGAGAGTTCGGCGGCCGCGACATCGGCGGCGTCGAGCGGCTCCAGGTCCTGCTTGACCGCCCACGAGCCGCGGTCGGTGACCAGGCGGCGGATCACGCCGATCTCGCCGCGCGCGAACGGCCCGCTCAGCGTGATGGCGCGGCCGAGTCCGAAGACGAAGGCCACCTCCTGTGCGTCCATCGGCTCAGTCGTCCGCGTCCCGGATGGAGTAGGCGTACCCCTGCTCGGCCAGGAACCGCTGCCGGTTGGCGGCGAACTCGGCGTCGACGGTGTCGCGGCTGACGATCGTGTAGAAGTGCGCGGACTTGCCCTCGGTCTTCGGCCGGAGCAGGCGGCCGAGCCGCTGGGCCTCCTCCTGGCGCGACCCGAAGGATCCCGACACCTGGATCGCCACCTCCGCCGTCGGCAGGTCGATCGAGAAGTTCGCCACCTTCGACACCACCAGCAGGCCGACGTCGCCGGTCCGGAAGGCCTCGAAGAGCCGTTGCCGTTCCTTGACCGGCGTCGCACCGGTGATCGTCGGGGCGTCCAGGGCGGTGGCGATCTCGTCGAGCTGCTCGAGGTACTGGCCGATCACCAGCGTCGGCTGGTCGGCGTGCTGGGTGACCAGCCGCCGGACGACGTCGATCTTGTGATGGGTGCACGACGCGAGCCGGTACCGCTCCTCGGGCTCGGCCACGGCGTACGCCATCCGCTCCGACGACGGCAGGGTCACCCGCACCTCGATGCACTCGGCCGGCGCGATCCAGCCCTGCGCCTCGATGTCCTTCCACGGCGCGTCGTACCGCTTCGGTCCGATCAGCGAGAACACGTCGCCCTCGCGACCGTCCTCGCGCACCAGCGTCGCGGTCAGCCCGATGCGTCGCCGTGCCTGGAGATCGGCGGTCATGCGGAAGATCGGCGCCGGCAGCAGGTGCACCTCGTCGTACACGATCAGCCCCCAGTCGCGCGCGTCGAGCAGCTCGAGGTGGGAGTAGACGCCCTTCCGCCGCGTCGTCATCACCTGGTACGTCGCGATCGTCACCGGCCGGACCTCCTTCACCGAGCCGGAGTACTCGCCGATCTCGTCCGGGGTCAGCGTCGTCCGCCGGACCAGCTCGTCCTTCCACTGCCGGGCGCTCACGGTGTTGGTGACCAGGATCAGCGTGGTCGCCTTGGCGTGTGCCATCGCGGCCGCGCCGACCAGGGTCTTGCCGGCGCCGCAGGGCAGCACGACGACGCCCGAGCCGCCGTGCCAGAACGACTCGGCCGCCTCCTTCTGGTAGGCGCGCAGCGACCACTCGGTCTGGTCTAGCTCGATCTCGTGGGCCTCGCCGTCGACGTACCCGGCGTAGTCCTCGGCCGGCCAGCCGATCTTGAGCAGTGCCTGCTTGAGGTTCCCGCGCTCGCTGGGGTGGACGACGACCGTGTCGTCGTCGATGCGGGTGCCGACCATGCCGGCGATCCGCTTCGCCCGCAGCACCTCCTCGAGGACCGGCCGGTCGTTGCTGACCAGGACCAGACCGTGCACCGGGTGCTTCTCCAGCCGTAGCCGGCCGTAGCGGGCCATCGTCTCGGCGACGTCGACCAGCAGCGCGTGCGGCACGGCGTACCGGCTGAACTCCAGCAGGGTGTCCACGACCTGCTCGGCATCGTGACCGGCGGCGCGGGCGTTCCACAGCCCCAACGGCGTGAGCCGATAGGTGTGGATGTGCTCCGGCGACCGCTCGAGCTCGGCGAACGGCGCGATCGCCTTCCGGCAGTCGTCGGCCCGCTCGTGGTCGACCTCGAGCAGCAGCGTCTTGTCGCTCTGCACGATCAGGGGTCCGGCCAGGGATGCGTCGTCCATCGCGAGCAAGCGTACGGACCGGGCATACCCAGCGGGCGCCGTACGCCGATAGCGTGCGCGCGTGAGCGATGACGTCAGCGGCCCCCTGACGGTTCTGTTCATGCCGGAGTCCGCCTACGGGCCGACCAACCAGTGCATCGGGCTCGGCAAGGTCCTGCTCGACCGGGGGCACACCGTGGTGTTCGCCGCGGAGGCCTCGTGGGCCGGCAGGCTCACGCCGTACGGCTTCGTCGAGGACCTGGTCGACCTGGCTGCGCCCGACCCCGATGCCGGGGCGGAGGCCGCGGGACAGTTCTGGATCGACTTCATCAACGAGACCGCGCCGGAGTTCGCCAAACCGACGATCGAGCAGCTCGCGACGTTCGTGCAGCCGACGTACCAAGCCCTGATCGACGGCGCCCGCTACTGCGAGCCCCAGCTGCGCGAGATCATCGCGCGCCACCGGCCCGACGTGATCGTCGAGGACAACGTCGTGTCGTTCCCGGCGCTGATGACCGCTCAGGGTGCCTTCGTCCGGATCGTGTCGTGCAACCCGCTCGAGATCCGGGGGGACGACATCCCACCGGTGTTCTCGGGCTACGCCGCCGACGATCGCTCGGGGTGGGCGGCGTTCCTGGAGGAGTTCGACCGGACGCACGCGGAGACCTGGACGGCCTTCGACGCGTGGTGCCGGTCGCAAGGAGCGCCGCCACTGTCGCCGCGGGACTTCATGCACGCGTCGCCGTACGCGAACCTCTACGTCTACCCGCGCGAGCTGGACTACACCGACGCCCGCCCGCTCGGCCCGACCTGGCACCGGATCGACTCCAGCGTCCGTGAGACCGACGAGCGGTACGTCGTCCCGCCCGAGCTCGCGGACCGGCCCGACGGCAGCGGGCTGATCTACCTCTCGCTCGGCTCTCTCGGCAGCGCCGACATCGCGTTGATGCAGCGCCTCATCGACGTCCTCGGCACCACTCGGCACCGGGTGATCGTCAGCATGGGGCCGCGTGCGGACGAGCTGCGGCTCGCCGAGAACATGACCGGCGCCGCGACCCTGCCGCAGACCACGCTGATGCCCCAGGTCGACCTGGTGATCACCCACGGCGGCAACAACACGACCACCGAGGCAATGCACTTCGGGAAGCCGATGATCCTGCTGCCGCTCTTCTGGGACCAGTACGACAACGCCCAGCGTGTGCACGAGTCGGGCTTCGGGGTGCGGCTCGCGACGTACGCCTTCGCCGACGACGAGCTGGTCGGCGCGGTGGAGAGGCTGCTGGGCGACACCGACCTGCGCGAGCGGATGACGGCCATCGGTGCCGACATCCGATCCCGCGACGGGGTCCGGAAGGGCGCGCAGATCATCGAGCGGGTCGGTCTCGAGCACCGAGCCGCCCGTGGTTGAGGCTGTGGTCGAGCGTGTGTGCGCCGTCTCGGGATCACCTGCCCGGGCTCGGAGACGGCCACGCGATCCGGGGAAGCTGCCTTCGTCGGATTCACCGCTTACGCGGTGAATCCGACGCTTACTGACCGATGCTTCGGCCAAGAAGCATCGGTTTCACCGCCTAAGCGGTGAAACCGACACGCCCCCGATCACCCCGCTGCAGCCTTCTGGCGGGCGCGGTACGCCGCGACGTTGGCCCGCGAGGAGCAGCGCTCGGAGCAGTACCGGCGCGACTGGTTGGGCGAGGTGTCGACGTACACGTTGGTGCACGGGGCGGCCGCGCAGACCCCGAGCCGGGTCGGGCCGAGGTCGCAGATCAGGGTGGCCAGGCCGAGCAGGGACTCGCCGATCAGCAGGTCGGCGACGCTGGCGGCCTTGTTCGCGACGTGGATGTGCAGGTGGGCCGGGTTGTGGTCGGCGATCCGCGGCGTGATCGGGTGACGCTCGAGCAGTGCGTTGACCACGTCGACCACCCGTTGCGCGTCGTCGTCGGCCGAGGCGACGAACGCCGGCCGCAGGTCCTTCTGGAAGCGCCGCAGCACGACCGCGTCGCGATCCGTGACCTGAGCCTGCAGCCACGCACGAGCGGCGAGGTGCGCGACCACGGAGTCACGGTCGGTCAGCTCCGCGTTGAGCAGGGCTGCCGACGACTCGGCGTAACGGATGAAATCCACATGTCCAGTCTACGGAGCGGTGTCCACCGGATTGACCGTTCGGATGCGGTGGACGGCGAACTGCCGGACGTCGTCGGCCCGGTGGTCGCGGGCGGTCAGCCAGCCGCCGTCGACGCGCATCGGGTCGACGATCCGCTCGCTCGAGACGCCGTGGTTGTCGACGTACGCGATGAGCACGGTCCGGCCGGCCTCGACCGCCTCGCGCAGGGCCGCGAGGGAACCGATCGGGGTCAGCTCCGCCGACGCGGGCGCGCGGGTCCGGGCGACCCGGTCACCGGACCGGATCGCGGTGACGACCTGGGCGAGCCGTGCCTCCAGCCGGGCGTCCTCGGTCTGGCGAGGAGCGCGCGGCCGGGCCCGGAGCCGGTCGGGCCGCGCGACGTGGACGGTGCCGTCGATGCTCTCCACGAGCGGCGAGACGCCGAGCTCGCGCAGCCGGGGGAGGAGCACGTCCAGGGGCGTGGTGCTGACCAGGACGGTCGGGGCGATCCGCCGGAGCCCGAGCGCGGCGGCGCGTGGATGGTGGAGCACCTCCGCGAGCGCGGTCTCGTCGTCCGCGCGCACGAAGGCCTCGGCGTGTCCGACCCGGACGGTCCCGAAGGTCCGCGCGGCATCGTCGACGAGGTAGCTCAGTGGCTGAGGGACCGGCGTGCGCGACACGGCGTCGAGGAACGCGTGCACCTCGTGCGCGGCCCAGCCGGCGTCGAACGCGCGGCGTACCGACGAGGCCGTGAAGCGGTAGACGGTCGCCTGCCCGCGTGACTCGACGTCGGCCAGGAGATGGAGGTCGCGAGCCCGCTCCCGCGTCAGCGGGCCCGGGGCGACCGCGGTCAGGTCGGCCTGGATCAGCACCTCGTCGACCTCCGTCGGCAGGAGAGGCGTGAGCAGTGCGGCCGGGTCGTGACCGGCCAACATCGCCGCGCCGTACGACGCGAGCCCGCCGAGGGCGACGAGTCCGATCCAGGCGGCCTCCTCGAGGGCGGCCACCACCTGCTGGGCGCGCGACGGTGGGCGTCGGGGCCGTTCCCAGGCGAGCCGCGCGACCACCGAGGCCGGGCCGGTTCCGGTCGCCAGCACCTCGCCCGCGGGGAGCCCGGCCAGTACGGCGAGCGTCATCGCCCGCGTCTCGGGGGCGATCCGGCTCGTCAGCTCGGGATCCAGCGCGTTGCGGGCCTTGCCGCCGTCGTCGCGCGTGCCGACCAGGGACGGCAGCCGCTCCGTCTCCAGCCACGCGGTCGCCAACCTCCGCCAGCGCTGGGCCGCCGGCTCGTCGCACCAGACGTCGAACGCATCCGTGGGGGTCCAGGCGGGGTTGCCGTCGGAGTCGGGCCAGGTCGCCACCAACCCGGCCGCGGCGGCGAGCTCGACCAGGAAGGCCGTCGCCGCCTCGTCGAGCTGCACCACGTCGGCGGTCGCCTTGAGGTCGCGGACCGCCACGGCACCGGTGCGGAGCGCGATCGGCGGCGCGGTGCCCCAGTGGTCGACCAGCAGCTCCAACCGGCGTACGGCGTCGAAGGCCGCGCCCGCCGCCGAGCGGTCGACCAGGTCGGTCGCGCGCTCGGACGTCGCGACGGCCGGAGGTACGTCGATGCGCTCGCGCGTCGTGTGCCCTCCGCGCAGCGCGATCTGAACCTCACCGGGGACCTGCACGAGGCCCGGTCGACCGGGCACGAGCAGTCCGCGCGAGAGCAGCTCCTCGGCCGGCGTGGCCGCGTCGGCCGGCACGATCTGGTGCCGCGCCGACCCGGCATCCGCCTCGCCGGGGCCCTGCTCGACGTGCTCGAGCATGGCCCGGGCGGCCGGGGAGACCTCGCGGATGAGCTCCGCGGCCTGGGCCGGCGTACGCCCGGTCATCGGATGCAGGTCGGACAGCGAGCCGAGCGCGTCCGGCACACCGGTGAGCGGTCGCAGGCCGGCGGCGTTCTCCCACGCCAGTGCCAGGTCGACCAGGCGTCGGCAGGCGCCCTCGACAGCGGCGCGATCCGCGTCGAGGATGTCCACGAGTTCGGCTTCGGTGGCTTGCCCCGATGCCACGAGGGCATCAAGGACGGAGAGCTCGAGGCGCGTGAGCAGATCGAGGGCACGGTTCAGCGACGACCGCGTGGCGGCGCGCGACGCCAGCTGGCTGGAGTCGGCCGGGGCGGGAGTCGACAGGTCGGATCGTGCCCTGAGCAACCGCACGAGGCGATCGTCCGGCCAGCTCCGGAACTGGTCGGCGAGGGAGCGGTGTCCCCTGCCCTCGACGGAGCCCGGGGAGGACGAGGTGCCCATCGTCCCCACGCTAGCGGGCCGCCCCAGGTGCGGGTCCGGTCGCGAGACGCGATGAACGGCCCGGAGGAGCCTCGCGGCCGGCGCGTCGACCAGGTCGAGCTCCACTACGGAGTGGCCACCGACGTCGGCCTGGTGCGCGAGGTCAACGAGGACTCCTTGCTGGCGGACCCCCCGGTCTTCGTCGTCGCCGACGGCATGGGCGGCCACGACGGTGGCGACATCGCCAGCCGGATCGTCGTGGAGGAGTTCGCCCGGCTCGTCGCCGTCGGGTACGACGCGCGCCGCGGCTCCCAGGCCGTGCTGGCGACGCTGCGGGACTGCCAGCGCCGGCTCTCGGAGTACGGCGCGACCCACCGCGGCAGCGACGGCGGACGCTGGCAGGGCGGCACCACCGCCGTGATCGCCATCCTGGTCGAGGAGGACGACGGTCCGCAGTGGCTCCTGGTCAACCTCGGCGACTCGCGCATCTACCGCTTCACCGGTGGTCGGCTCCATCGGGTCAGCACCGACCACAGCGTCGTGCAGGAGCTGGTCGACTCCGGCCGGATCACCGAGGAGCAGGCGATGGTGCACCCTGAACGGCACATCGTGACCCGCGCGCTCGGGGGCCCGGACCCGCCCGACCCGGACTTCTTCGTGGTCCCGCTGACCGATGCCGAGCGGGTGCTGCTGTGCTCCGACGGCGTGACCGACCTCCTCCGCGACGCGGAGATCGCCGAGGTGCTCCGGACGAACGCCCATCCGAGCGACGCCGCTGAAGGCGTGGTCGCCTCGGCGCTGGCCGCGGGAGGCATCGACAACGCCACCGCGGTGGTCGTCGATGTGGTGGGATTGGCCGACGAACGGACCGCCGACTCCCGGCGCCAGCGCGAGAGTCAGCACGAGAAGCTGGGAGCCCTGTCGTGACCGTGACCCGCACCGTGGTGCCCGGGGACTGGTACGGCGTCCTCGGCGACGACGTCATCGTCCTGCTGCCGCCCGCCGCCAAGGCCCGCGTCGCCGGGCTCTGGGAGGCGGTCGACGAGGGCGCCGGCTTCGACGAGGTGCTCGATGCGCTGATCAAGGACGGGCTGCGGGAGCTGCCCGGCTTCGTGCTCGTCAGCGGCAGCGATGGCGACGTGAAGATCGTGATCCGCGGGGCAGGCGAGGCCGAGCTCACCACGAAGGACGGACCGGTCACGGTGTCCGGTTCGGCCGACACCACGTGGGTCGAGCAGAACGTCAGCGCAGTGACCGGCCTCCGGGTGCGCGTCGCCGACGCCGAGGGCGCGCCGTACCCGGTCGGGCCGGGGCTGGTGCGCGTCGCGGGCGTCGAGCACCCCGCGACCACCGGCGCCGTCACCACCCCCGATGCCGAAGCGGTCGCGGTACCCGTCGAGCCACCCGAGCCGCCACGCCCCGCGCGGATCCTGCCTCCCGATCCGCAGCTGCAGCCCCAGCCGGAGCCGACCCCCGAGCCGACTCCCGAGCCGACTCCCGAGCCGGCTCCCGAGGCTGCGCCCGAGCCCGACCCGCCCATGCCGCCACCGGGGGCGCCGATCCCGGGTGCGCCGGTGCCCGTGCCCGGCCCGCTCGGCAGCTCGGCGTTCGACCCGCTCACCAGTCCCGACCTCGCGGTCACGCCGGTGCACGAGGGTCCCGCGGACGCCGAGCCCGCGAGCACGACCGTCGCCCGGCTGGTCTTCCCGAGCGGAGAGGTCGTCGACGTCGACCGCGCGGTCGTGGTCGGGCGCGCCCCCGATGCCGGTCGCTACGGCAGCGACGAGCAGACCCGGGTGGTGACCGTGCCGAGCCCCCACCAGGAGATCTCGTCGACCCACCTGGAGGTCCGGCCCGGCACCGGCCCCGATCAGGGCTCGGCCGTGGTCACCGATCTCGGCTCGACCAACGGCACGGTCGTGGTGCAGCCGGGCCGGCCCGCCGAGGACCTGCGATCCGGCGTCGCCGTCCAGCTGGTCCCCGGCGCCACCATCGACCTCGGGGAAGGTGTCACGATCCGAGTCGAGTGAGGGCGCTTCGACGCGATGCAGTCGCCCGACGCAGCAGGCGCCCGGACCGGTCGTCAGATCAGCGGCACGATGGCGTCGTACGTCGCCCGGTCGGCGGCCGCGACCAGTGCGCGCGGCGCCGCGCCCTCGACGTCGTGGTCGTCGGTCGGCCTGTAGGGGCCGCCGGAGTCGGTGCCGAGGAATCCCCCCGCCTCGGTGAGGATCAGCCCGCCGGGGACGTGGTCCCACGGGTTGGCGCGGCCGTAGACGACGTAGTCGGCGTCGCCCTCCGCCAGGTGGGGATAGTCGATGCCGCACGAGACCCAGGTCAGCTCCAGCGGCCGGAGGTCGGCGGCGAGCGACCGGCCGAGCCACTTCCGGCGGGAGGTGACGCCGCGCAGCTCCGACCTCGGAGGCGTCGGCGGCCGGGTGACCCGCTCGCCGTTGCGCCACGCACCGCCGCCGAGCTCCGCGACGTACGCCTGCTCGTGCTGGGGCTGCCAGATCCAGCCACGCACGGCCTCACCGCCCTTGACCTCACCGACCATCACCGCGTGGTCGCGCGACCCGTGCACGAAGTTCTTGGTCCCGTCGACCGGGTCCACGGTGAACGCGTGGTCCGCCGCCCAGAACTCCCGCATCAGCTCGCGCTTGCCGGCGTACGTCTCCTCGCCCAGGATCATCGCGTCGGGGTACGCCGCGCGCAGCGCGGCCGTGATCAGCTCCTCGGCCTCCCGGTCGGCGGCTGTGACCAGGTCGCCTGGGCCCTTCTCGTCGATCTCGCCCGACGACAGCGAGCGGAAGCGCGGGTTCACGACCTCCTCGGCGACGTCCTGCATGAGCCGCAGCACGGCCTCGGTGTCCACGCTCCCCACCCTAGTGAGCGACGACCTCGGTACCCGGCGTAGCCGGGGGGGAGCGGCCGGAGCGGCCGCAGCGAGGTGGCTCGCGAGGCGATTGACACCGAGCGTAGGTTCGCAAGGCATGGAGTCCTACGCGAGGGGTGAGCACGAGCCGGTCCTGCTCGAGGAGACCATCGGCGCCAATCTCGACCGCACCGTGGCGCGCTTCCCCGATCGCGAGGCCCTGGTGGAGTTCGCCACCGGCCGGCGCTGGACCTGGCGCGAGCTCGACCGCGCGGTGGAGGTCGTCGCCCGCGGGCTGATCGCGGCCGGAATCGAGAAGGGCGATCGGGTCGGCATCTGGGGACCCAACAGCGCGCGGTGGACGATCACGCAGTACGCCACGGCGAAGATCGGCGCGGTCCTGGTCAACGTCAACCCGGCGTACCGCACCCATGAGTTCTCCTACGCCGTGAACCAGTCGGGCATGCGCCTGTTGGTCGCTGCCTCGAGCTTCAAGACCAGCGACTACCGCGCGATGGTCGAGGAGACGGGCGGCCAGAACCCGCACCTCGAGCGCGTCGTCTACCTCGACACACCCGACTGGGACGACCTGGTCTCCGCGGGCGAGTCCCATGACGCCGACATCCTGAACCAGCGCATGCGCACCCTCGAGCCGGGTGACCCGATCAACATCCAGTACACCTCCGGCACGACCGGCTACCCGAAGGGCGCCACCCTCAGCCACCGCAACATCCTCAACAACGGCTTCATCGTGACCGAGCTGATCGGCTTCACCGAGGAGGACCGGCTCTGCATCCCGGTTCCCTTCTACCACTGCTTCGGGATGGTGATGGCCAACCTCGGCTGCACGAGCCACGGTGCCACCATGGTGATCCCCGCGCCGGGGTTCGACCCCGGCATCACCCTCGATGCGATCTCGCAGGAGCGGTGCACCGCGGTGTACGGCGTGCCCACCATGTTCATCGCGATGCAGAACCACCCGAGCTTCGCCGAGCACGACCTGACCAGCCTGCGCACCGGGATCATGGCCGGCTCGATCTGCCCGGTCGAGGTGATGAAGCGCTGCGTCAACGAGATGCACATGGAGGCCGCGTCGATCGCCTACGGGATGACCGAGACCAGTCCGGTGTCGTGCCAGACCCGCGCGGACGACGACCTCGAGCGCCGTACCGCCTCCATCGGGCGGGTGCACCCGCACGTCGAGATCAAGATCGTCGACCCGGTCACCGGCGAGACGGTCGAGCGCGGTCAGCCCGGCGAGCTCTGCACCCGCGGCTACTCGGTGATGCTCGGCTACTGGGACGACCAGGAGAAGACCGACGAGGCCATCGACGCCGACGGCTGGATGCACACCGGCGACCTCGCCGAGATGCGCGACGACGGCTACTGCAACATCGTCGGCCGGATCAAGGACATGGTCATCCGCGGCGGGGAGAACATCTACCCGCGCGAGATCGAGGAGTTCCTCTTCGCCCACCCGGACATCGAGGACGTGCAGGTCATCGGCGTGCCCGACGCGACGTACGGCGAGGAGCTCGCGGCCTGGATCAAGCTGCGCGACGGGGCAGCGCCGCTGGACGCCGAGCAGGTGCGGGAGTTCTGTACCGGCAGGCTCGCCCACTACAAGATCCCCCGCTACGTGTTGATCGTCGACGAGTTCCCGATGACGGTGACCGGGAAGATCCGGAAGATCCAGATGCGCGAGGAGACGGCCGAGAGGCTCGGGCTGGCCGGCACCGGACACGGGCCGGCCTGACCGGCCGACGCCACGGGAGAGGCCTGACGCCGGACCGGGGGCCTGGCTAGGTTGGTCGCGACCAACCCTCTCCCGGAAGGACGTCCTGTGAGCGACGATCTCCAGCAGCTGGCCGACGAGTTCTGGGAGGCCACACTCCGCTTCCAGCCGACCTTCCGGCACATGCTCGGCGACTACACCGCGGTCGGCGAGTGGGAGCACGCCAGCCGCGAGGCCGAGGACCGCCATGTCGCCGAGCTCCGCGACCTGGTGGCGCGGGCCGACGCGCTCGATCCCGGCGGGCTGGACGACGACCAGCGGCTCACCCGCGAGGTCCTCGTCGCCTCGGCGACGACCGCGGCAGACCTGACCGCCACTCCGCTGACCGGGCTCTCCGCCAACCCGGTGAGCGGACCCCAGCGGCAGCTCGCGCTCGTTCTCGGTCTGTTGTCCGTGCCGGACCGGGCCGTCGCCGAGCAGATGCCCGCGAAGCTCGACGCAGTGGGCGAGCACCTCCAGGAGCTGGCCGTGCGCACGCGCGAGGCCGCCGCCGACGGGTGGGTGTCGGCCGCCTTCGCCGTCACCGAGACCCTGGAGCAGCTCGACCGGCTGCTGGCCACCCCTGTCGACGCCGACCCCGCCGTCTCCGCGGTGCAGGTCCCGGACGGCGTGGACGCCGACGCCCTCCGCGGCGAGCTCCGGGCCGCGATCGAGCGCTCGGTGCGCCCCGGCTTCACGGCGTTCCGCGACGCCCTGCGCGAGATGCTCCCCGAGGCCCGCTCCGAGGAGCGATGCGGGCTGTCGTGGCTGTCCGGTGGCGACGAGGCGTACGCCGCGAGCCTGCGCTACTTCACCACCACCGAGAAGTCCGCCCAGGAGATCCACGAGATCGGGCTCGCCCAGGTGGCGAAGCTCGCGGACGAGTACCGCGCGCTCGGCCCCGAGGTGGTCGGCACCGACGACCTCGAGCAGATCTTCGACGCGATGCGGACCGACCCGAAGCTGCACTTCGAGCACGCCGACGAGCTCGTCGAGCAGTCGAAGGTGGCGCTGGCCCGGGCCGAGGCCGCGATGGGTGACTGGTTCGAGGTGGTGCCGAAGGCGCCCTGCGCGGTCGAGGGCACGCAGGTGGGTGCGAAGGCGTTCTACTTCGCTCCGGCCACCGACGGCTCCCGGGGCGGCACGTTCTTCGTCAACACCGAGGATCCGTCGTCCTGGGGGCGCTTCGAGCTCGAGGCGATGGCCTTCCACGAGGGGGTGCCGGGGCACCATCTCCAGCTGGCGATCGCGGCCGAGCTGCCGGACACGGTCCCGGTCTTCCGCAGGCACCTGCACAACTCGGCGTACGCCGAGGGCTGGGGGCTCTACAGCGAGCGGCTCTCCGACGAGATGGGGCTGTACTCCGCCTCGATCGACCGGATGGGGATGTACAGCGCCGACTCGATGAGGGCCTGCCGGCTCGTGGTCGACACCGGGCTGCACGCGCTGGGCTGGAGCCGGCAGCAGGCGATCGACTACATGGTGGCCAACTCCCCGCTGACCGAAGGGGTGTGTCGTCCCGAGGTCGACCGCTACATCTGTGTGCCCGGCCAGGCGACGTCGTACATGGTGGGCCGGCTGGAGATCGAGCGGATCCGTCATCGGGCCGAGCAGCGCCAGGGCGACCGTTTCGACGTACGCCGCTTCCACTCCGCCGTGCTCGACGGCGGCTCGCTCCCGCTCGGCGTCCTCGACCGGGTGGTCGCGGCCCGGCTGCCCTGACCCTGACCGACCTGGCGCCGGGGCGGTGCCGGGCAATCGGTTGGAAGATCTCACCGGCGGACGCCTAGGCTTGGCCGTCCCCCGGGTCTCGGGGCAGCTGGGTGGAAGAGGGATCGACGTGCCGACTGGCAAGGTGAAGTGGTTCGACGCCGACAAGGGGTTCGGGTTCCTGTCGCAGGACGACGGACCCGACGTCTACGTGCGCGCCGAGGCGCTGCCGCAGGGCACGACCACGCTCAAGGCCGGCACCCGGGTGGAGTTCGGGATCGCCCAGGGCCGGCGCGGCGACCAGGCGCTCCAGGTGCGGATCCTCGACGCGCCCGCCTCGGTCGTGCGCAACCAGTCGCACGCGCGCCGCAAGAAGCCCGAGGAGATGGTCCCGATCGTCGAGGACCTGATCCGGCTCCTCGACGGCGTGGGGGAGGCCTACCGGCACGGCCGCCCTCCGGAGCGCAGCCAGGCGCGGCCGACCGCGAAGCTGCTCCGCGCTCTGGCCGACGAGCTCGAGCTGTGACACGCGCGCGAAGGCGTGTCAGGGAACGCGAAGGGCGAGGAGCGTCCGGCTCCGACCGAGCGCCTGCGGGCGGCGAGCGCCGCGTCCCGGAACCCGGTCGGTGACGTGGGGGCTCAGGCGGCGCGAGCGGGCGCGGGCTGCGGCGTACGTCGTCCAGGCCCGGCGAGCACGAACAGCGACCACGCCACCAGCACCACCGCCGCGGTGGTGAGGCCGAGCCGGGGGCTGGCCGGGAGCGCGATGCCCACGAAGCCGCCGATCACCCAGGCGAGCTGCAGCGTGGTGTCGCTGCGGGCGAAGGCGCTGGTGCGCACCCGCTCGGGGACGTCGCGCTGGATCGTCGAGTCCAGCGACAGCTTGGCCAGGCACTGCGCGAGGCCGGCCACGAAGCCGAGCACCACCAGGGAGAACAGCCCGTAGGTCAGCGCGGCGAGGACCGCCGCGGCCGCGCCGGCCAACATCGCCAGGACCACGGTGAGCTTCGGGTTCACCCCCTTCATCACCGAGCCCACGGCGATGCCGACGAAGTTGCCCAGGCCCGCGGCGCCGATGACGGCGGCCAGCAGGAACTGGGGCGAGTGGCCGGAGATCGGGTGCACGCGCAGCAGGAACGCCATGAACAGGGTGAGGAAGCCCGAGAGCCAGCGGGGGCCGCAGTTGGCGCGCAGGGCGAAGGCCATCGACGCCGGGATGCGGACCTTGCCGTGGTCGGGAGCCGGCTCCGTGGCCTGCCTCGTGGCCTGCTTCGCGCCCTGCTGGGCGGCCCGGTCCGTGGCCTGCTGGGCGGCCTCGGGGCTCTCGCCCGACAGGAAGCCGAGGTCGTCCTCGCCCTGGGTCGAGTCGACGCGACCGGGGAGCCGGATCGCGAGGACCGTCGCGATGACGAAGACCACGAAGGCGTAGCGCAGGGACCATTCCGGCCCGATCGCCGCCGCCCCTGCGGCGATCGGTGCGGACACGGCGACGCCGACCATCCCCGCCATGGACATCCGGGCGTTCGCCGTGACCAGGGTGAGGCCCTCCGGCAGGAGCCGGGGTACGGCGGCCGCCCGCGCGACGTTGTACGCCTTGGAGCAGACCAGCACGCCGAGCGCCGCCGGGAACAGCCAGATCGAGTCACCGTTGATCGACGACGCGAGCGCCCACACCAGGAAGGCGCGGGCCGCCATGGTCGCGCCGATCGCCCAGCGCCGGCCGTGGCTGAAGCGGTCGAGCACCGGCCCGATCAGCGGTGCCACGACCGCGAACGGCAGCATGGTCAGGCCGAGGAACAGCGAGATCTGGCCGCGCGCCTCGCCGGTGGGGATCTGGAAGAACAGCGTGCCGGCCAGCGAGATCGCGACCGCCGCGTCGGCCGCGGCGTTCAGGGCGCCGAGCTCGATCAGCCGGGCCAGCCCGCTGCTGTCGGCACCCTCGGCCGCGGCGGCACGACGCGCGGAGCGGAAGGCGAAGCGGCTGAACCGGCCCGTCCCGCGGGCGACGGAGGCCAGACCACGCCCGGTGCCCTTCACGCCGGAGGCCATGGAGTCCATGGCCGTCCTGCGATCAGACCCTTCGGGCAAGCTCATGACTCCATCCTGCACGAGCGCCGAGGGGCAGGGGGGACGAAGTCCCGACTGCCTGACCGCAGCATTGCCGCGGTGAGCGGCGCTGCCGCGTCCGTTCGCCGTAGCCGCGGGGATCGGTCATCATGGCCCCATGAGCGGTGACGAGGCCGAGGTGTCGACCGTGGCGATCGGGCGTCCGCGCACCTCCGCGAAGGCGGACGCGGTGGCCATGGCCGCCGTCGACGTGGCTCGCGAGGCGCTGCTGGCCGAGGTCGACCCGGCCGACGTGGGCGACCACCTCTCCGCCGACCCCGAGGGCGACCGCGTGGTCACGCACCTGTTCGACTGCCGCCGGCCCGGCTATGTCGGGTGGCGGTGGTCGGTGACCGTCGTGCGGGCCTCCCGGCAGAAGAACGTCACCGTCGCCGAGATCGTGCTGGTCCCGGGCGCCGACGCGATCGTGGCGCCCATCTGGGTGCCCTACCGAGAGCGGATCAAGCCCGGCGACCTGTCGCCCGGCGACCTGCTGCCGGTGGCCGACGACGACCCACGGCTCGTGCCGACGTACTCCTTCGGTGACGACCCGCTCGACCCCGACGCCCGGGCCCAGATCCGTGCCGTGGCCAAGGACCTCGGGCTCGGTCGCATCCGCACGCTGTCACCCGAGGGACGCGAGGCGGCCGCTCAGCGGTGGTTCGACGGCGATGCCGGCCCCGAGGCGCCGCTCGCGCAGTCCGCGCCCGAGCCGTGCTCGACCTGCGGCTTCCTGATCCGCATCTCCGGATCGCTCGCCGAGAGCTTCGGGGTCTGCGCGAACGGCGACGCGAACGACGACGGCAAGGTCGTGGCCTTCAGCCACGGCTGCGGGGCCCACTCCGAGGTCCGGCTGGCGAAGCGGCACGAGCCGGTGCCACTGCCCGAGCCGGTGGTCGACGACCTCGAGGACGACCTCGACACGTTCTGACGGCCGGCGTCGAGACAGGTCGGTCAGGCGGCCGGCTCGGCACGCTCGGCCGCCTCACGCAGTGCGGCGCGGGCACGCCTGCGGCGTCGGCAGTACTCCAGCCCGAGCAGTCCGAGCCCGGCCCCTGCGGCACACGTCCACAGCATCCACCCGTGCCCGGCGTCGCGCAGGCGGCCGTAGAACGGGAGCAGGGCGACGAACCCGACCACCCACAGAGCGACGCCCACCTCGACGGTGCGTACGCCGTCCACGTCGAGGGGCTCCACGTCGGCGACGAGGTAGGTGCGGTTGCCGATCTCGCGCACCGTCGGCTGGTCGTCGCGCAGCTCCATGGGACCACTCTAGGAGTCGGGCAACCATCCTGTCCGCGATGCTTCCCGAGCGCGGCCGGCTCTGGCATGCTGCCGCCGTGACGGATCAGCCCGAGGGCGAGAGCATGACCCGAAGCCAGTCGTCCGACCGGACCAAGCGCGGTCCCACCCCGCGGCGAGATGCCCCTCGCGGGCACCAGAGCGGGCTGGACCGGTTCTTCAGGATCAGCGAGCGCGGCTCCACCGTCGAGCGTGAGTTCCGCGGCGGTGTCGTCACGTTCTTCACGATGGCCTACATCATCGTGCTGAACCCGATCATCTTGTCCGGAGCGGTCGACAAGAGCGGGGCCCACCTCGGCGGTGCCGACGGCTTCACGTCGATCGCGGCCGGCACCTCGCTGGTCGCCGGCGTGATGACGATCCTGATGGGCGTCGTCGCCAACTACCCGATGGCACTGGCCACCGGGCTCGGCCTCAACGCCTTCCTGGCCGTCTCGGTCGCCCAGCAGATGACGTGGGCCGACGCCATGGGGCTGATCGTGATCGAGGGCCTGGTCATCCTGGGCCTGGTCCTGACCGGGCTCCGGGCGGCGGTCTTCCACGCCGTACCCGCGCAGCTGAAGCTTGCGATCTCGGTGGGCATCGGTCTGTTCATCGCGTTCATCGGCTTCGTCGACGCCGGGTTCGTACGCCGTACGCCCGATGCCGCGCACAGCACCGTCCCGGTCGGGCTCGGGTCCGGGTTCTACCTGCAGGGCTGGCCGGTGATCGTGTTCGCGCTCGGTCTGGCGCTGGTGATCACGCTCTGGGTCAAGCGCGTCCGGGGAGCCATCCTGCTCTCGATCCTCGGCACGACCCTCCTGGCGATCATCGTCGAGAGCATCGGCCACTTCGGTTCCAGCGTCGAGAACCCGACCGGCGGCTGGGGCCTGAACGTCCCGAAGTGGCCCGACAAGATCGCCGACACGCCCAGCTTCGACACGCTCGGGCACTTCAGCCTGCTCGGGTCGTTCCAGTCGGCCGGCGTGGTGACCGCGCTGCTGCTGATCTTCACGCTGATGCTCGCCGACTTCTTCGACACCATGGGCACGATGACCGCGATCGGCGCCGAGGCCGGGCTCCTCGACTCCGAGGGAGTCCCCCCGAACACCCAGCGCATCCTGGTCGTCGACTCGCTCGCGGCCGCGGCCGGTGGTGCTGCCGGGGTCTCGTCCAACACGTCGTACATCGAGAGCGCGTCCGGCGTCGGCGAGGGCGCGCGCACCGGCCTGGCCTCCGTCGTGACCGGCGTGCTGTTCCTGTTCTCGATCTTCCTGGCGCCGCTGGTCAGCGTGATCCCGAGCGAGGCCGCCGTCCCTGCGCTGGTGCTGGTCGGCTTCATGATGATGCAGCAGGTCAAGGGGATCAGCTGGGACGACGCCGAGATCGCGATCCCGGCGTTCCTGACGATCATCCTGATGCCGTTCACGTACTCCATCAGCGTCGGCATCGGCGCCGGCTTCCTGGCCTACGTCCTGATCAAGGCGGTGAAGGGGAAGGCCGCACTGGTCCACCCGCTGATGTGGGTGGTCGCCGGCCTGTTCCTCGCCTACTTCGCCATCCACCCCATCACCGAGCTCTTCACCTGAGCCTGCGAGGCGGCGTAGCGACGCCGACCTGGGACAGGCGGAGCCATCTGCTGGGTGCCGGAATGGTTAGCGAGGGTAATGAGTTATGCTAACGACATGCCCACCGTCCAGATGGCCGCCCGGACCGATGCCGGGCTCGCGAGCGAGCTGCGCCTCAGCGTGATGCGCCTGCGCCGCCGGCTGGCCGGCGAGCGGCATCCCGACAACTACCTGAGCATGGGTGCGATGGCGGTGCTCGGGTGCCTGTTCCGCAACGGCGACCTCACGGTCGGGGAGCTCGCCTCCCACGAGCGGATCCAGCCGCCCAGCATGACCCGCATCGTCAACGCCCTCGAGGAGGGCGGCTACGTCGTACGCCGGGCGCACGAGACCGACGGCCGCCAGGTCGTCGTCGTCCTCTCCGACCAGGGCCGTACGACGCTCCTGGCCGACCGCGCGCGCCGCGACGCCTGGCTGGCCCGCCGCCTGCGCGACCTCACCGCCGACGAGCGCGACACCCTCCGCCGCGCGGCGCCGCTGCTGGAGCGTCTCGCCATCACCGACTGACCACGACCGCACCATCATCGAAAGCTGATCTTGAGCCCCACCTTCCGAGCCCTGCACAACCCGAACTACCGGCGCTACGCGCTCGGCAGCCTGGTGTCCAACACCGGCACCTGGATGCAGCGCGTGGCGCAGGACTGGCTGGTGCTCCGCCTCACCGACGGCAGCGGCACCGCCCTCGGCATCACCACCGGCCTGCAGTTCCTGCCGGTGCTGCTCCTCTCGCCGTACGCCGGAGTCATCGCCGACCGCTTCCCGAAGCGGCGGCTCCTCCAGCTCACCCAGCTGACCATGGCCATGGCCTCCCTGGTCCTCGGCGTGCTCGCCGTCGCCGGCGTGGCACAGGTCTGGCAGGTCTACCTGATCGCCTTCCTGTTCGGCATCGGCTCGGCCTTCGACGCGCCCGCCCGCCAGTCGTTCGTCTCCGAGCTGGTCGGCCCCGACGAGCTCACCAACGCCGTCGGCCTCAACTCCGCGACCTTCAACACCGCGCGCATCATCGGCCCCGCCGTGGCCGGACTGATGATCGGCGCCCTCGGTGGAGGTGCCTGGGCCACCGGCTGGGTGATCCTGATCAACGCGCTGTCGTACGGCGCGGTCATCTGGCAGCTCGAGCACATGGACACCACCCTGCTCAACTCGCCGAAGCCGGTCGCGCGCACGCCCGGGATGCTGATCGAGGGCGTGCGCTACATCCGCAGCCAGCCCAAGATGATGGCGATCCTGGTGATGGTGTTCTTCGCCGGTACGTTCGGCATGAACTTCCAGATCACCTCGGCCCTGATGGCCACCCAGGTGTTCGGCAAGGGCGCGGGCGAGTTCGGCATCCTCGGCTCGGCGATGGCCGTCGGCTCGCTGGCCGGCGCGCTCCTGGCCGCCCGCAGGGTCCGGATCCGGCTCCGGCTCGTCGCCGGCGCGGCCATCGGCTTCGGCGCCGCCGAGATCGTCGCCGGGCTGATGCCGACGTACGTCGCGTTCGCCGTGATGTGCCCGGTGATCGGGCTGTGCACCCTCACCATGCTGAACTCCGCCAATGCGACCATGCAGCTGGAGTCGGAGCCGGCGCTGCGCGGGCGCGTGATGGCCCTCTACATGACCATCGTGATGGGCGGCACGCCGATCGGTTCCCCGATCATCGGCTGGGTGGGCCAGCACTTCGGAGCCCGGTGGACGCTGCTCGGCGGCGGCATGCTCACCATCCTGGGGGTCGTCCTGGCGGTGGCGCTCTTCGCGCGCCCGCGTCGCGACGAGGCGGACGCCGAGCCGGAGAGGATCACGGTCCGGGTGGCCTGATCCTGACGCATCTCGGGCCGGCTCGACCCGTCCGGGCAGGCTCGGGGCGACGTATCTCGTTTTGGTGCGTCGGCGCAACCCGAGTAGCCTTGAACACCGTGTCCGGCACGTCCGGGCTCATTCGCGTGCCCAGCCTCGCGCCCTCGCCGGCGCGGCAGCCGCGGACACCGCATCACACCAGGCACACCGCACCATGCAACACGACCGTGCCCGGCACAGCGCCGGGTACTGAGGTAGGGACAGAAAGGGATCAACCGAGTGCCCACCATCCAGCAGCTGGTCCGCAACGGCCGGCGCGACAAGGCGTCGAAGACCAAGACGCCTGCCCTCAAGGGCTCCCCGCAGCGCCGCGGCGTCTGCACCCGCGTCTACACCACCACCCCGAAGAAGCCGAACTCCGCCCTCCGCAAGGTCGCCCGCGTGCGCCTGTCGAGCGGCGTCGAGGTGACGGCCTACATCCCGGGTGTCGGCCACAACCTCCAGGAGCACTCGATCGTGCTCGTCCGCGGCGGCCGGGTGAAGGACCTCCCCGGCGTCCGCTACAAGATCATCCGCGGCACGCTCGACACCCAGGGCGTGAAGAACCGCAAGCAGGCTCGGAGCCGCTACGGCGCGAAGAAGGAGAGGGCCTGATGCCCCGCAAGGGTCCCGCTCCCAAGCGGCCGATCGACGTCGACCCCGTGTACGGGTCGCAGCTGGTCACCCAGCTGGTGTCCAAGGTGCTCAAGGACGGCAAGAAGCAGGTGGCGCAGCGCATCGTCTACACCGCGCTCGAGGGCTGCCGCGACAAGACCGGCACCGACCCCGTGGTCACGCTCAAGCGAGCCATGGACAACGTGAAGCCGGCCATCGAGGTCAAGTCCCGCCGCGTCGGTGGCGCGACGTACCAGGTCCCGATCGAGGTCAAGGGAACACGTGGCACCAC